>JAEEGJ010022829.1_pt1 | contig 13223 bp, 8 predicted proteins | sample 8958761 | NCBI WGS metagenome assembly JAEEGJ01 (sample SAMN16246546, study PRJNA631951) | gut metagenome | biome: gut microbiome; feature: rumen; material: RS-attached | host: Bos | place: Iran: Karaj | collected 2018-10
GCAAGAGATATGGAAGTTCGTCGGTGTTGCCGTGGCTGCTGCCACCGTCGCCGGCGTCATCATGATTCTGAACAAAGCCTACGGCTTCGTGGGCGACGGTGCCTTGGTCGCGCCGCAAGCCAACGCCATGAGTGCCGTCATCGAGCCGATGATGTCTGGTGGCAGTGCCCCGTGGTTGCTCTACGGCATCGGTGCCGCCATCGCCTTGATTCTCAACTTCTGCAAGATTCCTGCGCTGCCTTTCGCCTTGGGTATGTTTATCCCCATTGACCTCAATGTGCCGTTGCTCATCGGTGGCGCCATTTCGTGGTTCGTGAGCAGTCGCAGCAAGGACCAGAAACTCAACGACGCCCGCTACAACCGTGGCACCCTCATCGCTTCGGGCTTCATCGCCGGTGGCGCTTTGATGGGTGTGGTAAGCGCCATCCTCAAGTTCTGCAACGTGGATGCCGTGGCCAAGACCGCCGACGGTACGCCGTTTGCCGAGTTGCCTGTGGCCGGCCTCATCGCCTTGGTGATGTATATCGCCATCATCGTCTACATGATTTGGGACTCGAAACGAGCGAAGGTAGAGGAATAGAATCTCCAACTATAACTCGTGGGTAAAACAATGACCGTCTCAACAACCATTGAGGCGGTCATATTTTTTTGAATTATTAATTTTGGAATTGAAAGAATTTCGCTATTTTTGTCGCTTAATCATTGACAAATTTAAAATTCTAACAATATGAAAAAATCTACAATGATCTTGGCATTGGTACTGATGATATCGATGCCGTTGATGGCCGAGCGCGTAACTCCTGAAACCGCCCAAAAAGTGGCCAAAACTTTCCTAAACAACAACGGTGCGAAAGCCGTACAACTAACTGACTTGTCAAAAGCGGCTGGTTTCGCGAACCTTTACATCTTCTGTGCTGAGGAAGGCTTCGTGGTGATGTCTGCCGATGATTGCGTGAAACCGATTCTTGGCTATTCTCTGACAGGAAAATTTGTTGCAGAGGGGATGCCTGAAAACATCGCTTCCTGGCTGCAAGGCTATAACGATGAGATTCAATACGCCATCGACAACCGATTGAATGCTTCATCCGAAACAACCCAACAATGGGATGATTTGGCCGCAGGAAAACCAAATGCAGCAAAAACGACTACAGTCGTGGAGCCTTTGATTCAAACCAAATGGGACCAGGGAGAACCATACAATAACTTATGTCCTCCAGGAACCGTGACAGGTTGTGTGGCCACTGCCATGGCTCAGGTGATGAAATACTGGAATTATCCCGTGCATGGTATCAGCTCGCATGCATACGTCCCACAGAACAACCCTGCACTTGGCGAACAATTTGCAGATTTCAATTCAACCTATTACGATTGGGCCAACATGACCAACACCTACAATTCATCAAGCACTGTTGAACAAAAAGCAGCCGTTGCCACACTGATGTACCATTGCGGCGTGTCTGTTAGCATGAAGTATGGGCCTAGCAGTGGTGCGCCCACAACTGAGGTCGCGGAAGCATTAAAGAACTACTTCAATTATTCGTCAGACGTCCAATTTCTTTCTCGGGAAGACTATACTGAGACGGAGTGGGTCAATATGTTGAAATCAGACTTGGATCAGAATTGGCCCATTCAATATTCAGGCAGTGGATCTGGTGGCGGGCACTCCTTTGTTTGCGACGGATACAACAGCGACAATTACTTCCATTTCAACTGGGGATGGGGGGGCAGCTGCGATGCATACTATTCCGTCAATAACCTTAATCCTGGCCCAGGAGGTATTGGCTCTGGTTCATACGGAGTATACAATGAAGACCAAGGTGGTGTCTTTGGCGTCCGTCCTTCCGAATGTACGGCAGATGCCCCCACCAATCTGACATACACCCAAAGCGAGCGCAATGTCACCTTCAGCTGGGACGCAGCAAGCGGAGCGGTCAGCTACAACCTCTACCATAATAGTAGTTTTGTTGGCAATTCAACTACAACATCCTACACCGATGTTGCTCCTTTCGGCACCGCTGCCTATTATGTACGCAGTGTGGATTCCGACGGAGAATTGTCATTGTCTTCCAACTCCGTAAACGTTACTGTAGACTATCAAACACCTATCGTCGTTGATATGGAAGCCAACCTCTCGGGCGACAACGTGAATCTCTCCTGGACGGCACCCGAATGGTGCTTCCCGGAAACGGAATCATCCATCCTGACTTACGGAGAAGGAACCCCTGGACATTTTTTGGGTTATAGCGGAACTGCAAACTTGTATTGGGGACATCGTTACCTTCCCACTGATTTGACAGAGGCTTCTGGAAAAGTTATTTTCAGAGTATCATTTTACATCAGAGAAATAGGGACATACGAACTCAATATATACACAGGCACTACAACCGTAACTTATAGTAGTGGCTCTTACGACATTCCCACAACACTTCTGACAAACAAAACCATTACGGCAACACAAACAGGATGGTTCACCATCGATCTGGACGAGCCTGTCACGATTGATACCTCTCAAGACTTGTGGATTATGATGTATGATCCTGAATCTAAGCAAATGCCCGCAGAATACTGTCCGTTCAATGAACATGAGAGAGGAGGGTATATAACGGATGACATAACAAGTTGGACTATTGGGTATTCCACTTTGGCTTTTCTTATTCGCACCTACCTCACCGACGGCTCTTATACCTATAATCTCTATCAGGATGGAATTCAAATCGCCGACAATCTCTCGGAGACCAATTACAATGCCACTTTGAACAACAACGCAGCCAATTTGTTTACTATAAAGACCCACTATAATGGTGGCGAGACAACTGCATCCAATATGGCAGGCTTTGCCAAAGGCTCTGCGAGCCTCTCCGACCTTGAAATGAACACCAACGACAAGATGATGCTCACCAATGGAAGCCAGCTCACCGTCAGCGGAACGCTCTCCAACACCGTACCCGCCAATCTCATCCTCGAGAATGGTGCCCAACTCATCCACGACTCCTATGGTGTGAAAGCCACCGTAAAAAAAGACATCGAATCCTACACCACCGATGACAATGGATGGAACTTCATCGCCTCGCCAGTTACCGAAACCATCACGCCGAGCCAAGAGAACGGCTTCCTGAACGGAACCGCCGAATCAAACACTTTCGACCTATATTATTACGATGAACCGAATCACCTTTGGGTTAACTATGAATATACTCCTTTTAACCTTACACACCAAAGCAGTTACCTCTACGCCAACGGTGAACCGGACGGCACGACCCTTTGGTTTGCAGGCACATTACAGCCCAGCAACAGCACAGTCAGCATCAATAGCTTGAGTCATAGCGCAACCACCTTAAACGGATTCAACCTTGTAGGCAATCCTTTCGTGTGCAATGCCACCATCAACCAAGATTGTTTCGTGATTGAAGGCAACCATGTTATTTTGTCCGAAGGCACCAAAGTCTTCGCTCCCTGCGAAGGCGCATTTGTGAAAGCCACATCGGACGAATACGCTGTAACGTTCACGAAATCAGTAGGGTCAAAAGGCAACAATCTAAAGGACTGCCTTGACCTCGTCGTCACACAAAGCAAGGCCAATGTCGATCGCGCTCGTGTACGTTTCGGCGAAGGTACCAACTTGGAGAAATTCACCCTTGAAGGCGATGAAAGCTCCCTACTTACCCTCTGGCAAGAAGGAACCGAATATGCCGTGGTCTATGCCGATGAGATTCGAGAGTTGCCCATGAACTTCAACGCCACCAAAGACGGCACCTATACCATTGGAATTGAAACCAATAACCTTGAGTTGGATTATCTCCACCTCATCGACAACATGACTGGCATGGATGTTGACCTATTAGCCACACCAAGCTACACTTTCGAGGCCAAGACAACGGATTATGCCTCGCGGTTCAAGTTGTTGTTTTCCAACGGCGAGGACACTGTTGGTAACGATGAAACATTTGCCTATTATGCCAATGGGGAGATTCACTTAGTGAAGTCGTGCCAAGGCGCATCTCTACAGATCGTAGACATGACAGGACGCATTGTGGTTTGTACAGACGTTGCGTGCAACGTCTCTGCCAATGAAATACCCTCAGGCGTGTATGTGCTGCGCCTCATCACCGCTGAGAAGGTGCGGACACAGAAGATAGTTATTGAATAATTTGCTACCTTTGCGCCACAAATCCAAACAACGTGGCCAGCATTTCGCAACAATTGTATAAGAATGATGCCCACATCGACGCAATAATCAACACATTGCGCGATGATGGGCATCTGCTTTGCTCCAATCTAACGGCTTCGTCGAAGGCTTTTGTTTTGGAAGAGACCTTTCGCCGCATGGGCGGCCAACACCTCATCGTCTGCGCTGACAAGGAGGACGCGGCCTATTTCTACAACGACTTGGAAAGTCTCCTCGGCGAACGCGGCATGGACTACAGCAAGAAGCAAGTCCTCTTCTACCCCACTTCATATAAGCGTCCCTACGAGCCAGAAAAACCCGACAATACCTATATCCTCTCGCGTACCGAGGTACTGCAACGTGTCTCCACATCCGAACGCAAGACTTTGATTGTCAGTTATCCAGAAGCCCTAAGTGAGAAGGTATTCACCCGCAAACTCTTATCAAAAAACACAACTAAAATCAAAGTCGGTGACAAAATCAATCTCGACTTCCTTACTGATGTGCTTTATGAATACGAGTTTGAGAACGTCGATTTTGTCGTGGAGCCAGGACAGTTTGCTATCCGTGGCGGTTTAGTGGATGTATTCTCCTTTGCCAACGACTATCCCTACCGCATCGAGTTTCTCGGCGACGAGGTGGATAGCATCCGCAGTTTCAACATCGCCGACCAGCTCTCCATTGAGAAGCTGAAACAAATTGTTTTGCTGCCCAACATGCAGGAACGTGCCTTCATCGAAGACCGCGAGGCCATCCTGCAATACCTGCCTGACACGACTACCATTTGGCTCACCGACATGGCCTTCTTCGCCACCCAAATCGACAAGGAGTACGACCGCGCTGTGGAAGCATTCGAGAAGATGCAAGCCGAGCAGGAAGAGGAGGTTAAAGCACTGAAACCAGGACAATTGTTTAGCAAGTCCGAGGAACTTTTAGGCTGTTTAAAAAAGCGTCGCACCGTGGAGTTTGGCGTTTCCAGCAAACTGTCAACTGACAACTGCCAACTAATAACTGTCAACTTCCATACGAAGCCTCAGCCCATCTTCAGCAAAAACTTCAATCTACTCATCGATGACATCGCCCAGCACAAAGAAGAAGGTTACCGCGTCATCGTGTTTTCCGAAAGCAGCAAGCAACTTTCTCGTATTCAGGCGATTCTGAACGACATAAACCATAACGACGAACTGCATCGTGACTTCGAGACCGAGACCATCGCCATCCATGGCGGTTTCATTGACGAGGACTTGAAAGTGTGTTGCTACACCGACCACCAAATCTTTGAGCGTTACCACCGTTTCCACCTGCGCGACAACTTCTCGACCAAGCAGGCCATCACGCTGAAGGACCTTTACGAGTTGAAACCCGGCGACTACGTCACCCATATCGACCACGGCATCGGGCGCTTCGATGGTTTGGAAACCATCGAAAACAACGGCAAACCGCAAGAGGCTATCCGCCTGATTTACAACAACGGCGACCTGCTCTATGTGAGCATCCACTCGCTGCACCGCATCGCAAAATACAGCAGCAAGGACGGCACCGAGCCTCACCTCAGCACGCTTGGCAGTGGCGCTTGGAACCGATTGAAAAACAAGACTAAGAACAAGGTTAAGGACATCGCGAGGGAACTCATCAAGCTATACGCCGAGCGCAAACGCACGCCAGGATTCCACTTCTCGCCCGACAACTACCTGCAAAATGAGTTGGAGGCGTCATTCATTTACGAGGACACCCCCGACCAGTTGAAAGCCACCAACGACGTGAAGCGCGACATGGAGAGCGACCATCCCATGGACCGCCTCGTGTGCGGCGATGTGGGCTTCGGCAAGACCGAAGTGGCCATGCGCGCCGCTTTCAAGGCTTGCTGTGACTCCAAACAAGTAGCCGTGCTCGTGCCTACGACCGTGTTGGCCCTGCAACACTATCATACCTTCACCGAGCGCTTCAACGGCTTCCCCGTCACCATCGAATACCTCAACCGATTCAAGACGACCAAGCAACAGACCGAAATCCTGAAAAAACTCGAAAAAGGCGAAATCGACATCATCATCGGGACACACCGCCTCACGGGAAAAGATGTGAAATTCAAGGACTTGGGCTTGCTCGTCATCGATGAGGAACAGAAATTCGGCGTATCCGCGAAGGAGAAACTAAAGGAAATGAAGGCCAATGTGGACACACTGACCTTGACTGCCACCCCTATTCCCAGAACGTTGCAATTCTCCATGATGGGTGCGAGGGATTTGAGTGTCATCACCACGCCGCCGCCCAACCGTTATCCCGTTCAAACCGAACTGCGCGGCTTCGACGGTGAACTCATCCGCGACGCCATCCAGTTCGAAATTGCCCGCAACGGGCAGGTGTTCTTCATCCACAACCGCATCCAGAACATCATGGATGTGCACGACTTCATCCAGAAGTATGTGCCTGGCGTGCGCATCGCCGTCGCCCACGGCCAGATGGAAGGCGCGAAGCTGGAGAAAATCATGCTCGACTTTATCAACGGCGACTACGACGTGCTACTCTGCACCACCATCGTGGAATCCGGCCTTGACATCCCCAACGCCAACACCATTATTATTAATGACGCACACCGCTATGGTCTTTCCGACCTACACCAACTGCGCGGCCGCGTGGGTCGTTCCAACAAAAAAGCCTTCTGTTACCTGCTCACGCCACCGCTTAACACGTTAACCCAGGAAGCCCAAAAACGCCTCCGCGCATTGGAGGAGTTCTCCGACCTCGGCGAAGGCATCAACATCGCCATGCGCGACTTGGACATCCGTGGCGCAGGCAACATCCTCGGTGCCGAGCAGAGCGGTTTCATCAACGACATCGGCTTTGAGACCTACCACAAGATTCTCGACGAGGCCATCCTTGAACTGAAAGAGACTGAATTCCAGGATATTTTCGATAAAGAAGAAGAAAAATCCTATGTCGCTGACTGCACCATCGAGACCGACATGGAGGTGCGTTTCCCGTCGGATTACATCAACTCGACGCAGGAACGTGTCAGCCTCTACAGCGAACTCGACCGCACCAAGACCGAGGAGAACCTGATGAAATTCACTGACCAACTCATCGACCGATTCGGAGCTATTCCCAAACAAGTCAACGATTTGCTGAACACCGTCCGACTCCGCTGGATTGCCAAGGACTTGGGCTTCGAGAAGATTCTGTTGCGCAACCACAACATGACGGCGTATTTCGTCAGCAACCAACAGTCGAAATACTACGAGAGCCATACTTATATGCAAATTATGCAATACATTATGAGCCACCCGAAACGCACTGCACTCAAGGAAACCAACGACAAACTGCAATTGACCGTCAAGGAGGTGAGCACCGTGACGCAAGCGCTGAATTTATTACGGGAGATGCAGGAAGCTTAATTCTGCGACAGCTTTTCGTGTACCCGAAGCACCTGCTCCAACAAGGCTTCATCATCGTCGTCGGAATCGTGAAAAATGATGTAATTGGCATGAGCAAGTTTTTCGTTCTCAGCCCATTGTTTCGCCATGCGCTGACGCACGGCAGCTTCATCGCAATGGTCGCGGAGCATGACACGGCGCAGGCGCGTTTCCTCTGAGGCCGTCACCATGATAACACCATCGAAAAGCGATTCCAAATGCTTTTCAAGAATGATTGCCGATTCGTAAAGCACGTACGGAGCGTTCTGGTTTTCAGCCCATTGCAAAAAATACGCATTAAGCGCGGGATACAACAGTTTTTCTATGTCGCGCATAGCTTGCACATCATTGAAAACCAACTCGGAAAGCCGTTTTCGATCCAGTCGGCCATTGCGAAAATATACGTCACGGCCAAAACGTTCCTTCATGGCTACGCGAATGTCGGCACGAAGGTAAAGCCGTTTGGCCTCGATGTCGCTGTAAAAAACCGGAATATTAAGCCGTTTCTCAAACAGCCCGCTTACCCACGACTTACCACTACCGATGTTTCCCGTGAGGGCAAACTTTTTCATTGTACAATGATATATTCCACTTTATCAGGCTTGGTTTCAAGCACTTGAACATGTGGTGGCCATGCGGTAAGCCTGACATCGAGAAGCGGTTGTAAAGCTTTCAGCTGGTTTTGGTCAAACTCGGCACGGAAGTTCTCAGGCGCGATTGAGGCGTAATCCTTGATGGCAACGAGGCATTTTACCGTCATCGTCTCAGGGAAAAGCCGTATCTGCAAGCTGTCAGGGAGTACGATCGGCACCTTGACATCTGTTTCGGTAAACTTCTGGATTTCCACGTTGACTTTTACCGACTTGGTGTTGGAACGGATGAGTCCGCCCAACAAATTCAGGTCGACGGTTTCGCTAAAATCCTCACTAGCGTTGACTTTGGAAATCAGCTTGGTTTTCACCGATTTCACGGTATCGATGATTTCTTCTGGCCCGAAAATAGTGACCGAAGCCGGATTGAGGATGGGGATGCCGTAAACACCATATTGTCGCGCAGGCTTGATGTCAGAACGCAGTTCAACAGGTACCATCTTCGACTTGAGCGGCTCCATGTTGAAATAAACCTTGTCCTCATTCATGGTAATGTCAGAAGCCGTCACGTCAAGCAGGTCCGCAATTTTTTCGACCACATACTGACTGCCAAAAGAATAGGTGTTATCACTTTCCAATCGGTAAGGCACCTCGCTCAAATTGATGGAAACCGACCTCTTCGCCTCACGTATCGTGTTGAGTCTCAGCGTATGGAAACCGTCAACATTCAATGAAAGCTTGACGGTTTGCTCTGGCGATGTCATCCACTTGTCGGCAGGCATATCCTCCAATTCCACGCGGAACAATGTCTGCGTAGTATAGTCCTCCGACAGCTTGATGAGCAACCACAAAACCGTCGAAATGGCCAAAAACACTAAAAAGGTGAAGAAAGGCCGCTTGTCCATGATTTAGGCTCAGCTTTGGCCTACATTAGCGCCAGTTTGCTGCAAGGCAGTCTTTTCCACTTCCACTTCCGTGTTGGGTGCAATGGAGATAATGACCGTGGTTTCTTTCACTTCAGTCACTCTGCCATGGAATCCACCAATGGTGACCACCTTGTCACCTTTTTTGAGGCTGTCGCGGAATTTTTGTTCCTCCTTGGCCTTTTTCGATTGCGGACGAATGAAGAACAGCCAGAAGACAACGATGAGCAAAACGATGAAAATCAGGCTCGACCACATGGAGCCACCCTGTTGGGCTTGTTGCTGTAAAAGGATAAATAAGTTATTCATTTTGTGTGATTTAAGATTTCAAATTCGTACTATAACTTTAAACTTTCAACTTCTAACTACAAACTAATACTGGTCTGGGGGTTGCACCTTGGCTTTCAGCCGAAGCACCGTTTGGTTGGGATTGGTATTGGAGACAACGGTCAATGATCTGCTTTGAAATCCGTGATGGCCCTTGCTATTGTACGTTGCCTTGATGACACCGTCCTTGCCAGGAGCGATAGGATCGTGGGGAAACTCGCCCACCGTGCAGCCACAACTGGTTTGTACGTTGCTGATAAGCAACGGCGCGTTGCCCGTGTTGGTGAAATGGAAGGAAGCAGTCACTACCTCACCTTGTAAGATGGTACCGAAATCATGCTCCGTCTTGTCGAAAGTAATGGCAGCTTCCTTGCCAGAGATATGCGTCGCCGACTTGGGATTGGTTACGAGGTCGGTGGAAAGGCTATCCTTTTTTTCGTTGTTGCAAGCCGAAAACAGACAGATGGCAAGAATCAAAGTGGTAAGTAGACGTTTCATTTTCAAGATTTTAATTTCGTTGCGCCGTAATGATAGCAATTGAGCCTTGGTAGGTGGCGTCTTGTTTCAATCCGTGGCATTTCAGCACATAGAAATAGGTGCCGTCAGACAGACCACCGCCATCCCAATCATTGTGGTAATCGCTTGAATGATAGACGACTCTGCCCCAACGGTTGAAAATGGTCAGCTCGGTGGATTCGTAATAGCGGCTCAAGGGGTCGTAAGGGTCGTATTCGTGTTCATAGTCACCGTCGCCTCGCATGCTACCGTTCGAAGGGCTGTCGCTACCACCGTCAAGAGAGATAATGAAATAGTCGTTGATACCGTCGCCATTAGGAGTGAACACGTTCGGTATTTTCAGCTTCACAGGATTGACTTTCACGGTCTTATAATACGAAGTGTCGCAACCTTGCGGATTGTAGACCTTCAGTTCTGTGGTAAAATCGCCCGTCTCAACATAGGTAAAACGCGGTGTCAGTTCTACCGAAGTGATGTCGTAGGTATTATTCAGAATCCAATAGAAATTGCTGATGCCCAGCGTGTCAGCGGAAAGGTTTTCGAAAGAATAGGTAACATGCGGGTTTTGCAGGTACACCGTGTCGCCAGGATCCGTAGAGATTTCGACTAACGGATTGGGGAAAGCCCTAAGTTTCACGCTGTCCCATTGAACACAACCTCGGTTGTCAGTAAGCTTGATTTTGTAATACTTAAACGCTTCAAGGCCAATGGCCCAAGTAGGATCGCCGGGCGCAATGTGAAGTGGGCTAACATCCCATTGATAAGTATAGGGTGGATTGTAAACTCCTGACAAACTGTCGACTAACGCCAAAACCTGGGCAGTGCGGCCATTTTCCTCCTCAGAATTGCTGCACGTCAGTTTTACTTGTCGGAAATTGACGCTGAAACGAGGCATAACCTCCACTGTAATGGACGGATGACACAACTCAACAGAATCCTGATCGAAAATCTGGACAGTATAAGTCGTTGTCGAGAAAGGTTTTACCGTGATACTGCTGGTGGTTTTGCCATTTGACCAAAGGTAAGAATAGAGATAATTGGGCGGCACGCTGAGCGTCACTGCCGACTGGCTGCAGACGGGCATTGGCACGCTACAAGTAATCTCACACGGTTCGTCTTGTGCACTAGCAATTGTATATAACATTGTGAATACCAATGCCATAAGCATTCTATAGGGTGTCAAGGTGTTTTTCATTATTTGAGAAATAAAGTGCAAAAATAAGAAATTTCCAAAGATGAACGCAACAAGTCGGCGATTATTGTTTCCAGCCTCACTTTACAGCTTTACCAACTTGACCACCTTGTTCATTTGGAACGGATGACCGTAACGCACCACATAAACCCCTGATGGCCATCGGCTTGCATCGATTTCCGTTGTGCCGATAAAGCGCATGATTGGAATCATACTGTTGCCAAAGAGGTCATAAACCGCCAAATCCGTGAAGCCCGAATCATCCGTTTTAATGGAGAAACGGTCAATGACGGGATTGGGATAAATACCAACAAGCAATTCCGAATCGAGCACTGGTGTTGCAGGCATCAAGGCTTTCCAAGTGGCTTCCCAACCCGTGTCGGTGGTGAGGCAGTCGGAACGGAATTCGACACACATCACGTTGCCCGAAGCCTGCACCGTGCCTGGACTTTGCGTGTTCCATCGCCCGATTTTTGGGACAAAGACATTGTCGCCATCGTAAACCCAAAGGAAATCGAAGTCTGTTTCCAAATGGAAACTGCTGAAATCCAATTGAATCTTCGACTCCTCAGGCCCACGAATCACCCAGATTCTGCGCTCGTCGTTGACATAGTTCTGATGGTCGAGTCGACCCGAATCACCTTCCAAAACGGTGACTGGCGTGCCTTCGTTGATGAGTTTGTAGTAATAGTTCCAGTCCCAATACGGTCCCGGGTCGGTGTGTGTCTGGTCAGGATAATGCTGATGACCTCTGATTTGGACACATGCCCCTTCGCCGCCGAGGCTGTAAAGGCCGTTATTGAGACAGAAACCGTTGTCGAGCGTATCGCGGTCGTGAGTGCGATATCCATTGATGGTGTCGTAGCGCGAGCAGATGCTGCGAACCAAATTAGCGGAGGATTGGTACATCTCCTCAGTAAAAAAACTCCAAATATTTCCATAGGCTTCATGCTCGATGCCAATAGTGTAACCGTTGGCGGTGCGGGCGTGCCACGCTTTGTCCCTTTCACGCACCATCTGCGTCACCTGACCGTCGGCGGAGCGGATGACATAATGCGCCGATACTTCGGCATCGCAGTTCTTGAACCAACTGATGCAGCCCGCATAGGAACCTTCGGTATAATGGATGACCACAGCACTCACTTGTTTGGTGCGCGGTTCCCAGTTGCATTCCGGCGCCGGATCCCAAATGGCTGGCGGATAATCAGGACTGCGCGTAATGCCCAATTCGGGAGCAGTGAGCAAGTCGTAATGCTCGGCAAAAGCCGCTTTCAGGTCAATGTCGTATTTCTGGAAGCCAAATTCCTCGGCTTTTTTGGCATCATTCAGGAAAACGCACACCGAATAAAGCATGCTTTGCATGGGATAAACATCCTTCTCCTCCCCTATCGGCAACTCCGAAAGTTGCTGGATAACAGAAAGATATTTCTTTGTTTCAGTAGTTTTACTTTCCTTCATCAAACGTTCAAAAGCCTTGGCATAGGCCAACACATTCTTTTCGGGACTTTGCAGAATTTCCGTTTCCGCAATCCCAGACAACTCCGACACAAGATGCAGGTTCTCGCGGAAATAGCCTTTGCCGTCCTTCACCAAGCCCATCAAGCCGTAGGATTGTGGCATGGCCTCGGGACCGTTGTGGAAATAGTTGACATCGGTTAGGTGATTGCAGTGCGTGTTGGTGAAGGAGATGGCTTCGAGCAGGCCTCTTGGGATGTTGGGACAGACTTGATATGCCGCATCAAAGACAGGTTTATGGTTTTGGTTGTTAGCATTTTGAGAAAACACCAACAAAGGCATTATCAGCAAAACAAATATTATAGCGATTCGTTTCATTGTAGTCTATTTTGAGGCCAAAAATACGCAATTTTCTTTTTACAACAAGGTATGAGTTTTTTTCATATCTTTGCAGATTCAAGAATTAACACATAAAAACGCCATAAAATGAGCACACTCAACGATTTCCAAAAAGAGATTCTCGCCGGCATCCCCGATGAACTGCCAGAAGTGAAACCTTACGACCCGAATATCAACCACGCGCCCAAGCGCAAGGACATCCTCACCAAGTCCGAGAAGAAACTGGCCATCCGTAACGCATTGCGT
>JAEEGJ010022833.1_pt1 | contig 13221 bp, 15 predicted proteins | sample 8958761 | NCBI WGS metagenome assembly JAEEGJ01 (sample SAMN16246546, study PRJNA631951) | gut metagenome | biome: gut microbiome; feature: rumen; material: RS-attached | host: Bos | place: Iran: Karaj | collected 2018-10
AAGCTACTGCAACAACTACCAGCCGGTAGTGCTGGAAGGCGCGGAAAAGGAACGGGTGCTGCAGAAGATTTTACGGAACAGCAGCGGATTTGAGTACAGGGAGTAGGGTATATAAACCTACCCGTATCCACATATCATATAGTTTTGATGGGCTTGAACTGGATAATAGTTTACATCTTTTTCACAAAAAGATGTAAAAACGACTTACCTTCTTAAAAACACATTGTTTTTATCTTAGTTTATGAACTTTTCTTCACAATTAAACGTAAAAACCACTTTCTTTTTCTGAAGCAAGCTACTAAAATTTTACTTGTGTCAAGTGAAAGGAGGTGGTTTTCTGTATTGATCCTAAAGCGTGTTAATATTAATGAGTTGAGTTGTGCAATTAGATTCTGAAGGAATGAATGTAGTATTGTTGTGAGAAAGGTTATGTAAATTGAAAGCTAAAGTGTTTAAGAAAAATTGTAAAAGAATTGACCGTGCACTTGCTTTGGCTCAAGATGAACGGAAAGAGATTGTTTCTTATCCGGATTATTGGGAATATTACCGAGACAGAGAACGAAAGTATGACGCAATAGATAAAATCCTGTTATTTGCAAAATCAGAATATCGAGATGTTTTGGGGCCAACTTGTGTGGAAGCAAATGCTAAGGCTAAGTCAAAAGAAGAAAAAAAGAGAGTTATTAATGCAAAGCATAAGGTAAAAGAAGAAATTTTGTATATAAATGCATTGCTAAGTATGGTAAGCGAGATTTCAGATGCTTTTTATTTAAAATATCTAGATCCTGATGGACCTACATTTAAAAAGCTTACAAGAAATTGCAAAATGTCAGAAATCAATTTTGATAAAATGCCAGAGCTGCCGGAAGTTTTGAAAGCTTCTGATTTTGAAAGCAAATGTGTCCGTGTGGAATGGTTGATTAAGAATTTCAATTATGATACTAATGCAAAACTGTATTTGAAAAAAAGATATAAAAACAGTTTGAAACTTTAACAAGGAAAACGTATGCATTGGTAAATGAAGTAATTTGCTTTCAGAGATAATGGAGTAATGTATAACTTTTACAAGAAGTGAGGCTTTACTGATGGTGTTATATAAAAATATCAGATCAAGACGCGTTGCGTTAAAAATGACGCAGCAGGAACTGGCGCAAAAACTGGGTTATAAATCCACGTCTACCATTGCTAAAATAGAGTCCGGTAAAAACGATATACCCCAGGCAAAGATTTCTGCTTTCGCCGAAGCGTTAAATACCACACCGGCTGACCTGATGGGATTAAATTACGTAACACCGGCCAAAAACTTGCCGGAGAATACAGTAACTTGTACTATTTCCAAGGGAAAGCCGCAACTGGAAGAAATGATCAGGAAGTTGGACAGCCTCAGCGAAAAGGATTTGAATCGTGTGATTTCCGTAATCAAGCCTTTAATTGAGAATTTCGTTTAAAATATTTGTATTTAAAAATAAGTGCTTGACAAATTAAGAATGATATTGTAATATCATATTGCTTGAACCTTAACAAAATGTGAGTATTTTCAAATACACACTAAAAAGACTTCGGATTGAAAACATCTGTAGAGCAATTGACAGGTTATTCATTTCAATTTTGCAAAGCGATGACTTTGCATTAGAAAGAGTAATTTTCTTTAATAAGCTCTTGGATCTAAAAGGGATAGGTGTGCCCGTTTGGATAAAGCGATGTTATAAATCCGAAGTCTTTTTTTATGCCGATCCGAAGTCGGTTTTGAACCTTGAAAATTAAATAGCGTCGGTTTCTCTTATGAAAATGATATTCAGCGTATATGTCATATGATAGCGAGCGTGTTGAAACTAACGAAACTGCATGCGAAGACCTTACAGCATAGGGCGCGGGAGCAACCGAGCGAGATTGTACATATCAATATCATAAACCTATAAGGGAGGGGATATAATTATGAATTACACTGAAGAGAACAGGAATAACCGTCGTGACAAAAAACGACATGCTGGTAAATACGGCCCTGTACGCCTCAATGGTGTGAAAGGATATAGTAAGTACGTATGGTTTCAAAGGAAACAGGAAAAGAAGGGATCTGTATGAATAAGTATGAAAAATTTAGAAATGAAAATCCGGGTTTACATATAATACTGGTTTTGCTCGCAATTATTTTTGCACCAGAAATTATTGCTCTTATTGCCGTAGCCGCTATATTGGGATTATTGTACTTTATTAGTGATATTTTTACTGGTGGTGGAAAAGGTGGAGGTTTTACAGGAAATCCGCATATTTGATCACAAAAAAACAATTAATAATTATTTAGAAAGGACGTGGATCAGCTATGAAAATCAATTACCAGAAACTGATTAAAATTGTCATTATGACAACCGTGATTCTGACCTTGGTAACAGCATGTGGGGGTGGTTTTACGGGAAATCCTGCCATATTCAATTAAAAGGAGACTAGTAATCATGAATAAGTACAAGCGGGTAAAATAAATATACCGTCTGCATTTATTGAATAGTGCAGACGGTATGGCGGTTAGGGTTGTTTAGGTTTCCAACTGTTGAGCAAGGCTTTTCTCATAATCCTCTTTTGGTTAGGGGATAATTTTGTATAGTTTTCTGCCAGACTGTTTTCCCAACCTCCGTACATGGGGTTTGGTAAAACGATAAATTTTGACCCGAATTCCGCTTTTCGGGAATCCACGATCTGAACCCGTTTGGTTCCGTCATTGATATCCGTGCCTATCGGCATATCGTTCAGGTTGTCACCGATAAATAAAACAACATTATGCGTTTTTGCGACTTCATCAAACCGGGGTTGTTTTTTACTGTTATCAGTTCTGAGCAACAAGTGCTTTTCATCAACAAAGGGAAATTTGAATTTCTTTAGATTTTTAACAGTACCTTCAAGTTCGGTTTTCATTTTCCGGTTGGGAACATAGAAAACTTCACAATTGTTTTTTGCGGCATATTGTAAAAATTCTAAGGCTCCGGGTACTGGTTCTGCTGCTGCCTCAGCTACAAACTGAGTCCAATCCTTGGAGTTATAACCCTTACCGCTTTCAATCAAATACGCCTGAAATGGTCCGTCAAATAAAACGGTATTATCACAATCCACGACTACGGCCAATGGTTTGTCTTTCTTTTTATGGTTATCAATGGCTCGTTGTAATTGGACGGTTGCCAGGTTGTAGCACTGATAGCATATGGCCCTGTATTCTGCTGATGAATTTGACCAGAGTACTGCAAGAACATTCTGCTGGTTCAAATCATGTTGCGGAGTGTTTTCAGTACTGCCTACAGAGGGAATGTGGAAATTTAATAACACTAATAAAATTGCAAAACAAAGTTTTAGTTTCATGATGTACCTCTCTTTCGTTGCCAAAGATCTGTAAAAAGCATATAATATTTATAATAATTAGTCAATTATACAGGTGAATCATGGGAAAATTAATTTTAGAAATTCTATGCATATTATCATGTCTACTGTGTTTTCAGCAAACCGCAGATGCTGAAAAGGTTCCGAATCCGGTCGCACCGGTTCAAAAGAACACCGGCTATGTCGTGTTCGACTTGGAAACAACAGGTTTATCTCCGTTTAAAGATGAGATTATTGAAATTGGAGCTGTAAAGGTTGATAAAGAAGGGCAGATAGTTGATACATTTACCACATTAGTGAAGCCGGCGCGGCCTGTATCAGAGTTTATTCGTAATCTGACGGGTATCTCAAACGAAATGTTGGCAGATGCGCCTTCGATATATACTGCGTTGCCGAGGTTTAATGATTTTGTGGGCGACGCAACGGTGATAGGCCATAATGTCACCTTTGATATAGCGTTTATCCAGCAAAAAGCTAAAATATATCAGGATATAAAATTTTTAAATCCGTATATTGATACGCTTACGCTGACAAGAAAAGTATACCCAGGACTAAAGAGTTATAAGTTGCAGGATCTGATAAAAGAATATAATTTAAAAACCTATGCAGCCCATAGGGCGTTGGCAGATGTTGTAGCAACGCAGCAACTGTATGAGCTTTTGAAAAAGAAATTATAAGAAAGGGTGTTAAAGAGCGATGGCTAGTACTTTCTTTAGAAAACTTGGACGCGTTATGCTCATAGTATTTATGTTTTTCCTGATAGCGTTTCCTATGTCTTATATTAAAAATCATGAACAGCCGTGGGAGTTTCTGTCATACAGTTGGGTTTTGCTGATAACGACTGTTTTGTTTATTGGTGCATCCTTTACAGTTGATAATCTTTTTACAAAGATTTTCCTGCCGAAGTTAAGTAAAACAAATAACGTTGTTATGGGATTACTCTACATTGTGGTTTTGCTGGGTTTTGTATATGGCGCGATTACTACCGAATCATATCGCGATAACATGTTTTTGGGATTGTCAATAGGTGTAAGTCTGTTTTGTGCGGTTCTATCAGCAATTTACGGCGGCACCATACGTACTATATCTGTTAAACTGGGGATACTGATTTTTGCGTTCCTGTTTGCTATTTTGGTCTGGATCGCTGAAAGCTTTTCTTCATACTATGGCGGGGTAGAGATTGGAGCATTGCAGGCCTCAGCATTATACCAGAATACAATTAAAAAGATTGTTTTAGAAGATCCAGATGAAAAATCACAAAAGGAGAAGATTATAAAATTCTCGAAAAATGTTAATAAAAAGACTAGTATAAGTGCGAAGATTACAAAAAACAACGAGCTGTTTTTGGAACCGGTAAATAAAGGCAGAACGGGTTATATTTTATCTAAAGAGGTAGCTGATGAATTCAGTGATAGTTATGGTAACAAATATACAGTGTCCTATCGTTTTTATAACAGACCCGAGTTAATAGCTGGTATAAACGCTGATTATTGGGGTGGTCTTACAAAGGCTATTATTTTTTCCGCACATGAAGCAAATGAGGAATTTATTGACAATGGAAAACCGGCGATTAAAGACAACAAATATTATTTTGGAAGAGAAAACTATTTACGCAGCCTGAATATGTGGTGGATATTTTGGCTGATTTACGGGTTATTTATGTATGGTTACTTCCATTATCAACAGAAAGGGCAGGCTCTGAAGGAAAGGGAAGAGGCTTTGGCAGAAAAGGATAAGGCATATCAGAAGCAAAAGGAAGCCTATGCCGAACTTGATAAAATGGCCAAAGCTAAGGATGAGGCATATAAGAAACAAAAAGAAGCCTATGCCGAACTTGATAAAATGGCTAAAGCTAAGGATGAGGCATATCAGAAACAAAAGGAAGCTTATGCCCAGTTGACTAAAATGACAGAGGCCAAAGATGAAGCGTTATTGAATTTAGAGAATTTCAGATTAACGTATGACAAGATACGTAATGATTTTGCTACAAGGACCAGTAACAGTAAAAATTATTTGCAAATCGTTAATTCAACCTATGATAAACAGGCTTGGGATGTACAGGAAAAAGCGGCTGCAAAGCTTGGCAGGCATGATGTGTTTGGTGCTTTTAATAAATTCCGTGAGTGGAAGAAAGAACAATTTTTGGATAAGCTTGCTACTGGTGTAATTGACACGAAAAATTATGAAGAGAACGTTAAACAGTATTTTGCACTGTTAGACGCGATCGGACAAGAGTATGACGAAAATTTAATCGCAGATACTTATGACATTACGCTCGGACCCTGGATAAAAGTTATGCAAAACGATCTGAAAGAATTAGAACACGTTTTGGATATAACGCCTGAGACGAAAGTTGTTAAGGAAGTGCTGGACGCAATCGTTCCGGGGAAAGCTATTCCGAGAAATCTTGCAGAAAACAAACTGGAAGCCAAACAATTCAAGATGGATGTTTCTGTATCTGATAATGCTCGGAACAATGGGAAATGTACTAAATTGGTTTTGAGCAAGCTTCAGAGTATTATATTTAATCTTATTGAAAACTCTGCAAGAGCGATAGATGTACATTTTGACAAACTGCCTTTTGAAGAAAAATTTGGATATGATGGACTTATCGAATTACGCATTACGGATACGGTCCATACATTTAAAAAGAATAATAAAACGTGTAAAGCTTTGTGTTTCGAAATTCAGGACAATGCCGGCGGCTTCCCGGAAGATTACTTAAAAGATATATATAAGCGACCCGTGCTTTCTGATAAAAAGGCTGATCGCAAATATGGTGAAGGTACCGTATATATAGGATTCTTTGTTGATTTGATGGATGGAGATATTGAAGCTCATAATGTTGAATCCGAAAACACTGGACGCGGCGCATTAACGAAAGTGTTTATTCCGTATTACGAAAGAGAGGTTTAATTATGTCAAAGATCAATATTATCATAGCTGATGATGAAGAACTGATTCATAAAAGTCTGCGCAATACGTTGGATAGTATTAATTTTGATTATACTGTTGTAAAAGACTGCTATGACACCATGAGCCTGTTGCGTTACCTGTATTCTATGGGTAAGGATGAGAATACAGAGTATGCAGACGTGCTTATTTTGGATCACTATTTTGGAGGTAGTGGTAAGAACGGGTTGGATGCGCTACCTGATATTAGAAAGATTTCTCCTATGTTGCCGATTTTAATGTTGACTACCTTTGATGGTGATGAAGAATTTGTAACTGCAAGGAAAAAATATAATATTGATTATATACAGAAGCCGGCGAAAGCAACTGACTTGAGATGGCGGATAAATAGTATAATTGAACAAATGGAAAATTGGGATATATTAAGTATGACCATTAAGGAGAATGAAGAAATGCAGGCGGCTATGAAAGAGAAGGAAAATGTTAAAGTATTGCCCAAAGATATTTTAACTTTAATACAGAACATCTTTCCGGATGTGGACTTTTTACCCAAAGCCTTTCGGTTGCTAGCTAATACACATGATACCAAAAAAGACTGGAACCGTATGTTCCGCTGTTTAAAGGTAATTGACTGGAAAAATGAAATGAATGCGCCTGCCGGAACAAAAGTACAAAAATATAAAGATGGAGGCAATAATACATGGGAATACCGCTTCTCACAAGCAGGCCGTATATTCGTGCAACGACGGGAAAATGAAAAACCATTGGTGTTGCTGATTGATCCAACTCATCATTATTCTGATATGCCTGCATTATATTAATTTTGAGTTGTGGTTTAAACAAGTGAAACTAATGGCTGTAGAATTAAGTTTAGAGAAACGGGAAAGCGGTTATGGAAACAATTAATATTATAATTGCTGATGATGAAGAGTTTATTCATGAAAGCTTGCGTAATACATTAGAAAGCATCAAATTTATTAATTTTAATTATAAGATAATTAAAGACTGTTATGATACCATGGGTTTGCTGCGTTATTTATATTCTTTAAAATTTAAGGGTAATGAGCAACCAGATATTTTAATATTGGATAATTATTTTGGCGGGGGTAGTGTCAAAGGTCTTGAAGCTTTACCGCATATACGCAAGGCAAATCCTTCATTGCCGATTTTAATGTTAACAACATTTGGACTTGATGATGCAGACTTTATAAAAGCAAGAGAGAAGTACCAGATTGATTATATCCAAAAGCCAGTAAAAAGCAGTGATTTGGGCTTTCGTATTAACGATATAATCAAACGAAAAGAAGAGTGGGCTACGTTACAACAACAAATCATAGAAACGAGAAAATGGGCCTTTCAGACATTCAATTTAGCTAATAAACAGAATGTTGATGATATCGATTTTTCGGACAAAATAGAATGGAATCGATACCAACAGAAAATTTTGACTATAGCTGATAAAATGAAAGAGTATGATATAAAAAGGCAAGGTAACAATTCTGGTGGTATTAGTTTTGATATGATCCGAGAATCAATTTCTATGATATTTGACAAAGCCAATCCTAAAGCACAGGAAGCGCTTGCTACAGGTGAGTACCTGTATAGAATGCATAAAAACGAAGATATAGATTTTTCTCCGGTACTGATTTCTTATTCTAAGGCACTTGAAAGTACATTAAAGCAGTTCTTATTGTCACTTGGCTATCCTGTCAGTGTTTCAAAAGAAATGCTGAATAATCTTGTTATGAAGATGAATGCAAACCTGGAAACCATCGGTGGTAATAAAAAGATAATTGATAATATAAAAAAATTTCAAAAAAAGAGAAATAAGGCGGCGCATGTTAGTGGTATAAGTATAGAAGTGCTCCAAGATCTCCGTGGTTTGTTAATAGATACCGAGAACTCCCGTTCAGATTGCGTGCTAAATACTTTAAATCAGTATATGCCTCATTGATAAAAGCAAATAGAAAAGTAACTCCCTCTGTTTATTTTGAAAATACGCAGAGGGAGTTTTTACGGGAACCATTTTCATTATTTCTTACTTACATTGTTTGCCATTTCGTTCAAACTTTTCCAAATCTCATGTCGCTCTTCATATAGTTTTCCAGCGTCTTTCAATGCCTGCTGAAATTCTGGCCATCGTTTATGTTGATTGTTTATGATGACAACATTATTGGCGCTGACGACAATAGCGTCATGCAGTTCTGAAGGTTTGATATGAGCGATTTGAAATGTACCATAGCTGTGCCGATCAATAGGGAAGCGAAGACCGACGAACTTGTGAAGTACATGTTTGCTTTTTCCGTCCCCATATGATAATTCCGTAATGGCGGGTATGTAACGCCCTCCAAAAGTCGAACAGTGCAATAAGATGAGATCAGGCCCTTTTGTATCAAATTGACAATCTAGTTTCAACCGATAACCGCCGATATTATGGTCAAATAGTTTATAATACACAGAAGCTACGCATTGACCTTTTGTATTCTGGCTGATGGTTGTTTTTACCCTCCTGGGGTGTTTTGCCCGGTATTCATCCGCATATCCGGCAGCAACTGTATTGGTCAGTAACAGAAGCCCCAGTGTGGCAACAAGCAGAAACATTTTTTGCATCCGATAGCGTAATAAATAATTGTCCATTTTTTCCTTCAGATTTGCGGCTTTTTTGTTTTAGAAAACATGCTCTACGTGACGGTGGCCATGGCGGTCACGCCAGATCCTGTCCAGATGCCTGTGGCCACGGAAGTCAAGCCACCTATGTGTCCTTACGAGAACATAACCGTGTTGGTGGCTGAACCTATGCAGCGGTTTGTGATATTCCACTTTAACCGGATGAGGTGGCGGGGTTTTATGCTTTGGGGCGGCTTCTACGCTTGATATGCTCATGATGCCGGCCAAGGCTGCAACAGCTAATACTCCTAACATTCTCTTCATATCAATCAACCTCCTTCGTTTTTATTGTTTTTACTATAACTTAATAATCGTTCAAAACTATGGCTAAAGTAGTACAACTTTTTGTCATTTCGCACTTTTGTGACTTTTTCTGCAACTGTTTTGTTATAATGAATAATAGATGAGACTATTGAGACAAATTGTTGTTTTTCTAACAGCCGTAGATTTTTCTGCGGCTGTTTTGTTATAAAGAAAGCCCATACTCATATTGTTTTATGATTCCATAAAATTTCTACAGCAGCATGGTTGTTGAGGACAACACGAAAATTTCTGCTAAATTCCTGCTATACAAAATAAAAAACGGCACAGAGCCGAAAGCCCTGCGCCGTATTGCCCGTCAGACCCGCCAAACTGCCTGCTTGACCATAGTCACGCAGCTTTGGCAGTAATTTTCACACTTTCCTGTACAATTCGTTTAAAGAAGGAAAGTGCCGTATCGTAGTCCATAAAATTGCGGCTGTTCCTGGCGTGATTCAAATGTTTTACCAGCGCCGCCTCTGGGTGGAACTGCAGCCCTATGGCAAACGGCTTATCTTTTCTCTCTATGGCTTCCACTATTCTAATTCCGTTGGTTTCAGCATATCCCGTGATTGCAAGGCGTGTGTTGTCCACATCGAGGACTGCTTCGTGATGCCAGGACGGACATCCGCTTACAGTGTCACGCCGCACGATACCGTGTAGCAAGGAATTCTTCGCTACTTTGATCTCGTGTGAAGCATAATCCCTGTAACTATCCGGAGTGACTTTCTCATTGCGATGCTCAAATTTATATTTCTTTCCATGCTCGGCAAAGTAAGCGGGGATATCATGTATCATTTCGGCTCCCGACACAACTGCCAGCATCTGAGCCCCGCGGCAAAAACCTGCAAAAGGGATATTGTGATCCAAACAATACGTCATGGTAAGATAATCCGAAACATCTCTCTCGGCATTATAATCTATTTCCGCCGCAATGCCGTGCCAATGCTCCGGGTTGTGACAAAGTGCCGGACTGATGTCCTCGCCTCCCGTGAAGAGAACAATGCTTACATCCTTCACAGCATCCCCGGCATTAGAATCGTGCCACGCATTAAGGCGTACAGATTTTGCACTGCCCTCATCAAGCGTCCCAAGTTTCGTAACTCCCGCTGTTAAGCGCCCGGCTTTATCGTAAGCCAAATCTGCCGAGCGTACTTGTGGGAGCATAACCCAAGTGCCTCCGGCTTCTTCCACCGCCCGACAAATGTTTGTGAAAAATTCCGAATCGGTATCGGCACGCCAGGCTATGCCTACCACCTGCTTCCCCACATTGGCGGCAAAGCCGACCGAACAAGACACCACCATCAGGCAGAAGATTACCAAGGCTGACAAAAAACATTTTTCTCTCAATTTCTGTCCCTCTTTCTATCAATTTTGATAAACCCATCATGAAACTACGTTTTCTGATACCGTCAGGCGTATGCCCCAGGATTTTAAAACCGGGTCATCAACGAGCGGGAATTTTTCAGGGAATATGTTAGATTACAACAAAATTATATCTATATTTATTTATATGGTCAATCCGTAAGAAAGATAATCTTTCCTACCGCGAAGCGGTTTAGTTCAATTCATATTTATCGTGCTATGTTGCAAATCTGACACGTTTGTCACGTGTCAGGTTATATATTTTGCCGGAAGTCTCTTCCAAACAGGGATGGAATGATTTTGTGGAGCAGGCGGATAACGGAAAAGGACCGTTTGATTTATCGCTTTGATCATTACGGAAAATATGCTGAACGATAAATTCCAGTTTTACTTACAGCCGTAGATTTTTCTGCGGCTGTTTTGATATAATTAGTTAAAATGATGTTACGAATAGAGGAATTAGTGTGAAAGATTGTTGCTTTCATTACTGTTTGTGCCGTCGGCCAACAGCGGCGGAATGGGTATTATTATGAAACACAAAAAATTAGCAATTCTGCTCATATCACTGGCCTTAACATGTCCTTTACCGGTTTTTGCCGGGACGGGAACAAGTATGTCTTCTGCGGTGAGCATTGTATCTGCCGATGACCGTAGTTTGACGCCCTGGACAACGCTGGATAGGGCGCTGGATGAAATGGTGGATACCCCCGGCGCTTATCAGGTGCCGGGGCTGGGAGTGATTCTCTACAAGGATGGCCGGGAGGTTTACTCCCACTTTGCCGGCAGCCGCTATCTTGACGAAAGTACTGGAAAAAAACTGCCTGTAACCAGAGATACTAAATTCCGTATTGCCTCCGTTTCTAAGCAATTCACAGTTTTTACCCTCATGCAGCTGGCAGAAAAGGGTAAGCTGAATCTTAAAGACGACGTGAGCAAGTATCTGGGCTTTACCCTAAGGAATCCCGCCTACCCGGATGTACCAATCACCCTGGAGATGCTGGCCAGCCACACGTCCTCCCTGCGCAATGCCGGAAATTATAATGCGTTGCCTCAGGAAACTCTCAAAGAGTTTTTCTTGCCGGGAGGGCGCTATTGGGAAGATGGCGCGCATTTTGCTCCGCGTGGGCAGGCTCCCGGGGAGTATTTTTGCTACAGTGATTTGAACTATGGAGTGCTGGGGACGGTCATTGAGGTAGTTACAGGGAAACGTTTCGATCATTATCAGCAAAAACATATTCTAAAGGAGTTGTCCACTTCGGCAGGCTATGTTCCTGCCAACTTCAGCCGCAAACAGCAGAAAAAGCTGGGCGCTATTTACCGGCGACTGAATGCGCAGGGAAAGATTGATGAAAAAGCTCCCTGGCACAGCACGATAGACGACTACAGTCATGGCGTCCCGGACAGGGAAACAAATTTCTTTAACGAAAAGTTCCACAACATTAAGGGCTATAAACCGGGACGCAATGCTACCATTTTTTCACCGCAGGGGGGACTGCGGATTTCCTGCGAAGAGTTGAGCCATGCTTTGGAAATGCTGATGAACGGCGGTAAGTTCCGGGGAAAGCAGATACTCTCCCCAGAAAGCACGGCGGAGATCTTGCGCCCGCATTGGTCTTATGATCCGGACAAAGATAATGGAGATACTTACGTTGGCACCATGCTTTCCTATGGTCTGGGAGAATATCAGGTTTATGGCAACAGTACAGGGCGCGTCTGCCGGGACTATGAAATAGATTTAGTAGGGCACACCGGAGAGGCATACGGCCTGCTTTCCGGAATATTTTTCCGCCCCGGTACCAGGGATGGTTTTGTGTACGTCATAAACGGCCTGCCCCTGGAATTGGACGTGGATCCCCGGACAGCCGGGCAGTTTAGCGGCTGTTACTATTGGGAGGAAAGGATCATGAACGCTATTTGCAATGCTCTTTGGGGCGCGAACAAGAGGTAAAAAAGAGTATACCGTATCAAAATTTAAATCGGGATTTGTTGAGTTGATTTGTTAGGAATTTGCAGTGACAAATTGCAGTTTTGCTCGGCAACGATGAGTATGATATAATTAAAAAATAATTTCCAACAGTGTCAATTTTAATGAATCTGTCTTGTATATATAATAAAAAGTATTTAATATTTAGGGAGGTCTCCACTATGCCAATCAACAAAAACGAAATTACAAAAGAAATGTTTGAAAAAGCGATGCAGTGCAACACTGCAGAAGATTTGATTGCGTTAGCAAAGACCGAGGGTGTTGAACTTACCAAAGAAGAAGCTAATGCTTACCTTGATGAGTTATCAGAGTGTGAACTGAAAGACGGTGACCTCAAACATGTTGCAGGCGGAATGAAAAAACAACACAAAAAGAAGTCGGGTGGTGAGTCCAGCTATTAACAATTCTATGGTAAATCCCAATTTATCACATTAAGACTACGAAGGAAAGCAGCGAAAAAAATAAATAAATACCATGATAAAAAACAAAGGATGCTGAACGATTATTGCTCAGCATCCTTTTTTGCTTTTAGTATAAGAAACTCATGTTATATCTGACCAAAGAAAAGACTTTATACGATCCATCCTTAAAAAAGATTATAAGTAATAGTTCGTCGTCGGCGACTTCAT
>JAEEGJ010022834.1_pt1 | contig 13221 bp, 7 predicted proteins | sample 8958761 | NCBI WGS metagenome assembly JAEEGJ01 (sample SAMN16246546, study PRJNA631951) | gut metagenome | biome: gut microbiome; feature: rumen; material: RS-attached | host: Bos | place: Iran: Karaj | collected 2018-10
CGCATCGACAGCGTCGGCAGAACGCCCGCGTCGACCAGGCGGACCTCGCCGGTCGCAAAGTCCTTTTCGAGCGTGATCCGCGCAAACAGCCCGACCATGAGTTCAAAGCGGTTGTTCGCCGAGAAATTCCCGAGCGAATACAGCACCAGTCCCGTATACGGTCCGTCCGCGCGCTGCACCGTGACGTATTCCGCGCCCTTGATCCGGTGCGGATGCGAACCGATGATGCAGTCCGCGCCCGCCGCGAACAGCTGTCTGGCAAGCGATTTCGTCACTTCCGCCGTCGCGTTGTCGCTCTCGTAGTCCCAGTGCGCAAAGTAGATCACAAACTCCGCGCCCGCTTCCTTTGCCCGCGCGATGTCGCGCGCCGCCGCGTCGGTGATCTTGTCGCCGTCGATCAGATAGCTGATGACGGTCCGCGCCTCGTCTTCGGTGATATGGCGCTTGGTCTTGCCTGCGTTCGGCTTGCGCGTGCCTGCGACGAACCCGATGCGGATGCCGTTGACCTCCACGATGCACGGCTGCTCGCGGTCCGCGGCGTCAAGGTACGTGCCGGTCTGATGAAAGCCCGCCTCGCGGATTTTTTCGACCGTGCGGAAGAGCCCCGCCGCGTCCTTGTCGAGGCAGTGATTGTTCGCCGTCGTCAAGACGTCCATGCCGTTCGCTTTCAGCGCGTCGAGGAAGGAATCCGGCGCATTGAACACGAGCGCGCCGTCGTTCGCCTTGACGGAGTATCCGGCTTCCTTGCCCGCGATCGGCACCTCGAGGTTGCCGCACATCAGGTCGACCGATTCGAACAGCTCGGCAAACGGCTCGAACAGCGTCATGAAGTCGTATTCGCCGCCGGACGTCTTGGCGTCCTCCACGATCTGACTCGGCGCCATGATATCGCCGACCGCGCCGATCGTCACGGTCGCGGGCGTCGGCACGGGCGTGTCGGTCGGTTCCGGCGTCGGCGTGTCGGTCGGTTCCGGCGTGATCTCCTGCGTCGGTGCGGCAGGCGCCTCGGTCACAGCGGCGGTCTGCGCCGCGGCAATCACATCCTCCACGGGTACGCTTTCCGCAACCGGCGCCGCCGTCTCCGTGCGCGGTTCGACCGTCGGCTGCTCCGCGCACGCCAAAAGCGCGGTCAGTACCAAAAGGACCGCAAACCGGATCAGTCGGATTCCTCTCTGCTTCATCGTTGTTCCTCAAACTCGTTTTCCTGTTTCTGCCATTATACCCCGCCGTCCGTTCGCTTGTCAACGCAAAACGGTGCAACCGATCGCGCCGCTGCGCGGTATTATAGGCAAAGAACGAAAGGATCACGAACATGAAACGTTTGCTTTGCATTCTCTTTGCGGCGCTGCTGCTGTGCGCCTGCACCGCACGTTACGAGCCGTCCCCCGCGCCCGCGGTCGAGCCGACCGCCGCGAACCCGACCGCCGCGCCGACGCAGCTGATTTATGCGCCGATCCCCGAGATCGGCAGCTATGCGGGCTTTTCCGACGCGCTTTGCGCAAAGCTTCTGGACGGCACGCAGAACAGGAACCTTTCGCCGGTCAGCGTCTACCTCGCGCTCGCCATGGTCGCGGAAGGCGCAAAGGGACAGACGCAGGCGGACATGCTGAAGCTGCTCGGCTGCAAAACGCCCGAGGAGCTGCGCGGCGTCTGCGGCGCGATGCTCGAAACGCTCTCGATCGACAGCGAGGACGCCGCGCTTGCGATTGCCGATTCGATCTGGATGGCGGACCGCGCGGATGCGCTGACCTTCCGCGAGGACTATCTCAAGGTCCTTGCCGAAACCTACCGTTCCGAGGCGAACGCCGTCCGATTCGGCACCGCGGACGCGGCGAAGCAGATCGCGGACTGGATCACCGAGCACACGCGCGGCAAGATCAAGATCTCCGAAGACGCGCTTCTGTTCGATCCCACGACGGTCGCCGTGCTGATCAACACGATCTATCTGAAAGCGGGCTGGCTCGACGCGTTCTATGAGGGCGCAACCGAGACCGGATCGTTTGACGGGCTCGACGGCACGCAGACCGTAAGCTACATGAACCGGAAGGACAGCGGCGTACCGATCGCCAAAGGCGACGGATTTCTGCGCTACAGCATCGACCTTTACCGGATCGGACGCATGACGTTCGTCCTGCCCGACGAGGGCACCCCGATCTCCGCGCTGCTCGGCACGCCGGAACAGCTCAACGCGCTGCTGAACGGCGGCGAAACGTTCGAAGCGGACGTCAGCGTCAGACTGCCGAAATTCAAATTCCAGGATAAGCTGGAGCTGAACGACGTTCTGCAATCGCTCGGCGTCGGGATCATCTTCTCCCCGGACGCGGACTTTTCCGGCATGTGCGTCGACAAGGACGACATCGCAGTGACGCGCGTGCTGCAGGAATCGTTCATCGGCGTCGACGAAAAGGGCGTCGAAGCCGCGGCGTACACGATGGTCGCGATGAACGACAGCTGCGCGTTGCTGCCGGAGAACCTGCCGGAGATCGACTTCCATCTGACGCGCCCGTTCCTGTACGCGATCGAATCGTACGACGGCACGGTGCTGTTCGTCGGCACGGTGACGGAACCGACGCCCGCAAACGGTTAGCCCTCCGTTCGCTTCCCCCATGCCCCCTCATCCGGCGGAAGCGTGTAAAAAGGAACCGCCCTTCTCGGGCGGTTCCTTTGCTTTTCAAACGATTACCGGTCGCGGTACAGGATCACCAGATTCTTGAGCACCTCCACCGAGGCGTCCATGCCCTCGACGGTGATATGCTCGTACGGTCCGTGGAACGCGTAGCCGCCGGTGCCGAGGTTCGGGCACGGCAATCCCATATAGGAGAGCCTTGCGCCGTCCGTGCCGCCGCGGATCGGCTGCACTCTGGGCGTGACGCCCGCAAGCTCCATCGCCTTCTTCGCGTTGTCGATGAGATGCATGCACGGCTCGATCTTTTCCTTCCTGTTGCGGTACTGGTCGCGGATCGTGAGCGTCACCGTGCCCGCGCCGTACTTGTCGTTCAGCACTTCGGCGATCTTTTCGAGCGTGACCTTGCGGCGTTCGAAGCTCTCGAAATCGTGATCGCGGATGATGTAGCTGAGCTTGCAAGCCTCCGTCGTGCCGTCGAGACCGGTCAGATGCCAGAAGCCCTGATAGCCCGCGGTGTCGCGCGGCGTCTGTCCCTTCGGCAGCATGGCGTTGATCTCGCAGGCGACCGCCAGCGCGTTGATCATCTTGTCCTTCGCCTCGCCCGGATGGATGTTGAACCCGCGGATCTCGAACAGCGCGCCCGCCGCATTGAAGTTCTCATACTCAAGCTCGCCCTCCGCGCCGCCGTCGCAGGTGTAGGCGAAATCCGCGCCGAACCGCGCGATGTCAAAGTGGTCCGCGCCGCTGCCGACCTCCTCGTCCGGCGTGAAGCAGACGGAGATCTTGCCGTGCGGGATGTTCTCCTTAATCACCTGTTCGAGCATGGTGATGATCTCCGCAACGCCAGCCTTGTCGTCCGCGCCCAAAAGCGTCGTGCCGTCGGTGACGATCAGCGTGCGGCCTTTGAGCGACGCAAGATGCGGGAAGTTCGCGTTGTCGAGCGTTCTGCCGCTTGTGCCGAGAACGACGTCATTTCCGTCGTAGTGCTCGATGATGCGCGGGCATACGTGTTCGCCCGAAAAGTCGGGCGCGGTGTCCATGTGCGCGATAAAGCCGAGCTTCGTCGCATTCTCATACCCTTCGGTGGCGGGCAGCGTCGCATAGACGTAGCATTTGTCGTCAACCTCTGCGTCCGAAATTCCGAGCGCCTTGAGCTCGTCAACCAGCAGATGCGCCAGATCGAACTGCCGCATGCTCGTCGGGACCGTAGTGCTCTCCTCGTCGCTCGTGGTGTAGACGACGACATACCGCAAAAGCCGTTCAAACGCTTTCATACCGTTTCCTCCCGTTTATTTTCTCGTTCCCATGACCTTGACGGTGAACCGCCGCGAGCGCGGACCGTCAAACTCCGTAAAGTACACCGCCTGCCAGGTGCCGAGCACCGGCTCGCCGTCGTCGATCATGATCGTGACGCTGCTGCCGATGACGCTTGCCTTCAGATGCGCCGCGCTGTTGCCCTCCGAATGCCGGAACTCCTTCCGGTCCGGATACGTCTTGTTGAGCGCCAGCAGCAGGTCGTTTCTGACGTCCGGATCGGTGTTCTCGTTGATCGTAACGCCCGCGGTCGTATGCGGACAGTAGACGGTCAGCATGCCGTCAAACACGCCGCTCTGCCTGCACGCGTCGCGCACCTGCTCCGTGATGTCGATAAATCCCTCCTTCGGGGTTTCCAAACGGTATTCGTACAGCATCCTTCCGCCTCCCTTCGCTTGACCGTATTGTACCATTTTCCGCGCAAACTGGCAAGCACGAAAAAGGCGGCTTGCGCCGCCGCGATTTCACCGCATCCGGCTCGTTCCCCGGCACCCTCCCTTGCACAGGGAGGGCAAGGCTTAAGCCCTTGCCTTTGTACGCAAAAACAGGACCGCCGGGGCGGTCCTGCTTGATGCTTTCGGAATCAGTTGTTAAAGCCCTTTGCTGCCATCGCGTATGCGTACAGCGCGCAGACGGCGTTCCTGGCTGCGGCATTGTCGGCATATGTCGCAGAATCCAGCAGTTTGCCGACATAGGACAGCGCGCTGACGTTGATCGTCTGGGTGTTGTCGCCTTCCTCTGCGGTGATCGTGAACGTCTCCGTCAGCCAGCCCGCCTTGACGCCCCTGATCTCGACCATGACACGGTTGCCCTTCTGTATCGGTTCCCACGTGACGGCTTTGTCCGTATCCATACGAATATCGACGTCTGCAAGATTCAGCGGCGTGTTGTCCGCATGCGCGAGGAAGATGCGGATCGCGGTCTCGCTGTCCAGCACAAGCGACATGGACGGTGCCTTGAACACTGCGACTTCTGTCACTGCCTGTCCGTTCTTCTTCTCTTCTGCCGTCAACTGATAGGCCTCCACCGCCGACCGGACTGTGCTGACGGTATAGCTTCCCGTGTACGGATTCTCCATCATCTGCGCGTACTTGTTGTTATCCGGTTCGGTTCCCGTATTGATCTCCCAGTTGTTGATGCTGCTGAGGAAGATCTGCACATAATGACCGTAGTCCGCAAGCGCATGCACCAACGCGACCGTCTTTGCATCAAAGGCGTTTTCATCCTTCGCAAGCGCGGCGTCGAAGCCCTCGATGTACTGCTTGATGGAATACGTGTCGGACACCGTCTTTTCCACGTCGTCCTCAGTCCAGTGATACGTCGCGGTGATCGTGTCCGCCATCTGGATGGCGCTGACATAGCAGGTGAACTTGTGATACAGCGCGTCGCTGTTCATCATGCTCTCGTCGAAGTATACCGGCTCCGAAGACACGCTGCCCTTGCCGCTGATCGTAAACGTCATATAGGTGCCGACCCGGTCCGCATCGGACAGCGGTCGCAGATCCATAAAGAAGTTCACGCCGATCTGCCCGGAAAGGACGAGGCTGTGCGTTGCGAACTTCGGCTCAATCGGTTCCGGTGTCCTCAGCGACGGATAGGATTCGGTCGTTTTCCAGACGTTGTCGAAATCGAAGCCCGTCATGTTGTCGGCTGCCGCCGTGCCGGTCATCTGCGCCGTAGTAAGGCCCGAGACGTTTGTCGACGTACTGTAGTCGTACGCGATCGCACTGACCGCCGTCAGCACGTCGGAATCGTAATAGCAGGACTGTGCTGTGCCGTTGTTCACGCCGATCACGCCGCCCGCTTTGACGCTCGACACCGTCGCAGCGCTGTAGCAGTACAGGATGCTGCCGTTGTTCAGTCCGACGATCCCGCCGTCATAGCACGAATCGTTGCTGCCGGTCACCGTACCGGTCACACAGCAGTTCTGTATGACGCCCTTGTTGCGTCCCGCGATGCTGCCCGCGTAAGATCCCGCCTGTATGCACACGTCCTTGAGCGCAAGGTTTTGCACCACGCCGCCTTCTTCAACGAGTCTGAACATTCCGGCGTACGAATTATCTTCTGATGATATGCGCAGTCCCGTGATCGTGTATCCGCAGCCGTCAAAGATTCCGTAATACTCTCTGATCGGCGTCCAGTTCCCGTCCGCCGCGACGATATCCGCCGTCAGTCTGGCATTTCTGTTTGTGTTCCCGTTGTTGACGAGCGCGGCGAACGCTTTAAGTTCTTCGTAGCTGCCGATCGGATACACATTGCCCGGCTCCTGCGCGTCCTCGTACGTCGCCGTCAGCGTGACGTCCGCTTCCGGCATGGTGAAGGTCGCGGTCGCGGTATATGCGCTGCCGTCGGTGAACGTCAACCCGTCCGCGCCGGTCCATTCCTTGAACCGCATGTTCGCTTCCGGCGCGTTCGCCGTGACCGTGACGCTGTCGCCCGGCGCATAGCTCCCGCCGCCTGTGCCGTTGTTCACCGTAACGGTAAAGAACATAGCCCTGAACTCCGCCGTGACCGTGACGTTCGACGCTGGCATCACGAACGTGTTGTTCGTGACCGCAATGTCTGCGCCGCTTAAATCCGTGACGGTCAGGGTTTTGAGCTCGTAATCGGGATCCGGCGTGACCGTCAGCGTAACGGTTTCGCTCTCTTCGGCGCAGGTCACATCTGCGCTGACCGTTCCGTTTACAGCATCATTGACGATCACGGAATAGTACACTTCCCGGCATCCGTCGAACGCGCCGTCGCCCAGAGCGGTCACGGTGGCGGGCACGGTGACGGTGAGGCTGCGGCACTGGTTGAACGCGCGCACGCCGATGGCGGTCACGTTGGAAAGATCGACCGTCTCAATGCCGGTCATGTAGGCGAAGGCATCATCCCCGACGGTCGAGAGGGTCGCGGGCAGACTGAGGCTTGTCACGCCGGCATAGGGATTGACGTTGTTGCTGCCGCCGAACGCCTGTGCTGCCACACTCGTCACGCCCGCGTCGATGACAACCGCCGAAGCGCCGTCCGAAACGGCGAACCACGGATAGTCGGTGAAGCTGTCCGCTTCAGTCATCCCGCCTGCGCCGGTGATGATGATGGTTCCCTCGCGCAGCTCCCAGTGCAGATTACTGCCCCAGTCGCCGGAGGTGACCGGCGCGACGATGGTGAACTCCGGCGAAAGCAGCGTCCCGTAATAAGCGCCGATCCCGTTGATCTCCACCACGCATACGTCGTCGATGTTTCCGGGCAGATCATCGGTGCCGTCGGCAAAGAACACCAGACCGAATTCATAGTCCGTACCCAGGGTCAGTACCTTTTCCCCGTCCATGACCGCCGCGCCGATATGCGCCGCCACGTCGGGATTTTCATTTGCGGCCTCAAACTTGTAGAAGAGGTAGGCATAGTTGCCCAACGTCTGATCCGGCACGTCGGCGGTGCAGAAGATCCTCACATCCTTGCGTAAGCTGACCGTCACGGTCACGGGGGCCGCAGGCATGGTGAAGCTGTGGTTTTCAATGACGACGGGATCGCCGCTGCCCGTTGTATAGGTCAGGGTGTTCTCCATATAGCCTTCGTCCGTGGCGACGGTCAGGTTGACGGTCTCGCCCGCCGCAGCAAGCGTCTTGTCCGGCTCCGCCGTGGCGCCGACGACGCTGTCGACGGTCACGGCGTAAAGCCACGTCACCGCGCCGGTTTCGTAGCTTACGGCGTAGTTGGCGGTCGTGTCGCCGCCCTCGCCGTCCACGATTTTCGCCGCTGCGGGGGTGATCGTGCCGTCCGTCTCGGTCAGCGTCACTTCGGCGAGGGTATGTCCCTCCACAGCGCCGGTCAGCGTCGCCTGCTCCGGACCCGGAACGATGCTGCTGCCGACAGCCACGCGCTGTCCCTTTGCGGTGACGGTGACGGGTTTCCGGTCGATCGTCAGTATGCCGTCCTCGGTGGCGGTCACCACATAGTTTCCGGTGGCGTCCCTCGTCTCGTTCAGGGTCACGCCGGAGAAGGTCACGTCATACGTGCCTGTGTTCGTGCCGCTGCCGCTTGCAATGACGGTTTCTGCAAAGGTCAGACCTTCCACGCTGCAGGTGAAGCCGGTCAAGGTCTGTTCCGTGCCGTTGTAGGTCACTGTGCCGCAGTTCGCCGTCAGCGTTACCGGCGCCGGATCGACGGTCATTTCCACCGAATTCCCGCCGGTATAGTCGCCCATCCCGGTGAACGTCGCGGTATAGGTTCCCGCGTTCAGTAACTCCGCCGGTTCTTCGTCCTTCGTATAGGTCACGGTATAATCCGTACCCTCTGTCAGCAGTCTGCCCAGATGTCTGACCGGGATCGCAAGCGCCGCACCCGTATAGGTCTGTGCGGAATTATCAAAGGTCAGGTCTGCATGCGTCAGCGGCGTTTTCATTTCCGCCGTGATGGTTTGCGCATCCGTGGTTACCGGGATCGTAAATGTCCCGTCGCCGTTATTCGTTGCGTCTGTTCCGTTGCGTTTTATGACGTAATCTGTATACCCTTCCTTTATTTTGCCGGTAATGTCCCCCGCCTCGCTGAATTGCACACCCTCGAGATTCGTCGTTCCGGCGAAGATGAGGGAAACAGAGCCCATTTCCCCTCTCAGCGCCAGCGCGCCGTTGATCGTCGGCGAGCCGGAGACGGTCAAGCGGATGGAGCTCAGGTCAAGATACGGATCGACATGCACCGCGTTTGTCGCGCCGCTTCCGTCGATCGTCCCGCCGCTCACAATGAAATTGGTATTTTGAGCCAAGTTCAGAACATTGGTCACATCGGTTCCCGTAATCGTCCCGCCGCTCAGGATGGAAGTACTTACGATGCTGCTGCCGTCGCTGATCACATTATGATAGCCTGTCCCGCTGATCGTGCCGCCGCTCATAAAGAAGTTGTCGCCCCACAAACTCACGCAGGAACCGTCCGAAGGCGAAGTACGCGTGCCGGTGATGGCGCCGCCGGTCATATAAAACTTGCTAAAATTGCCCAGTGTTTCCACGATAGGTGCAGCGCCGCTTTCGATGGTACCGCCGGTCATGTAAAAAACGGCATCATTATCGATCCGGACGGCCTGATTTGTGCCGCAGAGGATCCTGCCCCCCGTAGCACTGTCTTTGATCGTCAGCGTAGTGGTATCACAATCGGGATGATAGGAGCCAGGATTCAACACAAAAAGCCGATACCCGCTCAGTGCCGAGCCGTTCACAGTATGGCCGTTCAGATCCAGCACCACGTCCGCCCATTGTGGGATCGTCAGTTCCTGATCGACAGAGTTTGCGGTATAATCCCTGTCCAGCGTGACCGTGCCGCTCGTCGAAAGCAGTGCCAGCAAGTCGTCCCACTCGGTATGCGCGACTTTCCGCCGCAGCTCCAGCTCGCCGTCATCGTTCTTCACCATATCCGTCAGGTCGGTCAGGTTGGTGAAATAGCGCTCCGCGTTTTCGCCGCCCTTTGCCAGATCCCAGGTGATGACCCTGGGCTCGTATTCTGTCGGCTTCGCCCCCGAGATCACCGGGATCGAAGCGCCGCTTGTCAGCTCGCCGTCGATAAAGACATATGAGATTCCGAGAAGATAAACGCTGCTGATCACCGGATTGCCGGAAACATGGAGGTTATCCGGCATGCCCGTACGTATGCCGAAAGCCTGCCCGGCGCCGGAGACCGTGCCGCCGGTCATGGTAAAACGACTGTAGGTTTGCACAACGCAGCTTGTCACATCCGTGCCGGTGATCGTGCCGCCGCTCATGGTGAACGTACCGTAATTAAAGACTACTTCTTCAACGTCGTGCCCGGAAATGCTGCCGCCGGTCATGGTAAAGCTCGTGCAAGCGTTGACGGTCAGAGAGCAATCCTCCATGGTTCCGCCGCTCATCGTGAAGCTGCCGGTTGGATGATTGCTCGTATCGCCCACCATGATTTCCCCGGCGACCGCGCCGCTCTGCAAGGTGCAGCTTCCGTAAACGACCATCGTTTTTCGGAGTATTGCGTCCGTGATGCCGGTGATCTTTCCCGTGCCGTCTGTGCTGCTGTCGCAGACCGTGAGCGCGCCGCCCTCCAACACGACGATTGCGCCGATATAATAGTCGGGATTCTGATCATCGTTATACATGCCGTCGCCCGACTCGCCGTAGTCCACGGTATGTCCGTTCAGGTCCAGCGTCACGGTGACGCCTGCAGGCACCGTCAGATAATGATCATCTTCCCCGGCTGTGTAATCCCTGTCCAGCGTGACGGTTCCGCCCGCCGAGATCAGGGCTTGCAGCGCATCCCAGTCGGAAGCCGCATTCCTGGGCAAGCCAAGCGCATCATCAACGGCGTCCGGATCGCAGCCGGAACCGCCGCCCGTAAGCGTGACGGGCGCTCCGGCATCCGGTTTTTCTTCGGTCTCCGAAGTCGTTTCGATCGTCTCCGCATACGCCGGAATTGCGCTCACCGGCAGCAGCAGCGCGACCATGCAGATGGTCAGCAAAACGGATAACAACTTATTTTTCATCTTCATTTCCTCTCGCTTTCACGAAGTCTTTTCTGTGGTTTCAGCAACAAAAGACACGCCCCGTCGGAGGCAGTAAAGCCCTCGGCACGGTGCGCTTATGGTTGCGGGTACGGAAGACCGGCAGATTTTTTGTCTGTCTGACCGAATGCCGCAACCATCAGCATGACTGTCAACCTCTGCTTCAAACATAGTCACATTATATTATAGTCAAGCCGCGCGCAGATTGCAATCGCGCAGGCGTTTTTCCGTGGACATTTTGAAAAGAATATGATATGATATACTTGAAAATATGGTGTTTTGCGGAGGCAAGAAAACGATGCTGACTGACAACAGGCTTCTGATCGGCAAGGGCGAGACCGAGGCGTATATCCTGCCCGAAATGGCGAACCGCCACGGCATGATCGCAGGCGCGACCGGCACGGGCAAAACGATCACCCTGAAGGTGATGGCGGAATCGTTCTCCGACCTCGGCGTGCCGGTGTTTCTGGCGGACGTGAAGGGCGATCTTTCCGGCTGCTGCAAACCCGGCGAAATGACCGACAAGATCGCAAAGCGGCTCGAAGGGATCGGCGTCGATCCTGCGTCGTTTGCAATGCGGCGCTATCCCGTGCGGTTCTGGGACGTGTACGGCGAGGGCGGTCATCCGGTGCGCACGACGGTTTCCGAGATGGGCGCAGAGCTTCTCTCCCGCCTGCTGGACCTTTCCGACGTACAGAGCGGCGTGCTGTCGATCGCGTTTCGCGTGGCCGACGACAACGGCTGGCTGCTCACCGACCTCAAGGACCTGCGCGCCATGGTCGCGTACATCACCGAGCATGCAGGCGAGCTTTTGCAGGAATACGGCAATATTTCCAAGCAGTCCGCCGGTGCGATCCAGCGCGCGCTTCTGCAGCTTGAGGACGCGGGCGGAAGCCGGTTTTTCGGCGAGCCGGCGATCGAGCTGAATGACTGGATGCAGACCGACGGGGACGGACGCGGATTCATCAATGTGTTCCACTGCGCAAAGCTGTACCAGAGCCCGCTTCTCTATTCGACCTTCATGCTGTGGCTTTTGGCCGAGCTGTTTGAAGAGCTGCCGGAGGTCGGCGATCTCGACAAGCCGAAGCTGGTGTTCTTCTTTGACGAAGCGCATCTGCTGTTCTCCGACGCGTCGAAGGCGCTGAAGAGCAAGGTCGAGCAGGTCGTGAAGCTGATCCGCTCGAAGGGCGTCGGCGTGTATTTCATTTCGCAGCAGCCGTCGGATTTGCCGGACCCGGTGCTGGCGCAGCTAAGCAATCGCGTACAGCATGCGCTGCGCGCCTACACCCCCGCCGAGCAAAAGGCGATCCGAACCGCCGCCGCAACGTTCCGGCCGAATCCGGCGTTCAAAACCGAGGACGCGCTGACCGAGCTCGGCACCGGCGAAGCGCTGGTGAGCTTTCTGGACGCGAAGGGCCGCCCGTCGATCGTCGAGCGCTGCACGATCCTGCCGCCGCAGTCGATGATGGGCATGATCGACGATGAGCGCCGCAAGAGCGAGATCATGGCGGACACGCTGTACGGCAAGTATGACGACGCCGTCGACAACGAATCCGCGTACGAGATCTTGACCGGCAAGGCCAAGGCCGAAGCGCAGGAAAAGGAGGAAGCCGCCGCCCGCGAGGCCGAGGAAAAGGAACGCGCACGGCAGGAAAAGGAAGAAGCCAAGGCCCGCGAAAAGCAGGAGAAGGAGGATAAACGGACGCAGGCGCAGAAGGAAAAGGATGCGCTGCGCGAAAAGGCGAAGCGCAAGAGCAAGACCGCGTCGCCGTTTGCAAAGGCCGCGTCGTCCGCCGCAAGCTCGGTCGGCCGCGAGGTCGGAAAGTCGCTCTACCGCGGACTTTTAGGTACACTGAAGAAAATCTTTTAAGGAGGAAGCAATCTATGGCGCTGTATTGTGAAAACTGCATGCGGCTCGTCGACACACCGGTGTGTCCGCGCTGCCGGAACCGAAAGCTCAAAGAACCGGAGCCCGGCGATTTCTGTCTCGTCGCGGAGGTGCCCTATATGCAGGCGGGCATGCTGAAGGAGCTGTTTTCAGACAACGACATCCCCTGCACGGACCGCTCCGTGCTCGGCGCGGGGATCACGGTGAAGCTCGGCGTCAACGTCGGTCTGACAAGGCTCTATGTGCCGTACGACAGGCTCGACGCCGCAAAGGAGCTGTACGACGCGTTCTTCAACGCCGTCCCGGAAGAACCGGTATGACGTCCGGACGCGAATTGAAGACCGGCTGCATCTACCGCCATTTCAAGGGCGATCATTACCTCGTCGAGGGCGTCGCGAAGCATTCCGAGACCGGCGAGGAGTACGTCGTCTACCGTCAGCTCTACGGCGACTGCGCGCTGTGGATCCGCCCGAAGGAGATGTTTTTGTCGCCGGTCGACCGTACAAAGTATCCCGACGCTATGCAGGATTACCGCTTTGAGCCGGTCGCGATCGAAAGCGTCAAAAAGGCCTGACGCATCGGCGGAAGCCGTTTTATGCAGCCCGATACATGCGCTCCTGTATACGTCGATTTGCGGGTTTTACGCATAATTTCTCATGATATCCAATGTAAAATCCGTGAAAAATGTGTGAATAAACGGTTGCATTCTGCATACTGCGATGCTATACTCGGCTCGCCATCAAGAGTGCGCGAGAGACAAGCTCAAAGACCGCACAGCAACCTGCCTCAGTAAGGTGCTAAAGCTTGTACGATGGCGCGTCAAACCGATTCCGTCCCGACCGCCGCGTCCGGGACGTTTTTGTTTTCCGAGAATATTTTGCGTTCCGTGCGCAA
>JAEEGJ010022836.1_pt1 | contig 13220 bp, 12 predicted proteins | sample 8958761 | NCBI WGS metagenome assembly JAEEGJ01 (sample SAMN16246546, study PRJNA631951) | gut metagenome | biome: gut microbiome; feature: rumen; material: RS-attached | host: Bos | place: Iran: Karaj | collected 2018-10
GCCTTAGGTACACTAGATATAGCGTACCCGTTTACGCAAAAAGATATTACAAAGCAGTATCACAAGCTGCTAAAAGAAAACCACCCGGATACTAAAAAGACTATACAAGTTTCTCAAAATGTAGAAAATATTAGACAAAAAAGTATAGATGATATTACAGAAGCATATAAAATTTTATGTACTTTCTTTAGTATAAAATAATATACATGTAACATTTATTATACTGTATACATATTTATACACAATACACTCTTAAAAAAATTACCACACGGATTCGATTTTGCTAACGCAAAATCATTTTAATAAAAAAAGAAACGCCGTTAGGCGTTTCCAATCCGTGTGGCAATCTATTCTATCTGAAGTTCTTCCAGTTTACGATGCAGTGTCTTTCGGCCAATTCCAAGAATATCTGCCGTTCTTGACTTATTTCCTTTATTCGCTGCCAGATTTTCCTGGATGATAATTTTTTCAGCTTCATCCATTGTGATGCCGATTGGAATCGTAATCACCTTTTCTTCGCCTTGACTTCGCAGTGCCCTCGGTAAATCCTCGATTTTTATTTCATCACCAGTGCACATAACCACCGCGCTCTCAACTGCATTTTTAAGCTCGCGGATATTTCCCGGCCAGTTGTATTTTATCATGGCAGCCTTTGATGCTTTGTCAAAGCCCTTTATATTTTTCTTATTTTCAATATTGAACTCTCGTAAAAAAGAGTGCATCAAAAGCGGTATGTCATCCATGCGCTCACGCAAAGCAGGCATCTCAATACGGACAACATTCAGGCGATAAAAAAGATCCTCGCGAAAGCGGCCGGCCTTAACCTCATCTTCCAGATTACGGTTTGTAGCAGCAACAACACGAACATCAACTTCAATCGACTTCTCACCGCCGACCCTCTCAAACTTATGTTCCTGTAAAACCCGGAGCAGCTTTACCTGGGTAGCAAGATTAACCTCTCCAATTTCATCCAGAAAAATTGTACCGCCATCCGCAAGTTCAAATCGTCCTTTATGCAGATTTTCAGCGCCGGTAAAAGCGCCTTTCTCAAAACCAAAGAGTTCACTTTCAATCAGATTTTCAGGAAGAGCAGCACAATGAACAACAACAAAAGGTCCCTTTGCCCGCTCCGACTGTTCATGAACAGCCCTTGCAACCAGCTCTTTACCTACACCACTTTCACCGGTAATCAGTACACTGGCACGGGCTGGAGCCGCCTTGGAAATCATCAGGCGAACCCGGTTCAGAGATTCACTCTTACCTATCATCTCATCGCCGTTCTGAGACTTCAATAATTTTGCTTGTAGCTCCCGGTTCTGCTCAGCAAGAATTTTTCCCTGCAGGGCATTTTTTACAATTTTATTTAAGTGATCAAGATCCAGCGGCTTAGTTAAAAAATCAAAAGCACCAGCTTTTAAAGCTGCTGTTGCATCGTCAATACTTCCGTGTCCAGTTAAAACAATTACCGGAATTCCAGGGTGCTCGCTGCAGACCTTCTTAACAACTTCGCTGCCACTGATTCCGTTCATTCGTAAATCAGTTATTACAAGGTCGATTCCCCCCTGGTCTATTAAAGCCAGACCTTCTTCGCCACTCGCAGCTTCTTTTACCTCATAGCCTTCAAGTTCAAAGTTATCAGCAAGTCCATTACGGATATTTTCTTCATCATCAATTGTTAAAATAACCATTTTATTGTCCCTCCGAACTCAGTAACTTTACATCTTTCTGTGGAATCGGGAATGAAAGAATAAAGGCAGTACCCTGGCCTTCTTTTGAATCTACTGTAATTTCACCAGAAAATTCCTTTACGATTTTATATACCATCGTCATTCCAAGACCAGTTCCATTTGCCTTTGTTGTGTAATAAGGTTCAAAAAGTTTAGATAGAGTTTCGTCAGACATGCCGCAACCGTTGTCGGAAATTTTCAATAAATATTTATTATCCTTTTCACCGCTGTAAAGCGTTAGCTTTCCACCTTCCTTTCCTTCAAATTTTGATTTTATTGCGGCAAGGCTGTTCTGAGAAATATTCATAATTACATCGCGGAAGAGCTTTTCATCAAGCATGATTTTTTTGCCACTGCTGCTTTCTGTAAATTCAACTTCAATTCCATCTTTACTGAATTCAGGTGTAAAGAAATCTACAAGATTTTCAACTACTTTATCAGGATCTTTAAGTTCAAGCTTTGCTTTAACAGGACGAACCGCCAGCAGAAAATCCACAACAAGCTTATTCAGGTGATCAATTTCTTCGTTTACTACATCAATATGATCTTCAACAAATTTCTTAGCCGGAAGAAGGCCGTCGTTTTCGCGGGCTTTTTCCAGGGCTTTCTGGATAAGCTGAATATGAATGCTTATTGCACCAAGTGGATTTTTGATTTCGTGTGCCATTCCAGCTGCAAGATTTGTAAGATTTGCAAGATTTTCCATTCGGTGCAAAAGAATGTCCTGATTTTTCTTTTCCGTAATATCACGGACAAGAATCATTTTTCCATTAAGTTCACCTTCACTGACCAGAGGAGCAATTGTTACTGTTAAAAAACGGACAGTGCCACCACTTGTCACTGTAGAAAAATCTTCAGAACTATTTGTAATGTTTTTTTCAAGACAGCGTCTTAAAAAGTCTGCAATATCTTCATCTTCAATGTATTCCCAGATTGCTTTTTCAGATCCTAGAATATCTTCCAGGTGTTCAGAAAAAGGAAGCCAGCTTTCGGCAATCTGATTGTATCTTAAAAGCTGAAATTCATCGTTAATTATCAAAAGACCGGTGGAAAGTGATTCAAGAACAGAATAAAGACTGTCATTTTCATCGACAATATCTTCCAGAAGTGAAAGCACCTGTTCTTTAGAAAGCTTTTCGGCCTTTTGTGTAACTCTTTTTACATGACCGCGCAAAATACACCTCCATAGCTGTTATTTAAAGCAAACATATCGCGAAGCAGAATTTCCAAAGCGCTTACCGGAGACTGATTATACAAGGTTATATTATCACTGCAGCTTCGTAATAACTGCATGGCTTTTGCCACAGCCTCACTACCAGCCTGTGTATTAAGCATTGGACGCATAAATTGTGCAATGTTAAGCAGGAATAAGCGCAGTTCAATTCTCGGATAAAACTTTTCACAATTTTTTACAATTTCTTCTATATTACAAATCTGTTTATTTGCAACGGAATTATAAAAAGTTCTTGCATTTGTTTTTATCTGGCTTGGAGTTACAGGAAGATATGTAAGAAGATAATCATTAATACTTCCCTTAAAATCCATATTATGGAAAACACGTTCAATAACATCATGCTGCTGTTCCAGTGAACGTTCGAGAAAATTATAATTTCGAACTCGGGAAAGAATTGTCTGCATGATGGCATTTCTTTTAGAAGTAAGCAGAATGAAAACAACATCCTCCGGGGGCTCTTCCAGTATTTTTAACAGGGCATTTCTTACGCTGTTCTGCATTCTTTCTGCATTTTCAATGATAACGGTCTTCTTTCCTTCTTCTGATTTTATATGTGCCCAGACTTCCATATTTCTAATCTGATTTACAGGTATAGAATCATAAAGAAAATCATTTTCGAGTTTCGTAGAAAGATTTGAAATTTCCTCACAGAGTTTTTTTGTTTCAGTTACATCTGGAAGCTCTCGCGGAAAATCCAGCTGTTCGAGATTCTCATTTATTTCTTCTATAAGGCTTCCTATTTTATTGAGATTAGAATCACCTTCCCACAAAATACTGTTAAAACGCAGTGTTAACTTTCTTACACTTCGCAAAAAAAGATAACGGGCCGCATCTATATATTTTGCATTTATAAATTGTGCCTCTGTAAAGGTTTTTGCGGCAGCGGCAATCTCAAGGGAGCAGTCACGCGGACCCAAAAGCATAAGATTTGAACAAACCAGTGCTTTATGCTGTAAACAAGACGGACATTCACACATCCATTTACCCTGAGGATTTTCATGGCAGGAAAGTATTCTTGCAGTTTCAAGTGCGGCTGTTAATTTTCCGCTGGCTTCTGGTCCTGAATACAAAAGAGCTCCTGGTAATCTGTTATGTTTTATATCACTTATAAGCTGTTTTCCCGCTTCCTGATTAACAAGATTTTCAAACATCGGTTCCAATCTCCTTCTGGGTAGAATTAAAAAGACTCGTTACAAAGTTATAATAAAAGCTGCCATCAAAAAGATTTTCTACATCAAAGAAAGGCTGAGCAGTAAGTAAAAAGATTGCAAGACACACAACTGCGGCCCCTTCTACTAGTCCGAAAATAAAGCCTAGGGTACGGTCAAGGCTTTTAAGAATGCTCCATTCAAAAACTTTTGAAACAATCATCTGTATAATTTTGATAACCAGGAAAGTCACAACAAAAATCAAAAGAAAAGCAAGAATATTTGCCGCAAAGGGAAATTTAATATCTTTAGAAAGAATTTTTGCTATATCCTTGTAAAAAAGATATCCTAAAAGAATACCTGCAATAAAGGCGATTTTTCCGAATACGTTATCTATAAAGCCTTTTATTACACCGGATATTGCAAAAATCAAAATGATTCCGCTGAATACCCAGTCAATTACTGTAAAACTCATTCTGCCCCTCCGCTCTTTGAGTCAATCTTTTCAAAAAGTATTTGTGCCATTCTTTTTGCTGGTGGCTCGCCGCCTGTAAGCTTTTTGAGTGCTTCTGAATATGCGGCTCTTTTTTCTGAATCAAGCATTAAATTAAGTGCATTTTTAAGATGTTCAGAATCGGCATCTGCGCCAAGAAGAACTTCTGCCGCTCCATGACTTTTGAAAAATCCGGCATTATCAACCTGGTCTCCGCGGGTTCCGCTTCCACACAAAGGAACAAGAACCATAGCTTTCAGAAGTACTGCCGCTTCCCAGATGGAATTGGCACCTGCACGACTTAATATAACATCTGCGGCAGAAACTACATCAGGCATTTCCTTGTAAATAAAATTATAAGGCTTATAGTTACCCTGATATTTTTGAGCAAAAGTTTCTGCCCTTGTATCATCTGAATTAACAAGACCTGTCTGATGTACAACAATAAAATTTTCACATAAAAAATCTATATTATTGAAAACCAGTTCATTTATCTGTCTGGCTCCGCTGCTGCCGCCAAGAACTAAAAGGACAGGCTTTTTTGTCGAATCTGCTTCAAGGCCAAGGAAGCTGCGGCCCCTTTCTGCGCTGGTACTATAAAAGACAGGTCTCACAGGATTTCCTGTTACTAATACCCTTTTCTGGTCTTCTGCACTAAGCCGTTTTTTTGTTTCCTCGTAAGAAACAAACATACAATCTGCTGACCTGAAATTCAATCTGTTAGCTAAACCTAACGTAAAATCGCATTCATGGGTGAAAACCGGAATATGCAAAAGATGAGCCGCAAGGCATGGTGGTACACTTACAAAGCCGCCCTTAGAAAAAAGCATAGAAGGCTTTTCCTTTCTAAGAATATGAAGAGCAGCAAAGAAGCCGCCTGCAATGCGGAATAAATCAGAAAAGTTCTTTAAGGAAAAATATCGTCTCAGTTTTCCGGAAGGTATTCCGTAAAAAATATCAGCCGTAGCCTTGCCGTCTGGCCCCATAGCTTTTTCTACGATATTTTTATCCATACCTTTGGAGCAGCCAATCCAGCATATTTTTAATTCTTTATTATTTGAAGCGGCAAGTGCCTTGAGTTCATCAGCAACTGCAAGACCCGGATAAATATGACCACCGGTTCCTCCGCCTGTAAAACAAATCAGGTTCTTATTTAAATTCATGTGTGTCATTTTAACACAGTTTTACTATTTTTTAAATACCAAAGCCCATATCTGTTATGAATTTAAAATCATATTTTTTCTGAAAAAGGTCTTTCTGGCTATTGACACAAAATCATGATTCCTATATATTTAATATACTAATACGAACTAAGCCGCAGTAGCTCAGTTGGTAGAGCGCCGGACTGAAAATCCGTATGTCGTTGGTTCGATTCCAACCTGTGGCAAAGGCTTCTTACGAAAGTGAGAAGCCTTTTTTTTGTCTTATCTTCTATTACAAAGCATTCTGTAAAACCAGTTTTCAATTTCAATTACTCTTGCCGAAACAGCACCTTCAACGAATGCTCTTAAGAATCTATGATTTGCCGGGCTGTACTTACTTTGCATAAGAGCATACACTCTTATTTCTGTTTCAGTATCCTGCATGAGAACAAATATACAGGCCTCACCTTTTTTTATACCCCGTACAAAAAAGTTTGTCGGCGACTGCTTCAATATTCCGTAAACCAGATAATAGGTATTTCCATCAACATATTTATCTATTGAGACATCAAAAAAAAGACCGCCGGCAGCTTTATCTTTTACATATAATTCACCCGTATTCCTTTTTATATCTGTAATTGTATATGAAGATTTTTTAAAAATCGGCTTTCTTTCTCCTGTGTTCGCATCTATATAACTTACACCATAAGCCTCTTTATCAAGCCCGCCCATCTGATCCAGCTTTGAAAGAATCTGTTCACAGCTATATCCATTTGCTTCGTTTTTTGGAATTACATAAACAGACTGAACAGAATAATTAACTGGAAATTTATTTAACTGATTATTTACATAATAAGCCTTAAACTTATTATCAGGAAAGAGACTGTAGTCTGCGGCATAAGAATGTGTTAAGTGAATCTGAGCAGCAAAAACTTTTGATGTTATTAAAAGCAGTAAAATTAGATAAATTGATTTTTTCATTTTTTTAAATTTATGGTGATATTTTTAATTCAGTAATTGTCTCCGTGTCACTTGCTCTGATTGAAAAAGAATCTTCAGCTGTACTGATTTGACTTAGTATTTTCTTAATCATAATAATACCAAGCCCCGCACCTTCGGTCTGATCAATTGAATTCATAAATAAATCTTCCGGTGATTTGTTTTCTGAAAGCTTAAGTTTTTTATTTATTCTTTCTAGTTCTTCTTTTGAAATTACAGAATTATTTCTGGCCGTTATATTAAGAGTGTTATTGGAAATAGTAAAATAGAGCTTTACGTAAAGGCCCATAGTATTTATTTTATTTATAAAATACTGGTTCTTTATTTTTCCAAGACCATTTTCCTTAAAATCAGACATACCCTTTTCATAATCTTCATGATTATTGATATTCAGATTATGAGAAATAAAATAAGCTCTTTTAATATTTGCCTTAACCGAATTTGAAATGATTTCTTCAAGACAAAGACATAAAAGATTATAGGATTTTTCCATCTTGATTGCAGTTAAAAATTCTAAAACAATTCTTTTAAGGGTTTCTTTATTTTCTGCACTTGGATTTAGTAAGGGGTACTCATAGGTTTCCCCTTTTTGAATACAGCTGACTGCCTGTTTGAGAACTTCCGCATTGTATGAATCAACAAATGTACTCATTATATCTATTATAAATTATAAATAATCGATTGTAAAAGAAAAAATGGTATATAAAAAGAATAAATCCCTTTTTGATTTTTTGTCTTGTATTATGTTCTAACGTGCCATATAATAGAATAACTATGAAATGGCTTATAATTACTGATAATAATGATCTCGAAACAAAATGTAATGTTTTTATAACGACAAGTAATAAAAAGGATAAAGTTCTTTCCGGCCATCTTACTCTGGAAAGCTTAAAAGCAAATAAAAAAAATCTTGCTGATCTTGCTGTTTGCATTATTTATGCCAACGATGAAAAAAACATTTCAGCAGAATTAGGTGCAGGACTTTCTACTGTATTCGGATTTTTTGCTTCTTCTCAAATTCCAGTTTTTACAAATATAAGACTCCTTTACGAAGATATACTTTTTGGTAAAGATATTGCCATTGGCTGTAAGTCTGCAGACGAATTATTCAATATTCTGCAAAAAAAATATAATAAGATATCAGATGAAGCCAGCATGCGTCTTTCTAAGAAGAAGCTTCTGGATCGTGGCATTCCATATACATCAGATTGTTTTGGTACTTATATTGCAAAGAACAAGCCTGAAGTTGTACATGAATTTCTTTCTGCCGGCATGAGCATTAATTCCCGCGATGATCTTGGAACTCCAATGCTTAATATTGCCTGCCGTAATGATAATTTTGATTTTGTGCAGATGATTTTTGAACTTGGCGCAGACATTAATGCAGTATCTGATGACCGCGGCTACACTGCAGTTATGGATGCGGTATGGCGTGGAAACGAAAAAATCACAAAGTATCTTATTTCTAAAGGTGCAGACCTTAATACGATTAATAAGGAAGGCCAGAACAATCTGATTCTTGCTGTAGGTGCAAACCGTGAATCACTGGTAAAGCTTCTGGTGGAAAATGGTGCTGACCCGGATGTAAAAGATCAGATGGGTATGAGTGCTTATAATTACGCCGTGCTTTTTAAGAAGCAGCGACTGGTGGATATCATTAAGCCGTATCATAAAGCTTTATAAATAGATCCTGAAACAAGTTCAGGATGACACGAAATAAAAAATCCCGGCAGATTGATGGATTATCTACCGGGATTAATTTTCTTATCATTAAGTTTAGGTCCTAAAACCTAGAACCTAAAACCTAGTACCTAATTAGCGCTTCAAGCTCAATACTGTTTCAAGCAGGGTATCTGCTGTAGTAATTGTCTTAGCGTTAGACTGGAAACCACGCTGAGTTACAATCATGTCTGTCATCTGTTCAGACAAGTCAACGTTTGACATTTCCAAAGCTCCGGCCATCAAAGTTCCCTTTCCGGCAACTCCTGACTCACCAATGCGGGCCATACCAGAGTTGTTTGATTCAACGTAAGTATTGTCTCCGGCTTTTTCAAGACCGCGGTCGTTAGCAAAGCTTGCAAGAGCAATCTGTCCGATTGTGCGGTTTGTACCGTTTGAATATACACCAGTAATGATTCCGCTTGAGTCAATCTTGAAGTTATCAAGATAACCCATTGTGTATCCGTCCTGGTAGAAAGCCTTAGTTGTAGACTTAGAAGCAGACTGTGTAATTGTATCCTTGAAAGAACCGATTGTTCCAAGGTTGATGTTCAAAGTCTGGCGGTATGGATTTCCTTCTGCATCAGGGTTAGATTCAGCAACTGCGAAAGAAGTCTGAATTACAATCTGACCTTCTGTGTTAGAAAGATTTCCAGCTGTATCACTAACTGAAGCAAGTGCTCCGTAGTTATCGAAGTTTACAAGGAAAGTATTTCCCATTCCGTCTGTTGTTCCAAGACCTACACGAGTCTGTGTGTAATCTGAATTATCAGGGTCAATCATAACTGTAGCTTCCCACTGATTTGGATTTCCAACTACACGGCGGAAAGAAACTGAAAGCATATGCTCGTTACCAAAGCTGTCGTAAATCTTCTGCTCAGTTCCCCAGGTTCCTTTATAGATATCATCTGCACTTGCACCTTCCATGATTTCTGGAGTGTTCTTGTTCAAGTTGCAGGCAAAGTTTACATTTGTTGTTTCCTTAGCAGGGTCCTTAGAACCTACAGGAATAATCAGGTCTTCTGGAGTTGCGGCTGTGCTTACAAGCATCTGACCGTTTACTTCTTCTGCCATCCAGCCCTGTACACGCATACCATTAGCAGGGTTTACAAGAGTACCGTCGCGGTCGAGTCCGAATGAACCATTTCGTGTGTAGAAAGATTCTTCGCCGCTCTTCAGGAGGAAGAAACCGTTACCCTGAATTGCGATATCAGTTGAAACGCCGGTAGACTGCAGGTTACCCTGAGTAAAGATGTTGTCAATAGAGGCAACAGTCATACCAAGACCAACTTCCTTAGGGTTTACACCACCAAGCTCATCAGTTGGTTTAGCAGCTCCAGACATCTGCTGACTGATCATGTCCTGGAAGTTAACACGTCCGCGTTTAAAACCGTTTGTGTTTACGTTCGAAATGTTGTTACCAATTACATCCATTCTTGTCTGGTGATTCTGAAGTCCTGAAACTCCAGAATAAAGTGATCTCATCATATTCTAATTCCTTCCTTCCTACCCGATTAGTCAGCGTATATCGCTCTTATTTTATCCATGCTGTAATACATACCGTTAACAAGAACCTGTGGATTTTCCCCGCGAGTCGCCCCTTCCACGATTCCTCTAACGTTTGCATCACCTATATCCAGTTCAACTGTTTTGCCCAAGGTGGCTGTTGCTTCTGAACCTGTAATATAAGCAGCCATCTTTGTAAAGGATGAACTCATGTTTGTCATCTGTTCCAGGGAGCTGAACTGAGCCATCTGGGAAATAAATTCTGTATTTTCCATAGGGCTGGTCGGATCCTGGTTCTGAAGCTGGGCAATTAAAAGCTTCAGAAAATCATCCTTTCCTAATTCACTGGAAGTTTGCCTTCCTTCACGAACAAGCGTTTTGTTATAGTTGTTAACTTCGTTTTCAACCATAAACTTTTCGCTCGCACTCATTTGAGTGTTAATACTGTTTTGTGTGCTAAGTAGTTCCATCACTTCTCCTTACACTTTTTCCCTGTCATGCTGAACTTGTTTCAGCATCTCTTTATGAGATTCCGAAACAAGTTCGGAATGACGTTGCTTTTTTTATATCGTCAGTTTACGCAACGATGTTTACAGAATAATTGGAGATATCTTCTGTATTTTCAAAGATATCATCAAGCTCGGCACTAAGCCCCCCAGCCGAGTTTCCGTAAGCACGTTTCGCAAACAGATTTCTTGTTTCATCCTGTCCTTCAAAGCCCATGCTCTGATTAAAGGATCCACCGTTATTCATTGCAACATCAAAGCTTGCTGTATCGAAGCCGCTCTTAATGAAAGCCTCACGTAAAGTTTCTGCATTGTCTTTAAATACCTGCAGTGCTTCTTTTGTTGCAACAGTTATATGTCCACTCAAGGTCTTACCATCAAGAGACAAATGAATCTTTACGTTTCCTAAATCATCCGGATGCAGAATAAGATTAATTGTTCCCTGATTATTATCCTTGAGGACGAGATTACCAGCCTTAACAAATTCCGGTGCTACATTAGTAAGCTGATTTGAAAGCATAGCCTGGAAATTAGAACCATTGCTTGCGGCGGTCTGTGTGTTCAAAGAAAGAACATCAGCTTCGGCGTTTGGATTGAGATCAAGGCTCATTACAGCAGTACTTTCACCAGTTAGTTTTACTTCGCTTGCTTTTACAAGTGATTTTTTGTTTTCTGTTGAAAGCGCTTCTGTTTCAGGCTTTGTACGCTGGTCTTCTACAGTGATTTTTCCATCTTTATCAAGAGCGAATGTTTTATTGTTCTTTTCATTCTTTCCAGAAAAATCAAAATTTGAAGAATCTGTCTGATTTTCTCCAGCTGTTTCGTTTATGTTGATTTGTGAAAGAGAATCTGTATTTACCTGTAATTCAACTTCAGCTTCATCTTTACTTACAGGAGCTTTTTCGATTTTCTCAGAAAGCTTCTGTGAGGAAGCTGCCAGCTTAGCATTTTCATTTTCTGAAGCTGCGTTTTTTTCAAGATTTTCAAGGCGTGCAAAATCTTTATCAGAAAGTTTTTTCTCTTTCTTCAAATCTTTTGCTTCCTTTTTGGTCTCTTTTACAGTGTCAGCTTCATCTGTTTTCTCTTTCAGATTGATTTTTTTATCGAATCTGTCGCTTGATTTCAGCTTATCATCGATTTTTTCGTCTTTTTTGTCATCAATCTTTTTGTCAGATTCTTTGTTTTCTGTTTTTGATGCAGTTTTGTCTGAAGTTTTTTCAGTTTCCTGTTTTTTTTCAACCTGATTTTCAGAAGCTTTCTCCGATTTTTCTGCCTTTTCCGGCTCATTTACCTTAGCGGCTTCAGTCTGCTTTGGCTCTTCAAGCTTGTTTTCTTCATTATAAGAAGCAAGAAGCTCGGCAAAGGAAAGCGAAGACTGTTTTGGAGAATCTTTTACTGCAGCAGATAACTGGAAATCTTGTACTTGAGACTGATTTACGATGATATCTGTGATTGCCTGATATGACACTTGGCAAATCTCCTTAAATGCGTTGAAGATTTGCCATTTCTGAATGTTAGTCGAGGGACTCCGGCTTACTTAACATCTTCCGCTGTATTTCTGCAGCCCGGTCAGACGGCATTAACGAAAGCCAGTATGAACCCATAGACGAGGAACCTTCTTCGACGGCAATCTCTTCGACTTTGCGAAGGACGTCAATAACTGTCTGATCATCCATCGCAACAAGAATGCCAACCGCTGCTTCAGGCCTCATGCCATTCAGATTTTTAGCAATCTGTTCAACGTTTATATTCTTATCATCGTATTTTTTTACTTTGAGGTTAAATGTTTTTTCTCTCTCTTCCTGATTTTTTTCACGCTCAGCAAGCTCTGCACTTACCTGTTCATTCTGCTTTTCTGCGGCTTCAATGTCCGTTTCGCGCTTATCAAGCTCTTCTTTGAAGATATCAAGGGCTTCGCGCTGTTTTCTGAGTCTGTCTTCATCAAGATTTGCCACGAGGGGACGTGACTGAGTAGCTGTTGAAGAAGTCTGAGGGTCTTTTTTCAAAATCTTATAAGCAGGAGAAAAAATTGATTTTACGTGAACAACGCCTAAATAGTCGAACCATAAAAGTCCACCCGCTAAAAGAATGAGAATGATAATAATTAAAACAAAAGACTTACCTAAAGACTTTTTGAAAGACATATTTCCCCCTCGATTTTAGCCTTACTCTATTAATCCGCTAATTGCAGCACCTAACGTAATATCATTATCACAGGAAACAATATTCCAGTATATTCCCAGCTGTCTTGTAAGAACTTCATCAAGATAGCCGTAAACCCGCTCTCTAACCTTATAGGTCTTAAAGAAGGTTGTTCCGTCACACAAAATGCAGATAGGCTTAGCGGCATTCTTTCCTTCGCCGGTTTTAATAGCACAGGCAGTAAGAATAGCAGCAGAATAACGTGCTGAACGCTCTGCAATTGCATCGAGAATCTGGAAAATCTTATCTACATCATCGTCACTTGCAGTTTCGCAGGCAATCTTACCAAGCAGGCAGCTTGAATCATAAGGATGATGAAGGAATTTATCCATTTCGATGAGTGTCAGAGTTTCAAGGCCGTTAATAGCAGCCGCAGTTTTCTCTGTAAAAAGTCCGTCTTTTGCCGCAGCCTTTAATGCAAACCAGGAAACAGGTCCAAGATATGCACCAGAACAGAGCTTTTCAAGGAAGAAAGTTCCTGGTTTTACTGTAGTTTTATCAAAATCTACATCAAAATCAGAGCGGTTTACGCGCAAAAACTTAC
>JAEEGJ010022838.1_pt1 | contig 13218 bp, 3 predicted proteins | sample 8958761 | NCBI WGS metagenome assembly JAEEGJ01 (sample SAMN16246546, study PRJNA631951) | gut metagenome | biome: gut microbiome; feature: rumen; material: RS-attached | host: Bos | place: Iran: Karaj | collected 2018-10
CTCATACAAACAGAGGCAAATGAACTTTTGCGATATCTTTTATACGACCAGTATTCATTAAGGAAGGATTCTGATTCAAAATCTGCAGCAATGATTGCAACAGCCCTTGCCAACGAAACTAATACAATTACTACAGACAGAATGAACAATCTTTTTGCCAGCTTGGAAACAGTGCTTGAAAATAAAGAAGAGGATATGACAGCTGCGCAGGAAGAATGGTTAAGAAATTTCAACAAAGCCATGACTGCCAGCCTCGAAAAATGGGATGAAGCGGAAGAATCTTTTTTGATTAAGAGAAGTGAATGGGAAAGAGAAGCATACGGAGCTTTTGAAGAAGGGAACGAAGCCTGGAATGCAGCCCAAAACCAGTTACTTGAAAAAAGAAGCGAATGGACAAAAGAAATATTACAGAAATATGAAGAAGGCCGCCAGAAATGGATTTTACAGGAAAATCTTCTTAATGAAGAGCTTCAAAAGGCTTATGATGATTTATATATAAATCTTTTAAATGAAAAAAGTGTCAAAGACAAAATACTTGAAACACAAGTTACAATTTATAACACGAATCGTCAAATACTTCTTATGACACAAAATGGTATTGATGGCTGGTTTACACATTTTGCAGAAAAATATAAAGGATTATATTCATATTGGAAAACAGAGGCGGACTCGAATTCTGACAAAAAAACTGAATTAGATACTATCAGTAAATTTTATAATAAAGATCAAACAAAATTAACAGAATTTGAAAAACAATCCTACATAACAACAATAGATGAAGCTAAAACCTTACTAAATACTATCAACAATTGGAAATCCAGTTACATCAAAGCAATTAAATATGAATTAGAAAAACTTCAAACGAAAGCCAATTCTAGAGTCAAGACTCTCGAAATTCTTATTCTTCCATTTGAAGAAGGAATGTCTGAGACCGACAAACAATCTGTTGAATTAAACAATAATAAATATAAAACACAGCTGGATAAAGAAAAGGCTACTAAAGAAGTAATAGATGATTTAATTTCGAAACTTGACGGGTATCCAAAAAGTATCGCTAATAAAACAGAAATTTTTGATATTTTATTTTCAAATGATGACACGAATCAAAATAATCCTGAAGAAAAGATAAAACTTGTTAAAAATAGTATAGTTACTGAACAGAATTCATTAAAAAATTTAATAAACGAAATTAAAAAGAACCTTGATACAATATCATTTAATTCCTTTCTTTTCTTACAAGACTATGATGTTAAAGAAAACTGCAGGCTCCTTGATGACAAGAGTGATTTATTTTCTACAGATGACATGATATATGGTTCTGAAGAAGCCCTTTATGACTGGATGTATAATCAACTTGTGTCTGTTAATAAATGCAAGGATACAATGAATAATATATTCCAGTATACAGGGGGTGTATCGACAGGGAATATAAAAATAGATGATGAGACATCTTTGAATCCTGATTATGATGAATTGTATGTTGAGTACAAGAAGGCAGAAGCAGAAGCTGCATATTGGGCAGAAAAAGAAGCAATACTTAATTACTGTATTGATTATATAGATAATAAAACGTCTTCAACTGATAGTCTGGAAGAGACAAGTAATAAGCGTGCAGCTTCTTTGGAAGCATATGAAGAAGCTCTTAGAATATATACTGAAAAAACAATTGAGCTTGATGCACAGTATAACGTGGTAAAACACAATAATGATACACTTGTACAAGCTCAAACAGCCATTGAAACTGCTTTACAAGAACTTTATACAGCAAGGGATCATTATAATGAAGTTCTGATGTCATATAATGAAGTTTCAAATGAAAATCTTAAAGCTCAAATCGAAACGTTTGTGGATAAAGTAAACAACCTGTATTCAAGTGATGCTGTTGAAACAAAAAAAGCTCTTCTTACTGATTATTATGCACAGTTTAATCAATATACTACCTATAATATTCAGGCACAGGCAGGTATGTATATTGATCTTCTTAAAAACGGTAATTCAGAATACGGATATTTACCACTAGATGAAATAAAAGATAATTATGATAAAAATGATTTCATTGAAAATGATGATTTTAAAATCTTTATGAAGAAACTCGATGAGATTCCGTATAACTATGCCTATGAAAAAACTATCATAGGTGAAAACGCAAATAAACTTAATTCCAATATAACAGACGAGGAAAAAGCGATTGCAAGATTAGTAATCGAAAAGACTGTAGACTGGATTAATGTTTCAAATAAAGTTGATAAAAGAAAACGAGAGTTGGCTATAGATTACCTTTCGGACAATAATATTTCAAAACGTAATACAGATTCCGTCACAAATAAAAAGAAGGCTCTTCTTGAAGCTGCACAAAATGTTTTGAATTATCTTTTAGAGAATGATTCATTAACAGATACGGATAATACTTATTCAACACTTTCTGAAACAATTACAAACCTTCTGAATGATGTAAAATTTGCTCAGACAGTTGAAGATTATAAAGAATCAGATCAGTTAATCAGAAACATTTTATGCGGACACAGTATATTTGAAGATTCAAATTTGAATGAATGCCTGTATTATGAGTATCAATCAATTATGTGGAATAAATATACTGATACTGTTGAAAATGAACTGATTGATGAAGTTAAAGAAGAATATAATGGTTATAATCTGAATGAGCTTAATGTAGTTTATGAGAAGGCTGCAGCAGATGTTTATAAAACAATTACAGATAATCCTAATGCAGGTAATAATTATGACTCACTGGTAGATTATATACAAAGGCTTTATACTGCAGGCTACAATCTTAGTCAGACAGGTTCTGAAGCTCTTGATGGTTATATAAACGAGTATATAAAGAATTATGTATTAAACAAAGGAATAAAAAATAATCAAGATACATTTGTTACAAACCAGTACCAGATATTAAATGATAATAGTGTAGAAATTGAGTACCTTATTGCATTTACAAAGGCAGATACATTGAAGGCAATCCTTCAACTTATGAATGATCCTCTATTTGACGAGATTTCAAAAGAAAGTACAGATTTTAAAACTCTGATTATATCAAAAGCAGCATATATCTTGTATTCAGAAGTTGTAACCAACAATATATTCACAGATATTAATGGTTTTAACAGAAATATAATTTCTAATTATTTACAAAACAATCTTCAAGAAGAAGATGTATCTATTTCTGAAGAAAATAAAACAGCAATACTTGATGCAGTTATAGATTTCTATACAGGTTCTTATAGTAATTATACACAGGACGAACAAACTCTTTTTGATTATCTTAAATATGGAATACTTCCGGAAGAAACAAATGCAACAATAGCAAAACTGTTAGCAAATATAAATGATACCACTGAGTTAAAAGGTATAAGGGAATATTGGGATACAGACAAAGAAGGAAAATACCTGAATCATCTTGTAGAAGACAAGGGAATAATCTATATACTTCAAAAGTATACAAATAAGGATATTTTAAAGACCTTCACAGACGCTCCTGATAATAATACAAATGCTTTGCTGACTTCGGAACAGTTTTATGCATTATTAAATGGATATGTAGCAAAACAATTAGGAGTCCATGAATACTATTCATCAGAAATCTTTTATAGTATATGTTCAGACCTCGATGCACTTTATACAGAGCTTACTAAAAAGGGTAATACCAAAATTACAAATTTCTTTGGTTTTACAATGCCAGAAAAGCTTTATGAAGAATATGAACTGCATAACTATATTGATAAGCAGAGAACATTGGCTTATCAAAATTATATAAAAACTCATGAAAATGCAAAAGGCTATGATTTAGATATGCTTGACGTGGAATGGTATGACATATTCCGTGCATCTTCTGATTTTATCTATGTCTATGCCTCAATTAATGATACAGATCTTAATCTGCTTACACAAATTACTGATTATAACGATTTAAAGAAAAAATATTCAGATGATGGCATAAAAAAAATAGAAGATTATACAAGGCGAAAAAAGCTTATAGACAGTTACAGTGTTTATTATGATGGAGATATCACAGATTGGATGCTTGCCAATAATGTAAGGGAAGAGGATAAGAAAATTATTTATGACAGCCTTGCATATGGAAGTGAATATTGGACTGAATCACATTACCAGCAGCAGAAGAAAGCTTTAACGGAGCTTTATAATCTTAATGGAAAAAACTATTTATCTTCAACAAAATTTAATTGTGAATATGATTATGTTCAGACTGCATTTAATGAATTATTGCAGAATCTTATAGAAGTAAGAGATAATCTGATAATGAAGGCAAATATTGAACTTATGATAAACGATATTTACCTTGCAAATTTAGATGAAGATGATTCATATACAAAGGCTGTTTTAGAAACAATATTGCCTGATGAAGAAGGTAAGCAATTTGAAATAAAAAAGGTAAATAAGCCAATAGATTTTACAGCTGCATATATTGATTATTTTGAAAATTATAGCAAAGTCGGTATATTGACTTCTTTGCGAGAAATGGATGACGCAGGTATTAATAATCTTACTCTCGAAATCCTTAGAATGAAAAATGATTTAGCATCAAAAGAAATGCTTCGAAAACAATATCTTGCTCAGATAAAATCTTTGTATAATACACTTGCTGTAAATCAGGAAAAGGATCTTAATTCTCTTAAAGGTAAATTACGCCAGGCAGAAACTGATATGGCTTCAAAACAAAAAGCCTATAATGATAGAAATACTGAGTATAATAATAAGTTTAATACATATACAGAATCGGTAAATGACTATAATTCATTATTACAGAAAGTTGATGAAAAATATCAGGCTTTGGAACAAGCAAGATTACAATACAGAAAGGATAATGAATTATATGAATGGGCAGAAAATACATATCTCAGAGCAGAATATGATACCAATGTTGTAGAAAACTTCGAGGATGATCAACTTGTAACATATGAGACCCCACAGGAAAAAATAACAAAAGTAAAGAAATCTAAAGAAGCGGCAGACCTTTCTTTCAAAGTTCTAAGAACAGTAATTGATCAGATTGAAGATGAAACAAAGACAACAGTCCAGAATATTACTGATAAGGAATATAATACTAAACTTGAAGCTTATGAGAAAGCTGAACAAAACTATTATGTAATCAGCGCCCTTGCAGAGGAAGTATCATCTGCTATTAAAAAGCAAAAAGATATTCTTTATCAGGCAGAAACTGCTGCGTTATATAGTTTATATGGAATTATTAATCCAGATACTGATAGAGAAGAGCATACTAAAACTTACAAAATAAAAGATGAAATCCTTAATTATATTTATATTACAAGGAAACCAAAGAATCCTGATAATGTAAATGAAGGTTATGTTTATAGTTTTAGTTTAAGGAAGAAGATTAATTTCATTACAAATGAAATAAAAGATGAAGAAGGAAAGGTTATTCAGGAAGAAATAAAATCTAATATTTCTAATGTTGATTCTACAAATTTATCACAAGAACAAAAGCGTGAACAGGAAAAATTATTTAAAGAGTATTTGAATTCATTGTCGACAGAAACCCATAAAAATGCATATGGTAAGGATTATCAGGACAGACAGGCTCAACTCGAAGTCGAACAATGGTTGAGAGATATGAATTCAAAATCTAAATGGAATAAAGATTCTACTTCTTTACCGGGCAATGATTATCTGTCTAAAGTTGTTATAGCAGCATTATATCTTGAATACATGGGAATAACAAATAATAAAAGTAATAAATTGCCAAAAGAAGATGAATTAGAAAAAACTTATGGAGCATTTATAAACATTCTTGATGAAGAAGTAATCTTTAAAATCTCAACCGATGATAAAAAGACTCATGGCATTAATTATGTCCAGAAATTAAAAGATTTTCTGGAACCAACCTTAAAAGAAATTTTTGATGAAGTAGATGAGGATGATATCGCAAAATATCTTCTCTATAAGGATAATTACATCAGCAGTGGTTTGAGTCTTGAAGCACGTGCACAACAATATTTGCATTTAGTGCTTTATAAAAAAACAATGAATTATGCAAAAGAATATGCTGACAAGTGTGAAGACAGTGCTATTGCTTTAGGTATTGCAGCAGCAGCTTATACAGGAATATCATTCTTCTGTCCATGGATATTAATAGAAGCAGCCGCATTGGCTATTCTGGCCGGAACAGAAGCCACAAAAGCTAGAGATACTAAAGATTTGATAAAATATCTAAATCAATACTTTACCGGACAAACCACTAGCTTGGGAAAGATTGCTATAAGGTTGAATGATGGTATCCAAAGTATTGATGATGCAGAAAAAGTTGTAGAACAAAATAGAGAGTTTTTAAATCTTCTTACCTATGGTAATAAAGATATATCAGAATCTACAGAGACAAAGCAACCTGTTTTGTACAAAGATTTTAAAACATCTATAACTAAAGCATTACAAAATGCTAGTTATATATTTACATCAGAACAAATTAGCGATGAAGAATCTAAAAACTTTAACATCCAAAATTTATATAAAAATCTTATTGCAGAAGCAGATTATAATACTATTGCGGGTAACCCTGACGGAAGTATACCTGTTTCCATTGAGGATATTATTTCAAATATATTAACTTATTATAGAGATCAGATGAATACAGAGCTTGAAGCCCTTGATTCTTATACATGGGGAACAAAAGATAATAAGGGTAATTATACATCTGACAACAGTCTTATTCAGACAAAACTAAAGAATGAAAAAGACTATAATGATTATGTTCTGAAATTAATTCAAGGTAAAGAAGAAATCATTACAACTGCAGAAAAACCGGAAGATACAACAGAAGCTATATTATTAGAAAAAGCCATTAAAGCATGGGGCTTAGGAACCTTCAGAACAAAAGATTATTATGAAGACAGAATAGCCATCTATACCGAACTTGATAAAGATAGGGTAATGTATAATCGTGGAATAGAAAGCTATCTGTACGGTACAAGGGGTGAAGATGGTAAACTTGCCGGCGCTCCAGGTGTCATAGATTCCTATATTCAAAATTATATGGATGCTTTAGATGCAGAAATACAGTTAAAACTTGAATTAAAGAATGACGAAAATCAACGTTTGTTAGACGATTTAGCTGAACAAAAATCAAACTGGTTTACACAGATGTCCTATATCATTTCAGTAGCAACTTCAGAGTGGGATAAAGCACAGCAGAGATTAAACAATGATAAACATAATTGGGAACAAGAATTTGAACGAGTATATGATAATAAGATAGAAGAATGGACTAAAACATACAGGAACTTCTCAGAAAGTAAATCAGCGTGGGTAAAAGACCAGTATATGAAAGCAAGTCAGGGAAAATGGGAGGAAGCAACAGCAGATCAGGATATCAACAGGGAGAATATAATTCAGGAAGTATTCTTAAAGACCGGTCTTATAAGCAAGATGAATGATGCTGTCAGAAATATGGCAGAAGAAACAGATTCATACCTGGAAAATTTAACCTCTTCCGCAATATTTAAGAAATCCCTTGAACTTGCTGGAAACATGACAGACAATATAGGAACCGGATTAAAACACGCAAAACAGGGAAATACAATAAATACTCAGAATGATACCTGGCTAAAAGAAGCGTTAGAGAGCTCAAAAGAACTTGAAGAGCATTATGAAAAAGTTTCAGCAAAACTTACCGAGCAGCAGATGGCAGATCAATTGAGAGCAACAATAGACGGCTACATGGCCCAGATAGATGCAAGAAACGAAGGAATGAGGGACTGGGAAGAATCTCTTGTTCTTCAGAATGGATATTCTGTAAACGGAAATACAATTCAAAGGGAAATAATAATCGATTCAACGCTTACAAAAAACATTAAGAAAACACAGAGCGTTTATGCATATGAAAATTTCAGGGTTGCACGCCCTGAGCAGGAAATATCAGCTGGGGGCAGTGAAGACGGTAAGAGTCTTATAGAAAGTATTCTTGACGGAATTGTAAACGTAAAGAAATGGGCAGAAAAAATCTTTGGAAAGGCAAAAGATGCAAAGGGAAATCCTGTAGAAAGGACAATAAGAAAAACAAAGGTAAAGAAAGGAGACAATACCCGAAAAAACATGGAAGATAATAATGCCCAGCAGCTTCTGGAAGATTACCTCAAAACCGCTAAAGAATATGATGACAATCAGGCAGATTTGACTGGAAGTAATGAATATAAACAATACGAAAAGACAAAATCAGAAATAGAAGCAATGACAGCTGAAGAATACAAAGAATGGGCAAAAAATAATAAAAAAGCCAATGAAGAGTATAATAAATTCAGCGGAGAGATAGTACAGTTGAATGACGGAGCAATAAACGAATGGATAGGCTATGCCCCGACACTCAAAGAAGGAGAGGAGTTTAAGATAAACAAATCCAAATGGGAAAACATTGAGTATGAAGGCAAGGGCCAGATGGGGCTCATCATGCTAGATTTCCAGTGGAACAGTATAGAAGAACAGAACGGTCTTGCAGAACTGGCCAAACCGATGTATGACAAGAAGATGTGGGATGACGACGGAGCCTGGCTCCAGCCACCTACGGTAAGGAGTGTAGCAGACATAGCGCTGGATATAGTAGGCAATGCAACCGGACAGAAATGGCTTGGCTGGGTAGATGATGCCCTGTTTGGATTAATAGATGTGAGCGGAGGCTATAAGACAGCACAGGAGGTAGGTCTGGAACTTGGTAAAAAGGCTCTGACTCAATTTGTATCATCTAAGATAGGCAATGCTACCGAATGGGCACAAGGCGCCGCAGGAACTGCCCTTAAGAGCGCCGGTACCGCCGCTAACGTCGCCGCACAGGCCGGTATTAGCGTCGCTTCAAGTTATGTTTCTTCTGTTACCTCAAGCGCTATTAATAGTTTTAATATTGTGGATGGTGAACTTAAATTTGATTCTAAGAATTTTACTAAGTCTTTGTACAGTTCATCAACAATAGGCGGGGCTCTTGGAGCAGGACTTACCGCAGGCTTAAGTGAATATAATCTTGGAACAAGAAAAGTAGATGCCCTCGATAAAGACGGAAACATCATAACAGACGAAGCGACAGGAAAACCTGTAAAAATAAATGAATACACAAGGGCAAAAGGATTGAACTCAGCACAGATAGAAAACATTGGAAAATTCAATTCTCTTATGGGAGGCCTGGCCTCAAGTGCAGTGTCTTTTGCAATGGACGGAGAAGCAACATTCAATCTTATAAACATTTCTGATTTTGGAGTAAAAAGCAATACAGGTCTTTTTGAACTTACCGTTGGCAAGAAAGGTGTCAGTTCAAGAATTGGAACAGGTGGCACAAACATAAGCATTGGAAACATAAAGGCATCAATAAATGGAGGCAAGACTGCAGCCAAGAGCGGCAAAATTAATTCTCTGGTTAATAAAGAATATGGTGGAAATCAGAACATTGCAGATGCCTTACGCATGCAGTACGGCTTTGGGGATCAGACACAGAACCTTCTTTTAAATGATATCCTTAATGGTAAAGCCGAACTTATAATAGGAGAAACTGACGGTCGTGCACAGACTGTACTTGATGGTGACATAAGAAAGATTTATCTGAACGAAAGCGATGTTTCCGACTGGCAGCTGGCAGGCCTTATGCTGGGGCATGAAGCATATAGAAATGGTATTCTTGATGATGCAGAAAGTCAGCTTGCAGAAACAAGAGCTGCTGTTGCAGGGCATACTGACATGATGAAGAAAATGCTAGATGACTCTCTTTATTCTCAGTCGATGGCTAAATTAATCGGCAGCAACCAGAACCTTACCATGGACTTTATTGCCGATTCTCTTGGCGAAGATATTTTTAACGCTTATATTGATAATGCGTATGAATCTACAGCGGATTATTGGATGTTTACGAAAGAAGGTAATATTTTTTGGGATGGAAGTAAAAATCTTTATGACGAAGACGGAAAACTTTTACATGAGTACACAGGAACTGGTGGAAACACTGCAGCCCTTGCGGAAGATTTAGGAATAACATATGCAGAAGCTGAAGAAATGTTAATAAATGCAGATTACAGATGGGATGGAGATAAACACACTTTTGTTGATAAAAATGGAAACGATATTAAAAATGTTACTTCCCAGGCAGCAATTACTAATGAATCTGTAAAAAATCGCTATGACTTTCAACATAATTATGCAGACAAGGTATTTGATAAATATGGAGGAAGTATGATTTCCGCAGTTTTAGATTTTCAAAAAGATATTATTTCAGGAAATCAAAATATTATTTTGTCTGATGAATATTATAATTCTTCAAAATACTTTTATCTTATTGATGGATTCAATGAATTTGCTGCAGAATATGATAAAGCAATTAGTAAATATGGGAAAGTCGGCTCTACAGCTGTTACTGAATATATGATTGATGAACTTGCATTTGATTTTGAAGGAAATAATTATTCTGATGAATCTTTATTCTTTAAGTATATGGAATCAAGTAATTTCAATCCTGTTGTTGGAAAAACTAAAATTAATACTAGATATTTATATGATGAAAATGACTCCACATTGATTAATTTGGGATTAGCTGGAAAAGAGCATATAAAGGATGATTATACTCTAGCAATTGATATTGGTACATATGGGAAGTCACTGCCTATTGTTACGAATGAGTATGAAACATTTTATACTGATACTTCTTTTGGTTATACATCTGGTGCAGGTTATAATATATCATTATATACTGATTATTTCATCAAAACTAGTAAACATTTACAAACAGATTCAAAGGCTTATAAACAAATGCAAGTCCTTAATAGTTTAGCTTCAAAAAATGGAATATTCAAATTTGAATTACCACCAAATTATCAATATTCAAATGTTGGAATATCTGGAGATTTGGGAACTTCGTGGACCGGTCCTCATCTGCATCAAGAATATAAAAGGAGATAATCGTTGAAAAAAAAATTATTCCTAATATTTCCTATAATTCTTTTGTTTTCTTGTACGAATAAGAAACATTTAGACAATACAAATAAAAAGAATTCTCCAAATGATGAAAAAATAATAGAACAAAAAAATGAAAATAAATCTATAAATGTAGAAAGTAATACTATTTCTAAGACAGGTTTAATAAGCTCGCAAAATATTAAGGATTTCATTTCAAATAAGACATATTATTTTGATATTATTGAGAATAATACGATTTGGGGTTTTATAGTAATAGAAAATGGTGTTTTTTCATGCGGTGGTGCAGGTTCGTTTTATGGTATCTTTCTTTCAGATATTGAATATGAAACTGACTATTTAGATATTTATTATATTAAAACAGGTTTCGATTATTTTGATGAAAGTGAAAATATTAATTATCGTAACTGGGATTTTCCAGAAAAAAGAAAAGTAAGAATTACTTTAAAAGAATTACAGCATGTTAAAGATCCTGATGAATCGATATCCATAACACCCGATAATCAATTTTATAAAGTAGAATGTAATGCAATAGTTATTAAAGACTGCAATATTTATAGGGATAAAAAAATACAAAACACAATTTCAACAATTACTAAACGCTCTGAAGTAATTCTCTTGGATAAGCAATACGATGAAAATAACACTATATGGTATCAAATAAAAATATCAAATGAAGAATCTGGATGGATTCAAGGTGAGAATGTAAAAATATATTTTTCAGATGCTTATAAAGGTGATTTTGATAGAAATGGTATATTAGAATCAATACGCTAGCATTAGAAATAAAAACAGAAATGATTAAAAGCGGATTTAATCAAATTGATTATTCAACACTGGAAGTAAAGAATTTATTTTATACAAAAGATGATGAGTTGATTTTGGAAAACGTTTCCGAAAATATATATACGTATACTTTAATAATGGGTAATTATATTTCAGAAATTGACGCAACTATATACAATACAAAAAAAAGAATAGTATCGTATATGATAAGAATTTAAAATATGGGTATTACCTGGATATAACAAAACAGTTAATTGCATTTGAAAATTCTTCTGTTACAAAAAAGTTCAGAATCTATAAGCCCGAACCACTTTTTCTTTATATACGAAATTCAAAAGATGAAATTATTATTAATTTTAATCAATGGAAATTGGATTATAAAGAGTATTATCCAAAAAGCTATTATAATTCATTAAGTGAAGAAATCTTTTATACAGATGAAGAAAGAGAAAGACAAATGAAACTTAATGCAGTCTATACAGAAGAGAATTTATACTGTATTAATCAAAAGAAAAACAAAATTGCAATAATTTTGAATAATTACAATTCAGAAGGTTCAAATGCATTAATCATTTTTGATATTCTATATAACGTAACAGTTAATGATTTTAAGGTCCGATTACGTTCAGAACCGAATTTAAACTGTGAGACTCTTTCATATTTTTATGAAGGTAATAAAGTAAAAATACTTGACCAAACGGAAGAACCATATGAAATAGACGGTGAAAGATGGTACTGGTATAAAGTAGAAAGCGGAACTTATCCTGTTGGCTGGGTCTATGGAAAGTATTTGGATATTGAAAAATAAGATTTTTTCCTTATTAAATTAGAAAAATATAAAGAAATCCGATATACGAGAAAATTGTTTCTGGTGATGTTGATATGTGATTATATGCTTTTTTACTTACAAAAACGATAAAATTTTTATAAATTGAAATTTTTATAAATTGAAAAATAATATTTGACAGATGAAAAAACTTGACTTAGAATTAAGGCATTATAAGGTAAAAGTGTGCAGAAAAAGTCAAGGGAAACAAAATTAAGAAAAGTAATAGCAGAAATCCTCCTTTTTATTTTTATCATCAATTTACTGCCGGCAGAAAGCATTGATTATACTCTACGAAACGGTAAAGTGCGACTGGATCATTATCTATCAAAAGCAGATTTAGAACGCAGTGAAGAAAAATGGTCTATACTTTCTAAACAAGGAATGTTTCTTGCTCTTGAGGCATGGGAAAAGGATGCCATTAACTCGTCAGAAAATTTAAACCGCGAACAGGCTGAACAGTATTTTCAGAAAGAAATTGATAAAAGATATATAGAATGGAAAACACAAAAATTTCTTGAAGAAAATGTAAAGATTGAAAGAAGTATTATCTCAAAGAAACTTAATGAAGCTGCATCTTCCTGGAATTATACAAAGGAAGACAATACAGCAACAAGAATTCTTTCGGAAGATGAAGCAGCTTCTGCAAGAATACAGTGGCAGAACTTTGCCGG
>JAEEGJ010022844.1_pt1 | contig 13217 bp, 8 predicted proteins | sample 8958761 | NCBI WGS metagenome assembly JAEEGJ01 (sample SAMN16246546, study PRJNA631951) | gut metagenome | biome: gut microbiome; feature: rumen; material: RS-attached | host: Bos | place: Iran: Karaj | collected 2018-10
CAGTACAGGATTACAGCACTTGGAGAATCTTACGGCTACGTCGTGGACGCCCTTAACGATAATGGCATTGTCAGTTCCTGAAACCTGAGGAGTGATGTTGGATTCTGCAACTGCAGCCAGTACCTCCTCGTCGGTGATGTTGCGCTTGTGGTCTGTCTCAGTGAGCTCTAAGATCTTGTTAATGATCTGGCCTTCCTTGAGTCCGCCGTGACCAACTGCAGCAAGAACAGCGTCCCATTCGTGGAAGCCGTATTTCCTGGTGATGATGGCCTGGTACTCGGGTTTGACTAAAATGAAATAGTCGAGGCCCTTACTCTTACAATATTCAATAAGAAGCTCTTTGCCCTTACTGATATTCTCTTCCTTGAGCTCGTGTCTGAACCACTGGTTGATCTTGTTCTTGGTAGAGGTGGACTTGGCAATCGAGAGCCAGTCTCTGCTGGGGCCCTTGGAGTTCTGGCTGGTGATAACCTCTACTCTGTCGCCGTTCTGGATCTTGTAGTCAATGGGAACAAGCTTGCCATTGACCTTGGCGCCTATCATCTTATTACCTACAGCTGAGTGGATGCTGTAAGCAAAGTCAATCGGTGTTGAACCTGCAGGAAGATTCTTAACTTCTCCTGTAGGTGTAAAGCAGTATACGTCTTCGGAAAAGAGATTTAGGTCGCTCTTAAGCAGACTCATGAACTCCTGGTTGTCGGAGAGATCCTGTTGCCATTCAAGGATCTGACGAAGCCAGGTGAGCTTCTCTTCTTCACCGTTTTCTGCCTTCTTGCCATCGGAAGCCTCTTTGTACTTCCAGTGGGCAGCAATACCATATTCAGCGGCCCTGTGCATGTCCTTGGTCCTTATCTGGATCTCGAAGGGCTGACCGGTTGGTCCAATAAGTGTCGTGTGAAGTGACTGATACATATTGGGCTTGGGCATTGCTATGTAATCTTTAAATCTTCCGGGGATGGGTTTGTACATCTCATGGATGACGCCCAGGGCAGCGTAACAGTCTTTTACCGTATCAACAATAATGCGGATGGCAAAGAGATCGTAGATCTGGTCCAGAGTCTTGTTCTGGTTGCGCATCTTCTTGTAGATACTGAAGAAATGTTTAACTCTGCCGTTTACTTCGCCCTTGATACTTGCGTCGGAGATGCTCTTTCGAACGTTCTCGCAGATCTCTTCGACGTATCTTTCGCGCTCGCTCTTTCTGATGGCTACCTTCTCAACCAGGTCTCTATAGACGTCGGGTTTGAGGTATTTAAGAGAAAGATCGTCCAGCTCTACCTTGATTCTGCTGATACCAAGTCTGCCGGCGATGGGTGAATAGATGTCCAGGGTCTCCTGGGCGATCCTCTGCTGCTTCTCCGGAGGCATGTGTGTCAGTGTTCGCATGTTGTGGAGTCTGTCCGCGAGTTTGATCAGGATGACTCTGATATCCTTGGCCATGGCCAGGAACATCTTACGCAGGTTCTGAGCCTGCATATCGCTCTGCTCTGGTGTCTTGCTCACCGGATCATCCGGAGTGAGCTGCAGAGCGGTCAGTTTTGTAACCCCGTCCACCAGAAGAGCTACGTCGGAGCCAAAGCTCTTTTCAATCTCTTCCTTGGTGCAAATGGTATCTTCAACGACATCATGAAGAAGCCCTGCTGCTATGGTCTCTTTGTCCATTTCCAAATCAGCAAGGATAATACCTACGCAAAGCGGGTGAATGATGTATGGTTCACCGGATTTGCGCAGCTGCCCCTGATGGGCTTCACTGGCCTGATTGTAAGCTTTCTCAATGAGGGTGATATCGTCAGAAGGATGGTATTTGCGTACCTTCTGGATCATCTCATCGTAGAGCTTGTCAGGTGACTGGAATTCAGGGGTGGCTTCAATTTTTCCGTCGTCGAATTGTTGAGCCATTTAAGTATTACTTCCCTTCGTAACTAAGTGCTGCGTCTAATCTGTATTTGCTAAGTCTCTCGCGACCCTTAAGTCCCTTGAGCTCCATAAGAACTAAAATACCTGCTACTTCTCCCCCAAGCATTTCTACAAGTTTGATCATGGCTTCGATTGTTCCGCCAGTGGCCATAAGGTCGTCTACAAGAAGAACCTTCTGTCCCTTCTGGATTGAATCCTTGTGAAGCTCAAGTGTAGCTGTGCCGTACTCAAGCTCATAGGAAACCTCTACTGTCTCGCAAGGGAGTTTGCCCTTCTTGCGAACAGGAACAAGTGCCTTGCCTCTGTTGTATGCGATAGGTGCGCTGAAGATAAATCCTCTTGACTCAGCGCCAAGTACCACGTCGAAATCAAGGTCTGCAACGAGCTTCTGCATCTCATCGATTGCAAGCTTGAAGCCGTCTGCGTCCTGAAGTACAGAGGTGATATCTCTGAACATGATGCCTTTCTCCGGGAAATCCGGTATGGTACGTACGTAATCTTTAAGTTCTTTCATTTTATAACCCTCTCCGCACATTTGATTTATTATAATGCCTGTGCTTTTTATCAATAATACGACATATTATTATACCACAGTTGTGGCTTTGTGAAAAACAATTACATCAAAATTATACTATTTGGTAACATAAATTTCAGACATGAAAAAAGAGCTGGAAAAGGGACTTGAACCCTCGACCTACTGATTACGAATCAGTTGCGCTACCGACTGCGCTATTCCAGCTCATTACAATATATGGGCTTTAAAGCAAAGCCATATTCGATTATATACAGTAATTTGCACTTTTACAAGTGGTTGTGTGCTTAGATTGTTGATGCGTTCTCGTATATCTTGATGAAAGAGATGGACATTTCCCTTGCATCGTCGCTGTCCTGTCCGTCAAAGCCGTGGCCGGCTCCTATTATCTCTTTTAAGGTGGCATAGCCATAGTTGGCGGCTGCAGTGCGGGAGTACTCAATTGGAACCACGTCGTCTTTGTCACCGTGGATGAGGAGAACAGGTTTACCGAAGTTTCTCTGAAGGGTATTAACGTCTATGTCTACAGCCGCCTTGTCGTAATCTGGAGAGATTTCATGTCCGAAGACATTGGTGTTGCCGATTTTTATGCGTTTTTTGGAGTCATCCGGAATGACAAATGCAGGATACCAGAGGATCAGCCCCTTTATGTCCTCCTTTCGTCTGTCGCCTACCAGTGCTGAAACGAAGCCTCCCTGGCTCTCACCCTGGAGGTAAAGTGCGTCCTTGTTGATATAAGGAAGGTCAAGGACGGTATCCATGACATCTTCCAGATCCTCAGCCTCTGTGAGTACGGTCATTTCAAGCATTGTACCATCGCTGGTGGACTCTTCTCCTCCGCCGCAGAAGTCAAAGAACACACATACAATGCCATTTTCAGCGTAGCCGATGCCATGGTGCATGAGTTCATGGTAGTTTGAGCCAAAGCCATGGGCAAAGATGGCAACCGGATACTGTCCGTCTGTAGTGTCAGGTCTGAAGATCAGGCCTCTTATGGTTTTGCCGTTATTTTTAACTACTTCGAGTGTTTCTTTTATAACCGAAAATTTATCTCCCATTTTCTACTCCCCCGATTAAAGTAACTTTTGTGGTTTAAATTCAAGATAATCGCCTGAAACCAAGCTGTACTTTACTCCATTGAATGTGCCCATGAGACTGTCGTGAAATCTTTCTTTTCCATGACAATGGGCGTAGATCACCTGCTCTGCGCCGTAGGCTTCAGCGATCAGAGTGAATCTGCTTCTCTTATCATATAGTTCAGTTGGCGGATAATGGAGGAACACTATGAATTTCTCATATCCATCTTTTCTGGCTGCTTCAAATGATTCCTTAAGGCGTTTTGCCTCTCTTTCGATGAGCATATCTGCGTGCTGCCTTGTATCTTTTCCCTCGTAGCAATATCCCTTTGTTCCAACAAGAGCATAATCTCCGTAAGGATAGTAATTGTTTTGCAGGAAAAAGAGCCTTCCCTTGTACATATCATTTAGACGATTGGTCTTTTTAGCATCCCAGAAAGTATCATGGTTACCCCTTACAAGAACTTTCTTTCCGGGAAGATTCTCGATAAACTCAAGATCCTTTTCACAATCAGACAGCTTTCGTCCCCAGCTGTGGTCTCCAACAAGAACCAGAGTATCGTCATCAGTGATAAGCTTATTGCAGTTCTTTTCAATTCTTCTCTCATGGTTCTTCCACACTTTCCCAAATATATCCATTGATTTATCAGCCTGGAAGGAAAGGTGAAGATCACCAAGTGCATAAAGCGACATATTTATGAATTCCTTAAACTACTATTTTATTGCATATTACTCTATTAACCTTGCTCAGAAATGGCAGGCAGATACTTTCCTCCGAAATCAGAAGCCTGCCAGGTATTATCTCCATCGCCCCACACATCAACGAACACTTTGGTCTTTGCGTTATAGCTGGCATTCATATACTCTTCGGACACGTTGCCGCTATCCTTGGTTACTAAGGAATAATTCACATTGATGATACCGTTTGGTCTCTTGTACATCTCATCAACCTGATATCCGGCTTTACGGATCTCTTCAGCCAGATCGATACCACACGCCTCTTTTAGTTCAGCCTCGGTTATAGGTATTCCGATATACTCACGAAAATCTCCGGCACCCTCATCATAATAGAAGTAATAGTTCTTCCATGTGTGGCCCAGGAACATTCCTTCTTCTTTTTTGCCTTCTTCGTAATCAAACTGTGCGTCATATGCACTGACAGATACACAGTAATCATCCACATAATCAGGCGTATGGAATGCACCAAGTCCAGACATAACAGATTCTTTGCATTTGCCATTATCAACAAAGAAAAGATAAGTAACATTGCTTGTGGCATAAACATCATTCAGAGTCACAAAGCTCTTTTTATCAGTAATGTCCATTTGCCCGAGCACTTTATCTTCTTCAGTAACCGCAACAGCTTCGAATTGGTGAACGCTCTCGCAGCTATCCTCATTAACAAACCAAAGAGCCCCATCAATTGTTGACCAGTCTTCATCAATCTCGCCGCCTACAAAGACAAAGCCTTCTGCCGTTCCATCACCATCAAAGTCCTTTATTATATAGTCCTTGGCATCTTCTTCCTTTGCATTTGCGGCGCTCACTGCCTTAGCGATGAAAAAGCTCTCATCAACTTCAGTTTTTGTTGCTCCGGCAACCTCTTCCTGTGAAGTTTCAGCAGCAGTCGCTTCAGGTGCCTCATTTGTAGATGTACTCTGGTCAACAACCTTCTGTTCAACCTCAGCAACCTGCTGTTCAGGTTCAGGGGCCTGCTCTACAGGTGCACTTTCAGCGCTACCACAAGCAGAAAGTCCCATACCAAGTGCAAGAGTTCCACACAATATAGCTAAACGATTACTTCTCATCATCCCTATATACCTCCACGCACTATCACAACTAACCAGTAATTTCTTTGACCCAAATAATTATATCATTTTTCCGTCAACCGGGACATCAGGGACGGTTCTCTTTGTTCCAGTTTGAATTATTCAATTATATGATAATTCAATAAACTATATCACTTGCCTGCTCCGGGGTTTGGATTGTAGCACCGCTCGGTCCACCGTCAAGGGCTGCCCGTGTAACTGCTGATGGCATCCCACAAAACGGGATGCTCATCATCGTAACCACAGCGTACTGTCCCTTGACTGCGGGCCTTACTTTGTGCAATCAGGTCACCAACCGGGGCAGGCAAAATTGGGTTACTGGCTGTGGTACTGTGTTGGCTTCGTGATTAGAAGAGGGTTTCTGCAACAGATATTCATTACAAGCTTTATGACCGAAGGAAATTCACGGATTTCTGTATCAGATCAAAGTCTATTTTTATATACCTACATCCGAAAATCAGCTGTATGTATATAATTTAAATCCCTACCAACTTACGGAGGTTCAGAAAATTACATGCCAAAAGGCGTGTTTGAGGCCGTTTTGCAATAAAATCTACAGTGGAATTAGTCATCAGCTCTTAAAATTACATGCCAAAGAACATGTTTGAGCTTGTTTTGCCATAATATTTGCAGTGGAATTAGTCATCAGCCCTTAAAATTACATGCCAAAGAACATGTTTGAGCTTGTTTTGCCATAATATCTGCAGTGGAATTAGTCATCGAACAAGAAAATTACATGCCAAAAGGCATCTTTAAGGCCGTTTTGCCATAATGTTCTGTAGGAAATCCCTTTATTTTCCAGAATACACTTCCCGGCAGGTCAAGGGGATCGTGGAATATCGCAGCGGGGCGCTCGCAACCATATATGTTACCGAGGAAATAGATAGCGACACGCGAGAATATGCCGCGAAAGCCCCTTGACGTGCCTCGATAACACCCTCTTGCCCGCGGGTGGCACTTTTATGTGCCGCCCCTTGGTTACCACCGGGGGCATAGTGTGGATTATTGCATTTACCGAAGATTATTAGCAACAAACCAAACTGGCATAAAGAGAAATGTCACTACTGTCTCACTAAAAAATGACAAAGAGAACCATCCCCAGTGTCCAACAAAATAAGAGGCAGGATATAAGTCCTGCCTCTTGTAAATCAATCATTTATAATTACTTTTTGCCGCCCTTCTTGGGTGCAGGTCTTCTTGCACTTGAAGTTGCTGGCTTGTCATCTACTGGCCTTCTGGCACTAGAGGTTGCCGGCTTATCATCTACCGGTCTTCTTGCGCTGGAGGTTGCTGGCTTGTCGGCGGGTCTTCTGGCGCTGGAAGTTGCGGGTTTGTCGGCGGCCTTTTTGGTAGAGGTCTTTTTGGCTGCAGCTTTCTTGGCCGGGGCTTTCTTAGGAGCTACGCTCTTAAGTGCCTGTTCGGAGACGATTGAGAAAATCTTCTCTTCCTGGATCTTCTCGTATTTCTCTTCAATAGCCTTCTCCTGCTCTAAGAGCTCTTTTTCGTACTTGAGCTTGAGCTCCTGAAGGATTCTCTGCTCCTCTTCGCTCTGTCTCAGGCGAAGTGCTGCGAGGCTCTCCTCCTTCTCCTTCTCTTTCTTTATCTCTTCCTCTTCCTTGATAGCACGGATCTTCTTCTCCTGCTCGGTGTAAGGTGTGTAGCTGAAGATTGAAAGAGATACAGGTGCCATCTTAAGTGCGATTGAGTAAAGTCTTCCGTCGATCTCTTTTCTTCTGGCTTCCTTGCGACCCTCATTAAGGACTCCTGTTCCACCATAGGACTGATCATCAGAGTTGAATACCTCTGTGTATCTTCCGTCCGCAGGAACTCCGATCTCGAATTCCCGGTCAACGCCTGCCATGTTAGCAACTATAACAAGCATCTCATCATCGTTCTCAGTCTTTCTTACGAATGCGAGCATGCACTCATCTGAAGCAAGAACATTGATCCACTCGAAGCCGCCGTCGCTGTCATCGAGAGCATGAAGTGCTTTCTCGTTATAATACAGCTTGTTAAGCTTGCTGATCATGTTTTCAACAAATACGGACTGATCAACGGTAAGGGCATCAGGCTCCATGTACAGGTGCTTTCTGCCAGGATGAACCATCATGTAGCTGATTGCAAGACGAAGGTTAGCCATCTTCTGGGATGAATCGCCGGGCATCAGGTAGTACAGACCCTCAAGGCCCTTCTCCATATCCTCGTGAGTAAATGCCAGCACAAATCTCTCAGTGTAGCTGTAGATAAGGCTGAATGTGACCTCGTCGTGATGACCTGCTCTGAAGAGAGGGTCATTTTCCATATATGACAGGAAGTCTCTTGACCATCCATTGTTCCACTTGTAATCAAAGCCAAGTCCGCCATTTTCCACTGTATCAGTAACATGTGGCCAGCAGGCTGTTTCCTTGGTGATGAGGATTGCTCCCGGATTGTCCTTGTGGATCACTGTTGTGAGCTGCTTAAGGAACTCAAGAGCCTCCAGGTTCTCGTTTCCGCCATAGATATTAGGAAGCCACTCGCCCGGCTTTCTGTCGTAGTCCAGATAAAGGATCCTGGAGATATCTGATGATCTGATACCATCCATGTGGAAGTTCTCAATCCAGAAAAGAGCATTTGAAAGCAGGAAGTTTGTTACCTCCTTGCGACCGTAATCAAATATAAGATCTCCTGATCTTGGATGAATTCCAACCCTTGGATCAGAATACTCATAGAGCTTTCTGCCATCGAAGTCACTCAGTCCACATGAAGCCTTAGGGAAGAATGTAGGTACCCAGTCCATAATGACTCTGATTCCAGCATTGTGGCAGGCGTCAATAAACTTCATAAAATCAGCAGTTCCGCCATAGATCTCATCCAGTGCAAAGAAATCCAGGATGTGGTAGAAATGTCCGGGAATATGCTTCATTACAGGCATGAGCTCAATGGTGTTAAAGCCATGATTCTTAACATATTCAAGCACATCGGTGGTGATCTCCTCCATTGTGCTCTTGCCCTCGTGTCTTCCTGCAAAAGACTCAAGGCAGATCTCGCAGATAGAAAGCGCACCCTCGCTCTTGTCGAACTTAACGCGCTCCTTCATCCACTTATCATCTGTCCACTTAATGGACTTAACTGATCCAATTACAGAAACAATGCCGTTCTCGCCTCTTGAAGCAACTGCATATGGATCAGGTCTCTTGAGGATCAGACCGCTTCTGGTCTTGATCTCAAACTGATATCCGTCGCCCTCGTAGGCTCCGGGAATAAATATCTCAAATACACCGATAGGATCAAGTCTGTGCATCTGGCAGACTCTTCCGTCCCAGTCATTAAAATCGCCGATAACGCTAACTCTTGCTGCAGATGGTGCCCAGACAGCAAAGTTTGTGCCCTTGATGCCATTTCTGGTCATAGGATGTGCTCCAAGCTTTTCATAGATGCGGTAGTGAATGCCGCTTCCAAGCTTGATGAAATCCTCTCTGTCCATAAGGGGCTCAAAAGCATAAGGATCATAGAGTTTGGTCTCATTGCCCTGTGTATCCTTGATAATGTAGTAATACTTAAGCTTATCCACATAGGGAACTATGATGGCATAGAAACCTGCTTCGTCAGCCAGCTCCATGTCATAGGTCTTCTTGCTGTTCTCGATATAAACCTTGATAGATTCTGCGTCAGGGAAAAACGCCTGAATCAGGTAGCTGTTTCCTACCTTGTGTGCGCCAAGGATTCTGTGGGGATTGTCGCCGTCAGAATAAATGATCTCTTCAATCTCAGGCCAGTTCATCATCTTGTAAAGTTTATTATTCACGCTATCGCCTCCCGAAATGTAAGTTGATTACTTGTACTCTACTAATATGATATCACGGATTGTTCCGTGCCCTTGTTATCATATAATACCATTAATCTCATGTATAAATAACCCACTAAGCAGTTTTGGTTCAAACCAGGTGGATTTTGGAGGCATCAAAAGACCTGCATCCGCCACGTTAAAGAGCTCCGAAATTGAGGTAGGATGCATAGAGAACGCCAGTCTCATGTCACTGTTTGCCCTCTTCTCAAGCTCTGAAAGGCCTCTGATTCCGCCAACAAAATCTATTCTCTTATCAGTTCTGGGATCGCCGATTCCAAGAATTGGCCCCAAAACTTCATTCTGAAGAACAGAAACATCCAGGCCCTCAACTGCATCATCACTCAAAATATCGCCGTGAGCCTTCATCAGATACCACTTTTTATCCAGATACATTCCAAACTCGCCTTTATTAGCGGGATGAACAGGCTCTTTTGCCTCGCTGATATCAAACTTCTCACTCAGCTTATCCATGAAAGCATCCGGCTCAAGACCATTTAAATCCTTAACCACGCGGTTGTAATCCATGATCATAAGCTCAGAATCCGGGAAAAGAACTGACAGGAAGTAGTCATACTGTCTCTTGCCCTTGAGCTTACCTTCGTTTTCAGCTCTCTTTTTAAGACCAACCTTAACTGCTGATGCACATCTGTGGTGTCCATCCGCAATGTAGATCTCATCTATTGTCGTGAAGACTCTGCAGATCATGTTGTTCTCATCTTCATCATCCATGACCCAGACTCTCTGGCCAACGCCATCATCTGAAACAAAGTCATACACCGGCTCATCCACAGCCTTCACTCTCTCTATGATCTGGCTGATTGTCGCATTTTCACGGTAGCACAGGAAAATAGGCCCGGTCTGAGCGTTGCAGTTGTAGACATGGTTGATCCTGTCGATCTCCTTGTCTTCTCTGGTGTTCTCGTGCTTCTTGATCACATTGTTAAGATAATCATCTATAGAAGAAATAGCTACGATACCGGTCTGGCTCCTGCCATTCATGGTGAGTTCATAAATGTAGTAGCATTTCTTCTCATCCTGAACAAAATCGCCTCTGTTCACGCGGTCCCAAAGCTCTTCACCGGCCTTCTCATAGACCTCAGGAGCATACATATCATGCCCTTCCTCAAAGAAAGTCTCAGGTCTGTCGATGGCAAGAAAAGAATCAGGATTCTTTTCAACAATCTCTCTTGCTTCCTTGGAGCTATAAACATCATATGGAAGCGCTGCAATTTTATCGACCTTGTCTGCCACAGGTCTGTACGCCATAAAAGGCTTGATATCAGCCATTTTTAACTCCTCCTTACAAAATTATAGGAGAGATCCTGAGCTAATCAAAATCTCTCCTGTTATCATACCACTTTATGCGGGTTTTATACGTCTTTTCTTACTACTCTTACTCTGATTACACCCTCAACCTTGGAAAGATCTTTTACGATCTCATCTGTAACTGTATCCTCAAGGTCGATAAGAGTGTATGCGTAGTCACCCTTCGACTTGTTTGTCATATCGGAAATGTTCATTCCTTCGCTGCCGAGTACTGTTGTAAACTGGCTGATCATGTTAGCTACGTTCTTGTGGAAGATAGCTACTCTTGGGCTGTCACAGATGCCCATATCACAGCTTGGGAAGTTTACTGAATTGTTGATGTTACCGTTCTCAAGATAGTCCTTGAGCTCAAGAACAGCCTTAACTGCGCAGTTATCCTCAGATTCCTCTGTTGAAGCTCCAAGGTGAGGGATTACGATACATCCATCATGGCCTGCAACTGTTGAATTCGGGAAGTCAGTAACATATTTTCTGATCTTGCCTGCGTTGATGCCTGAAAGAACGTCAGCTTCATTGCACAGGATATCTCTTGCAAGATTGATGATGATAACACCCTTCTTCATCTTGGCAATTGCATCCTTGTTGATCATGCCCTTTGTGGAATCAAGAGCAGGAACGTGGATTGTGATGATATCACACTTTGAGTAGATGTCATCTACGTTTGTAACGTGCTTAACGTCTGAAGAAAGTCTCCATGCAGCGTCAATTGAAAGATAAGGATCATAGCCATATACGTCCATACCAAGCTGTCTTGCAGCGTTGGCTACGCGGACACCGATAGCTCCAAGGCCGATGATACCAAGCTTCTTGCCGAAGATCTCAGTCCCTGCGAACTTCTTCTTGGACTTCTCTGTGAGCTTTGCGATCTCGGGATCGCCGGCGTTTGCCTTAACCCACTCTGTTCCGCCGATGATGTCTCTGGAAGCTATAAGCATTGCAGCCAAAACCATCTCTTTTACACCGTTTGCGTTAGCGCCGGGAGTATTGAAAACAACAATGCCCCTCTCTGCACATCTGTCCAGAGGGATGTTGTTGACGCCTGCGCCTGCTCTTGCGATAGCAAGAAGGTTGTCAGAGAACTCCATCTCCAGCATGTTGGCACTTCTTACGAGAATGCCCTCTGCGTCGTCTACGTTATCAACTGCCTGATACTGGTCTGTAAAATTGTTGAGACCGATCTTGGCTATAGGATTTAAGCATTTATACTTGTGCATCGTTATCTACCCCCGTTATGCGTTTTCTTTTTCAAACTTATCCATGAACTCAACCAGCTTCTTAACGCCCTCGATAGGCATTGCATTGTAGATGCTGGCTCTCATTCCGCCCACAGTTCTGTGGCCCTTGAGGCTTACGAAACCTGCCTCTGTTGCCTCTTTGATGAACTTAGCGTTCAGTTCCTCGGAATCTGTAACGAAAGGAACGTTCATGAGGGATCTGTCCTCAGGTCTTACTGTTCCCTTGAACATCTTGCTGGCGTCGAGGTAATCGTAAAGGACTGCAGCCTTCTCCTCATTCCTCTTCTTCATCTCCTCAAGGCCGCCCTGGGCTTTCAGCCATTTGAATACGAGGCCGCACATGTAGATGCTCCAGCAGTTGGGAGTGTTGTATAAAGAGCCGTTGTCGGCCTGAGTCTTCCACTTAAGCATTGTAGGAGTGTAAGCGGGAACGTCATCTGTGATGAGATCCTCTCTGATGATGCTGATCACAAGACCTGCAGGTCCTACGTTCTTCTGAACACCGCCATAGATAACGCCGTACTTGGTTACGTCTACAGGCTCTGACAGGAAACAGGATGAAACGTCAGAAACAAGGATTTTTCCCTTTGTATTGGGAAGTGTCTTGAACTTTGTTCCGTAGATTGTGTTGTTCTCGCAGATATATACGTAGTCGAGATCATCAGCAATATCCAGATCAGAACAATCAGGAATATATGAGAAAGTCTTGTCTGCACTTGATGCAAGCTCTACAGCCTCACCATACTTCTGAGCTTCCTGATAAGCTTTCTTAGCCCACTGACCTGTGATGATGTATCCGGCCTTCTTGTTCTTCATAAGGTTAAGCGGTACTGCTGCGAACTGCTGGCTGGCGCCGCCCTGTAAAAAGAGTACCTTGTAATTGTCAGGAATATTCATAAGATCTCTGATATCCTGCTCGGCAGTCTGGATGACGCTGTCAAAGGTCTTGGACCTGTGGCTCATCTCGTTGATGGACATTCCGCATCCGTTGTAATCCAGCATCTCTGCAGCTGCCTGTTTTAATACTTCTTCTGGCAAAACAGCCGGGCCAGCACTAAAATTGTAAACTCTTGACATTTCTCTCCTCCTATAATCCATGTGGATGATTTTTGTAATATTGATAATATTCTTCAGCGAGTTGAATCGCTAAATTTAACCTTTAAATACATTGTAGTCATGATAAAAAAAATGTCAATAATGCAATTCCATAATTAATGTTATTTTATTTTTTTGACTGAAGAAATTAAAAAAATATGAAATGGTAAAAAAACATTTCATATTCTCATAGCAAGTTTACATATTCCAGACTATATCAGTAATACAAGACAACCGGAGTTCCAACTTCGACGACCTCCCACAACTGCGAAACAGTATCTAAAGGACAGTTTATGCAGCCATGTGAGCCATCTCTTTTATATATTTCTTCTCCAAATTTTGATCTCCATGTGGCATCATGAATACCTACTCCTTTAT
>JAEEGJ010022846.1_pt1 | contig 13216 bp, 10 predicted proteins | sample 8958761 | NCBI WGS metagenome assembly JAEEGJ01 (sample SAMN16246546, study PRJNA631951) | gut metagenome | biome: gut microbiome; feature: rumen; material: RS-attached | host: Bos | place: Iran: Karaj | collected 2018-10
ACGTGTCGAACGAGGAGAACGCCTGCGCGCCCGCCCACTCGTTCTGCATGATGCCGAGGAAGTTGACCATCTGGTTGCACAGCGTGGAAAGATGGCTTGCCGGCGAGGACGTGATCTTGCCCGGAACGCCGCCGAGACCTTCCTGAATGAGCTGCTTGAGGCTCCAGCCCGCGCAGTAACCGGTGAGCATACTTAGATCATGCAGATGGATCGCGCCGCTTCTGTGCGCTTCTGCGATCTCGTTGTCGTAGATCTCGGTGAGCCAGTAGTTTGCGGTGATCGCGCCGGAGTTCGAAAGAATCAGACCGCCGACCGAATACGTGACCGTCGAATTCTCCTTGACGCGCCAGTCGTTGATCTGCAGATAGTTGTCCACGAGGTCCTTGTAGTTCAGCATCGTGGAATTGATGTTGCGGACCTTCTCACGCTGTTTGCGGTAGAGAATGTACGCCTTTGCGACGTCCGCATAGCCGGACTCGGACAGCACCTTTTCCACGCTGTCCTGAATCTCCTCGACCGTGATCTTGCCGTCCTTGATCTTGCTCTCGTAGTCGGACGTGACATGCAGCGCCAAAAGCTCGATCACGCTCGGATGGTACTGCTTGTGCGTCGCTTCGAACGCCTTGGTGATGGCCGCCGTGATCTTCTGAATCGAAAAATCCGCGATCTGTCCGTCTCTCTTGATAACCTGATACATAAAAAAATCCCCCTCATCGGTAACTTTGTCGGAATCCTGAGGTCTTTGCAGCTTTCGCCGCATCGACCGAGCATGGCAATTGTACCGCAAGAGAAGGGAAAAGTCAATATGTTGTGGTGATTGTTAACAAATCATACAATATCTTGTATTTATTCACTGCATATACAGGGAGCCGTATACGCAGGCAAAAAAACCGAAAAATGCAGACTATATGCCCCTTAACGCCGTGTTCTGTACGGTTTTTCGGACAGCTGCGGCATACGTTTCCATACATTCTCTTGTGGGTGCGTGGAAGTTTTCGTACACAACCGTATCGCGGTCCGTAAACGCTTGCAGATAGTACGCCTTCGCGCCCGCGATCCACTGCGCAATCGCCTCAAAGTCCGATAATCCGTGCAATTCGTCGACGACGGTCGTGCGGAACTCGTAATCGATGCCGGCGTTCATCAGCAGATGAATACTCTCGTCGATCGGCGCGAGGTCGATTTTTTCCAATCCGCAAGTATGCGCATAATTTTCCGGTCCCGCCTTGATGTCCATCGCAACATAATCCAGAAGCCCCTCGTCGAGCATCGCCTTAAGGCGGTCCGGATGCATGCCGTTGGTGTCGAGCTTGACGGGATAGCCCAGCGCCTTGATCCTGCGGATCAGGTCGGGCAGGTCCTTGCGGAGCGTCGGTTCGCCGCCGGTGATCGCAACGCCGTCCAAAAGCCCTTTGCGCTTTTCGAGAAACGCCAGAAGCTCGGTATCGTCCATGACCGGCTCGGCGGTGCCGTCGATCAGCTCCGCGTTGTGGCAGAACGGGCAGCGAAGATCGCACCCGCCCAGAAACACCGTGCACGCCACGCGCCCCGGAAAGTCCAGAAGCGTCATCTTTTGCAGTCCGTGAATTTTCATACTGTTTCTCCTATCTTTCATGTCCGACAGGACAATTCATTCGCCGCAGGCAAAGCGCACCATCCCTGTCATTCTGACGAACACCGTGAGGAAGAATCTCAGAACGCAAGCTTGCTTTTCCGTTCAGAGATCCTTCGGCTGCGCCTCAGGATGACAAGCCTGTGCACGATATGCGGCTGTGCCGCACGATATACGGCTTGCGCCGCACATTCACACCGCGGCAAGCACATGCAGGTTGCGGATCTCACCGTCGGCAATCGCGTCGTTTACCGAATACGCATGCTTTTCGAGATCGCCGCAGATCGCCTTTGTCAGTCCCTGATGCATGAGCTCGTCGATCACATCCGCCGCCGCGTCCTCGATCATGTCGTATTTCGTTTCGGCGATCTCCGGTCCGTTGTCCGTCGTGATGAGATACTCCGCCGTCTCGGCAAGCAGCGAAAGCTTCGGCAGCGCCCGCATCGCGCGGAAGCTCCATTTATAATACGGCTCGTAGACGTTGTTCAGCAGGAACGCGACGGACATCATGTGCTTCACGAATTCCGCCGCCGCAAGCTGCGCCGCGCCGGTCTCGCCGTGCTTAAGGCAGCGCCGGTAGTTGTACTGCCCCGCCTGCGCCATCAGCAGCAGATGCCCCGCAAGCTTCTTTTTGCGGATGTCCTCCGGATAGCGCGAAAGCCCCTCGCGGATGCGCGTGACCTCGCCGCGTCCGTCGAAGAACAGTTTGCCGTTGGTCGCCTCCGAGAGCGCGTGCTCCGGCACGGTCAGCCACTGCCGCACGGTCAGAACGCCGTCGGGCGCGCCGACCTTGTCCGCAAAGACCTCCGCGGTGCGCAATACGCCGTGCCGCGCGCCGCCGACCGGCGCGACCATGCTGCGCCGAACGCCCAGAAATTCCTTCGGAAGCTTGTCGTACGCGCGTTCGAGCCGGAACGCCCGCTGCCGGTCGACCGTCTCCTCGTCGGGCAGCAGGATGCACACGCCCGGTTCGAAATCGTGATCGGTCGAAACCGCGTCGTCGAAGCCGTAGCACTCCGAGCCGCTGCCGAACAGACCGACCGCAAGCTGCGGCAGAAGGTCCGAAAACTGCTCAGAAAGCATCGGTTTCACGCATTCTTCATAGAAGCGTTCGGCAAGCTCAAGCCCGTTCATAGATCGCCTTTGCCCTTTCGTTGAGTTCGTCCGCCGCCGCAAACCAGCCGTAATAGGAGAACGCGGGCGCGCATTTTTCGCACACAAACGCGTAGTATCCGTCGTGCGGAAGATTTTGTGCATCAAGCAGCGTCTGCGCCGTTTCGAGATACCGGTCGATCGTCTCGCTCGCGTCCAGAAGCCCGCGTTCGGCCTCGGCGGCGTCCGCCATGTTGAGGTATGTGATCGCCTGTTCGAGCGCGCCGTGCTCCGCCTTTGCCATCACGGCAAGCGCCTTTTCGTACAGCTCGAACGCCTCCGCAAACCGCCGCTCCGCGACGTACGCCAGCGCCATATTGTTGTAGAGCCCGCCCAAAAGCTCCGGTCTGAGCGACGGGATCGATTCGTACACCGCCCGCGCCTTTTCGAACGCATCGAGCGCGCGCGCCTGTTCGCCGAACGCCTGATACGCGGTCGCGACGTTCACATAGGTCGTGCCTGCGGAGATCGAACCCTCGAACCCGATTTGATCGAGCAGGTTCAGCGCTTCCGCCGCATGCGCAAACGCATTGTCCCTGTCCTGCACCTTGCGGTAATGCCCGACAAGCTCGTTGCGGATCATCAGTTCGCCCTTCCGGTCGTGTCCGAGCTTCGCTTCCTCGAGCCAGTAGTTGAGATGCCGTTCCACGCCCGCGTAGTCGCGGCGGGACATGTAATCGTCGACCTTCTCCATGATCCGCTGCTGCGGCACCGGCCTGATCTGCGTCTCGACGCCGTACGGCTCCTCGCACAGCAGACAGCGCGGCTCGACGTAGTCTTCCTTCCCGATCGGTGACATGCGCTTCCCTCCTTCCGTCGCTTCACGGTCAGTATAGCAGATTTCCGGAAAAAAGGGAAGAGCGTATCGGAAAGCGTATGAATATAGCGTAATTAGCCTCTATTGATTCATATGTACATCATCTATGGATGATTTTCTGTTTCAATTGTTTGCTTTATTCTGTTACTAAAAGAGGTGAGAATCATGCAGTTTCCCCATGAGGAAGTCGGTTCGCGCATACTGGAACAGCGGAAAAAACAGGGGCTGACCAGAGAGCAGTTGGCGGAAAAAGCCGACATTTCCGTACAGTTTCTGGCAGATATCGAGAAGGGACGAAAGAGTATGACAGTCGCAACGCTCCGCGCGATCGCGTCTGCGCTTTCCGTTACGACCGACTCGATCGTATACGGAAGCCGTTCCCCGCTGCCCGGCGTCGAAGATGAGCTGTACGCGCTCTGTGCAGCGCTTTCCCCGAAGCAGCAGACCGCGGCCGCAAAGCTGCTGCGCGTGTTTTTCGATACGGTACGCGATCTATGAAACATGTACGACGCTTGCTTGCGTCCTTCCTGATGATTTTGCTCCTTGTGCCGGTCATCAGCCTTGCGGAACAAACACCCGAGCCGACGCCGGAAGGGACGCCGGAACCGACGCCCACGCCGACGCCGCTGTTCGGCGTTACCCTCGGCATCGACGACGCACAGCGCGCCAAACGCGACAAGGCGCACCGGTCGATTCTCGGCGCATCCCGCGCGCAGGGCGTGTATGTCGCAGACGCGAACGATCTTTCGCTGTGCTACTTTGCGAAGCGCGAACACGTCACCTTCCCGCCCGGCAGCACGACCAAGATCATGACGGCGCTTCTGACGCTCGAGAACGTCCCGCTCGACGAGATCGTTACCACCCCGCGCGAAGCGACGCTGCTCGGCGGCACGAACACGATGCTGGGGCTTGCGAAGGACGAACAGCTGAGCGCGGAGGACATGCTCTACGGGCTGATGCTCGTCTCGGGCAACGACTGCGCGATCTCGCTCGCGTTCCATCAGGCGGGTTCGGAGGAAGCGTTCGCCGAACGGATGAACGAACGCGCCGCCGAGCTCGGCATGGTCGACACCAATTTCACCAATCCCTGCGGCCGGAACGTCGGCGACAACCACACCACGCCGTACGATCTCGCGCTGCTGACGCAGGCGGCGATGCAGAACGCGGACTTCCGGAAGATCGTCGCCACGGCGGAGTACACGATCCCCGCAAACCCGCTGCGCAAGAAGCCGGAGCTGATCCGCAACAGCAACCGCCTCGTTTCGGACGCGCCGGGCAGAGGATACCACTATCCGTACGCGATCGGCGTCAAGACCGGCGCAACGGCGCTCGGCACCTGCCTCGTCAACGCCGCGAAGAAGGAGGACGTCACGATCCTCTGCGTGCAGATGGGCATGCTCGGCGACGACAACGCCGAGCGCAGAGCGGAGCTGTTCTGGCGCGCGATCCAGTTCTTTGAATACGTCTTTACCTATGAATACACGGACGTCGACGCCGAAACGATGATCGGCTCGTACGAACAGGCCGTTCGCGTCGAAAACCTTTCGCCCTTCGGCGCCGACGGCTTTGTCACCGCAAAGGCGGGCTTCAACGGCGCGACCGCCTACCGCCCGGTCCGCGAGATCGACCTGCTGCTGACGGGGCTTACGCAGTTTTCCGTGACCGCAAACGCAAGGGCCGAAGCGCCGGTGCATCGGGGCGATCTGCTCGGCACCGTCACGTTCTCCTACAACGGACGCGTCTGGTTCGAGCTGCCGCTGTATGCGGATCAGGACATCGAACTGCCGCCCACGCCCATGCCTTCGACGCCGATTCCCGTCACCGAGGAGGAGCTTCCGACGCCGACCGCGTCTCCGACACCCGTTCCGACCGCGTCCGCAACGCCCGAACCGGAAGCGCCGCAGCGTTCCGTTTCGCCGGAAGCCATCGTGCTGCCGATCGTCGGCGCACTGCTGCTCGGACTGATCGCGGCGCTTGCGATCCCGCTGATGCGCAGGCGGAAAGGAACCGACGAATAAAGCAAAAAGGGGCTGTTAAGAGGAGGTTTGTAAAGGGGGTATTCAAAGCACAGACGTTTTATAAGCGGCTGCGCTTTTCTTTTTCGATAGGTAAAGATATGATTTCCCGACGAAGGAAAGTATCACCGCTGAAAAGTGGTGTATAAGTGCGCCCATGCGGTAAATAACGAGCTCCCCTTGTCAGGGGAGCTGGATCGCGAAGCGAGACTGAGGGGTAGTCGTCTCTCCCTCCGTCACCTATCGGTGACACCTCCCTCGTCAGAGGGAGGTTGAATCGTCCTGCTGCAAGCTGTCGCGGCTGTTTGAAAAGCACTCTTTACAGAGGTGCTCTTAACAGCCCCCTTTTCATACTTGCGGGGGATTATCCCTCCTTGGCGTCGAACAGCATCCAGCCGCGGTCGACCGGCGCGACAAACGAGGTGCCGCAGTACACGCACACACGCGCGCCCGCCGCGGGCAGCGGCGCGCCGCAGTTCGGGCAGTTGAAGCCGACGACCTCGCTTTCGGGATCGTCCGCGTAGCCCGCGATGTAGCACAGCAGCAGACGGCGCTCCTGCTGCGCGTCGTTCCGGTCGATGTAGCCGACCGCCGCCTGACAGGTCAGGATCTTTCTGCGCGAGGAGCCGTCGTACGCCGCGATCGTCACGCGGTGCACCTTGATCTCGTCCTTGACGTCCAGCGGCAGGCGGTCCTCGAACGACTCATAGAACGACTCGGTCGCGTCGTTGCGGAACAGGACCTTGCCCTCCTTGCCGCTCCGGTAGTACGTCTCGGCGTCGCGGCGCACGCGCTGCGAAAAGACCTTGGCGTTGAAGTCCGGAAAGTCCCGCAGGATCTTCGGCATCGCCACCGATTCGAGCGACGACAGCGAACGCGGCTTCGGCGGTTCGTTGTTTGCGGCGATCGCCTCGTTCAGCGCGCTTGTGATCGTGCCGAGCGATTGCCTGAGACCGCGCGTCGCGCGCAGAATCCCGAAAAAGCCGCCCGACAGTACGCCGAGCCCCGCCAGTGCCAGCAGCACGATGATCCACCATTCCATACGCCCACCTCCCGGTTTTGCTGTCTCTATTTTGAAAACTTCCGTCCGATTTGTCAAGTGCGTTTCCGTGCAAACCGGACGCCCGTAAGCGCCGCTTTGACGGCATTACGGCGCCGTATTTCCGTCCGGCTGCCGTGTTGCGTCCAGAACCGCGAGCCCGTCGACATAGACGATCCCGTTGTTGACGATCCGTTCGAGCGGGATGTCGGTCCCGACGTCGATCATGTCCAGCGTGCGCAGGTGCAGCGCGCCGTTGTTGACGATGTCGCCGCGCAGGTATTCGATAGAAAACTTGCTCCTCAGCCAGACGTCGCCGTTGTTTTCGTACCGTCCGCCCAGCATGGAGAACGACGCGCCGCGCCGGAGATTGTGCCGCCCGCCCTTTTCGACGCGGAACGTTCCGCGGTTGACGCTGTACGCCGTTTCGGCGGAGCACACGCCGCCGTCCTCGACGACGATCGTGCCGTAGTTGTACTGTCTGCTGTCCATCACCCAGACGCCGCGCACGCGGACGGTTCCGTGGACGCTGAGGTAGTTTTTCTCGCCGCAGCCGTTCAGAACAACGCCCGACGGAATCACGATCTCCCCGTCCTGCGGCCCGATCACGGATTCCATGAGCCGGATATCGGTCACGTTCGGATCGTTCAGCGCGCGCAGCAGATCGGCGTATCCGTAGACCGGCGTATCGACGCAGACGATTTCGAACGGCGTTTCGCCGAGTTCGTTTGCGGCGTCGAGCAGCCTTGCGTCGATGCAGACGGTCTCGAGCGACGGCATTGAAAGAAGCGCGTCGAGCGAAGTGACGTCGGTATAGGAGATGTTCAGCGTCCGCAGCGCCGGAAGCTTCGCGATGTCGTCGAGTCCGGACAGCGGATTGTGCGATACGTTCAGCGTTTCGAGCTCCGACAGCGCGCCGATGCCGCGCACTTGCGTAAGCCGGTTATGCGAAACGTCGAGCAGCGTCAGTCGTTTTAAGGAGAAGATCGGCCGGATCGTATCGACCGGATTGTTGCAGAAGCAGAATTCCCGCAGATTGCGAAGGATCGCAAAATCGTCGATCGCCGTGATGCCGCCCTGCGGGATCATCCGGTCGCCGAGGTCCGCCCAGTCGTTGTCCCCGTCCGCGCAGATGCGGTAATGCGGCGGCACATAGGCGTCGTTTTTCGTTTCGCCGTAGACGTAGAGCGTTTCGACGTTGTCAAAGTCGTTCGTCACGCCGAGCTTTTGCAGCGGAGAGGAAGGCAGCATCGCCTTGAGCGGCCGCCAGTACAGACCGATCAGCACCGCCGCCGTCAGAACGAACACGCCCCCGATCGCCCAGAGAATCGAACGCCGCCGCAGGGCTTTTTTCTGCTGCTGCGTAACGGACATCGTCCGCAGCGCAGGCGCGTTCAGAAGCTTTTGATAGAACGCTTCCTCGCTCTCCTCGCGGAACTTCGGGATCGCCTGCATCTGCCCGAGCTGCATGGACAGACCGGGCGACATCCACGTTTCCCGCAGAAAGACGGTCAGGATGGTTTTGCCCGCCGCGCACGCCGCGTTCACGCCCTTCAGAACGGCTTCGTCATGCGCCGCCTCGGGCGAAAGGAACAGCAGAACGACGGAAGCGCGCGCGATGCAGTCCTCGCGGCGACGCACGGGGACCGCGCAGCGGATCCTTTGCCGCTCCAGCGTTTCGATCACGGCAACTGCCTCCGGCGCGTCGACCGCCGTGTACAGCGCGCAGCAGAACGGGAACCGGTTTCCTTTGTATTGCTTCATGCCGCCTCCTACCGTTTCACGATGACGTCGACGGCGCGATCGCCCAGCGCGTCCAATACCGCTTCCGCCGACGCATAATCGACCGTGACGGTTTCGAGGGCGGGCAGCGCGCGCAGAACGGAATAGTCGGTCGCCGCAACGTCGATCAGCTTCAGGGTTTTCAGGTTCTTGAGCGATTCCAGAAAGGCGAGATCGCCGACCGGATTGCCGCTGATATCGAGATAGGTCAGCTGCGGCATGGCGGAAAGCGCGTCGAAGGATTCGATGCGTTCGTTGACAAGCGCAAGATACGAGACGGATTCCTTCTGCACGACAAGCTCCAGAATGCTCGGATTGCCCGCTTCGACCTTCGCGTTCCCGACGTACCACGTCCCGTTCGCACAGCGGATCGCCGTCGGATCGGACACCATCGTGTTGCCGCAGAAATACAGGGTGGCTTCCGCGTAGCCGCTCAACAGGATGTCGCGGCTGACGCTGTCCCTGAATTCGGTGATCTCAACGGTCTTGCCCGCCGCGTCGTTCGGATCGTCGGGCGACGCTGCGGCGGTCACGGTTTTGGCGCCGATAAAGGGGAACCAGTCGGCAAAATACCCGATCACGAACAGCAGCGTCAGCAAGAAGAACGAGGCGAACAGGATCGAAAGCACGCGCCAGACGTTCTTCTTTCGCCGGTTGACATAGACGGACCGGTAGCCGGTCTCGCCGTCTCCGAGATATGCCGGACCGGTCAGCGCTTCCGTTTCGGAGGCGATTCCCTCCGGCGAGCCGTTCTCCGTGCCGATGACGGTCGCCGTGGAAAACTGCATCGCAAGGTCGTTCGGCAATACGACCGGCTCAAGATACACGCAGATCATCGGTTTGCCCTGCGACACGGCGTAGTGCACCTCGCGGATGCAGTTCTGCGAACGGAGAAACGATTCGGACAGGAAGAACACGACGGTTCCGGCGTGCAAAAGATGCGACGCGACGACCTCCGGCCAGTTCGTTCCGGCTTCGATTCCCGCGTCGTACCACAGGCGGACGCGGTCGCCGTCCAGCACGCCGATCACGGGGAGCACCCGTTTCGCGTCCGCATGCGAATAGCTGATGAACACATACGGATCGGTTCCGGAATAGGTCTTGTACAGCGGCGTTTTCGAGTCCTTCATATGCGCCTCCGGGGCTTCGGTCTTTTCGAATGGTATATTATACCATTTACAGTATACCCGATCGCTCCCCGTTTTGCAAGACCGCTCGCAGCGCCGGAAAAAAAGAAGCCCCGAAGAGCGATTCTCTAAAGGGTGGTTTTCAAATAATAATGAGTTGACGGAGGAAACGCATCAATCCTCCGTCTTTTTTTATCGCTTGGCTCCCCTGTGCAAGGGGAGCTGTCGAGGCTTTGCCGAGACTGAGGGGTTGTTAAACTAGGGATTGAACACAACAACCCTTCCGTCAGCCTTCGGCTGCCACCTCCCCTTACACAGGGGAGGCAAGATCGATTGCATCGGAAGAGCGCACTTACTCACCACCATGCGTCGGCGGAACGTGCGCTTACAAACAAAAACCTCCCGAGAAGGAACTGTTTCCCGGAAGGTTCAAATCCGGTTCATTCCGGCAAGCCGGAATTTGTCTGCGTGCTGCTTACAGCTTTTTGCAAGTGACGCCGTCGATTACGAGGCAGTTGTCGCCGAACGTGATCTGAACGCCGCCGTTCGCTCTGCCGAACGTATTCTCGCCGATCGGGAGCAGCTTGAACGTGAAGTATCCGTCATCCGGATCGTTGCACGCGGATCCGTATAGGTTCTCGTCCTGCATCCATACCTTTTCCAGACGGAAATCCTCACAAAGCTGTTCATACGTTCCGCAGAAATCCGGCCACTTGCTTTTGTCGGGATCCTTGATCATGCGCTTCTGCGCCTCGTTGATCCAGTAATACACGTATTCGTGATCGAACCGGTACCCGAGCTTTTCCGCCAGATGCACCGAAATCAGGTTTGCCGCGTCCCAGACCGGTTCCAGTCCGTCGTCCAGACAGGACAGAATCAGCTTTGCGCCGACGGCGGACGCAAGCCCCTTGCGCCGCTCCTTGTGCACGGTGGCGATCTCGACCTCGATGCCGCCGAAACGGTAGCAGTATTCGGAGGATGCACCGGCAACGACCATACCGCCCTTCAGCACGACGTAACCGCATCCTTTCTCCAAAAAAGCTTCCTTCGTCTCGAAATCGCCGGTGAGGTACTCGAGGTCGGCGTCGTTCGCCGCGAGGATCAGATCGTAAGTCTCGCTGTCGATGCGCCTGATCTCGTACCCTTCCGGCAGCGCGTCAACAAACGACTGCAGCTTTTCCCGATCGAAGTCTTTGCACCGATGGATCGCGTAGCGGGTAGTCGGAACGGCTTCCGGCCAGCATTCTTTGATCAGCTTTTCCCACCCTTCATTCAGTGGAACCACAGATTCGTCGCCGAGCTTGTCGTACTCGGCAAGTTCCCTGTCCGGCTCCCCAGCTAAAAAGATACCGTCAAACGGAGAATACAGCAGCGCCGAACGCGGCGCATCCGGATCGGTTACAAATACCCTGAGCTCCACGTCGACAACGTCGAACGGGTACCAGAATTCAAACATGCGCTTTACCTTGGCGACGTCTTTTATTTCATAGATCATGCGTTGTCTCCTCAAACCTCGATTTGTTTTGTTCATTCTATCACAAATTCCGGCACGACGCAACGAAAAAGCACAGCCGATCGAAAACCGGCTGTGCTTTTGAAAATCCCCCTTGACAGAATGCTTCGGAAAGGCGGTTTTTTGCGTTTGCCGTTATGCGTTCTTCCGCTGCGCTTCCATGCGCTGCCGCTCCTTTTCAAACTGCAGCGTATAGAGCGCGTAATACTTGCCCTTCTGCTCCAAAAGGCTCTGGTGGTCGCCCTGTTCGACGATCTCGCCCTTGCTGAGCACGATGATGTTGTCCGCGTGCTGGATCGTCGAAAGCCGGTGCGCAACGATCAGCATGGTGCCGATGTTCATCATCTTTTCGAGCGAATCCTGGATCAGCACCTCGGTTTCGGTGTCGATGTTCGCGGTCGCCTCGTCGAGGATCATGACTGCGGGCTTGTGGATGATGGTGCGCGCAAAGCTCAGAAGCTGCCGCTGTCCCGCCGAGAAGTTGTTGCCGCGCTCGCGTACGACCTCGTCAAGCCCGCCTTCGAGCCGGTTGATGAAGTGATCCGCGTTGACGTAGCGGCACGCCTCCATGATCCGTTCGTCGTCGACGCCCTCGAGCCCCAAAAGGATGTTGCTGCGGATCGTGCCCGAGAACAGGAACACGTCCTGCAGCATCTGCCCGAAGTGTCTGCGCAGCGAAGCCGTTTTGATCCTGCGGATGTCGATGCCGTCGATCAGGATCTCGCCCTTCTGGAACTCGTAGTTGCGGCAGATCAGCGAAAGGATCGTCGTTTTGCCGGAACCGGTCGCGCCGACGAACGCCACGGTGTCGTTCGGATTCACATGGAAGGAGACGTCCTTCAGCACCCATTCGTCCGGGATGTAGCTGAACCAGACGTGCCTGAACTCGATCTCGCCGCGCACGTCGGTAAGCTCGATCGCGTCCGGCGCGTCGGTGAGCTTCGGCTCGATATCCATGATCGTAAAGACCTTTTCGGCGCTTGCGAACGCGGACTGCAGCCAGTTGAACTGCTCGGCAAGGTTCTGGATCGGGTTGTAGAACTTGTTGATGTACATATAGAAGCTGACGATCGTACTGACCTCCAGCGTCTGTCCGAGGAACACCGCGCCGTCGAGATAGCCCTTGCCGCCGAGGAAGAACAGGCACAGCACGGAGCTGATATAGAGCATGTACACGAGCGGGCGGAAGATGCCGAACACCAGGATCTGCTCGCGCTTCGCCTTTCCGAGCCCCGTGCTCTTGTCCGTAAAGTCGCGCAGCTTCTCGCTTTCGCGGTTAAAGATCTGCGTGATCTTGATGCCGGACAGGTTTTCCGAAAGATAGGTATTGATGTCCGTCGTGCGGTCCTTGACGCGGCGGTAGGCGCGGCGCGCAAACTTCCGGAAGATGACCGTAAACAGCACGATGAACGGCACGAAGCACAGAACCATCAGCGTCAGCTCGTAGTTTAAGGCGATCATGGCGGCGAACACGCCGACGATCACGAACATGTTTTTGACGAGGTTGACGAGCAGCGACGTGAACATCAGCGAGATCGCGTTCGTGTCGTTCGTGACGCGGGTGACGAGCTTGCCGACCGGCATGGCGTTCATCTGCTCATGCGAAAGCGACTCGATGTGCGTAAACAGGTCCTCGCGCATGACGGAGATGATCCGCTGCCCGACCTTCTGCAGAACGATCGCCTGCACATAGGTGCATGTCATCGACACGATCAGAATGCCCGCATACACCGCAACGAGCACGAAGAGCTCCTTCAGCGCAAAGTCCGCGCGGATCAGCCCTGTGATCTTGCCGATCAGCAGCGGGGAAACGACGTCGTAGGCGATGCCGATGAGCACGATAAAGCCGACAAAAATGAATTTTCCGGCATACGGCTTTGCATAGCGCATGAGGCGTTTGATGATCTCGCTGTCCTTCATGTGCCGGTCAAAGCCGATCGCCTGTTTTTTGTCCTTGATCATGGCGTACGCGACGATGAGGATCACGGAGATCAGCCCGATGATGCCGCCCGCAAGGAGCAGAGGATAATATTCGTGCATGTCCGTCACCTCCTCACGCGTTTGCGGCTTCTTCCAGCCGCTGCAGCTCGACCATGCGCGCGTACGCGGGACAGGTCTCAACGAGTTCGTCATGGCTGCCGACGGCGATGACCCTGCCG
>JAEEGJ010022848.1_pt1 | contig 13214 bp, 12 predicted proteins | sample 8958761 | NCBI WGS metagenome assembly JAEEGJ01 (sample SAMN16246546, study PRJNA631951) | gut metagenome | biome: gut microbiome; feature: rumen; material: RS-attached | host: Bos | place: Iran: Karaj | collected 2018-10
CTTAGATTGCAGAAAAACCTGCCTTTTTTTGAGGAGAAGGTTACTTTCCCCCTTTGAATTGAGGAGAAAGTAACCTTTATGACCATTATATGTGTGTATCGCGTACATATTGCCGGATACGCTCTGCGCCATCTGGAGATATCACCTCGCCAGCCATATATCGTTTCAGAAATTCGTTTAAGGCAGTACGTACGACGTCCTGACGGTCAACCTTACATTGCCAGTGGATTTCTTCAACAGCTCTGTTATGTCTTTCCTCGAAGAAGATCAGTTTGCCGTTCTGCCGAGGTATGATACTGTTATCTTTTTTGCGACCTGGTTTCTTGTATGTAGGAACACCGGGTTCATATGTTACATTCTCCGCAATTGGAGCAGGCGGAGTGCTGGTTGGTATTTTGTCATACAGTTCTTCTGTTTGTGTTTTCATGCCATTAGCCAATTCGCTAATAGGTGTAAGTTGTTTAATCTTTGGCATAGTTCTACCCTCCCCTATTATTATTCTTGTTCATTAATGAATGATATATATGCTTCACTTGCTTTTTTATACCACGCGTCTGGTGTCCACTTCTTGTTACGTGTTGCCTTACCTACTATCTGTTCTGCCAGACGCATGTAATCATCTGCAGCAGTACTGCTTGGTGCGTATTCAAATAGACTCATCTGTTCCTTTGGTGCCTCGTTACATTTGGCACACTTACGTATGGGAACTGGGAATACAGGTGTGTTGGGCTGTGCACGGAAGAATTCTTGTACTTCCTTTCCCATCTTTGTCTTTTCAAACTGAGTAAGCAAATATCCCATCAGTTCTATCTTCTTCCCCATCATCTTGTTTATTTCATCCACAATGGTTCGTACAGCGTCTTTTCCTTGTACTGAGTACAGATCTGTTCTCACAGGCACTATAACGCCGTCAGAAGCCGCTATAGCATTCTTGTTGAGGATGCTGTTACAACCAGGAGCGCAGTCGATAAGAATGTAATCATACATATCTTTAAGTGCGTTCAAGCGTATAGAAAGATAATTCTCCCTATAAACCTTATCTGCAAGCCATGTGTTCAGTTCATCTATGCGAATACTACTTGGGATATAGTCCATCCCTTTGTAGCGTTCGTACACAGGAGGAGCAATGGTGTCGTCTTTTAACCAGTCGTAAAGCGTTGCTACGCCAACTTTGTAGCTTGACCGGTCAATTGTTATGGTCATGTTGCACTGTTTATCTGTATCAACCAGCAGAACACGCTTCCCAAGTAGCCATAGTGCCGTTCCCAGGTTAATGGTTGTGGTAGTCTTTGCTACCCCACCCTTGTCGTTGATTATAGAAATTACTTTTGCCATATTCCTAATGTTATTTTTTCTGCTGCAAATGTACAGTTTTATTTTTATACAGCAATGATATTTTTGAAATATTTTGTATATTCTGCTATATAACATATTTGAGATATGCTAATATACTGTATATTTTGCATATTCAATATAACTAAATATAGAAAATATAAAGAAATACGATATATTCAAATAAATGAAATAATAGAAATACACAGATATACTATATATAAAAGATATAAGGATATAAGATATATGTGAATATCTAATATATATAACATATACAATATATGTAATATATCAAACATATATGATATATAAGGAATATATAATATATATGAAATAGTTTGTTTTTATTCTCAACACAAGGGGAAGTGAGTAATAGCGTTAAAGTTAAATAGGTGCATATAATTATTAAACTACATTAAACAAATCAGTAAACTTTGGCAGGAAATAAAATAATGTTTACCTTTGCGCAAAATTTCAGACATGAGGTTCTTTCTTAAGTTTAAATGGATTTTTCTTTTTATAGGATTTAGGTTGGCTGGTGGTAAGGGAGCATTCCTTGGCTTTCTTTTTGGTGCTTTTATAGATAGCCTGCTTTCTCCGCCAACTATCAGATTTCGTGTATATACAAACCATCAACAATGGAATAGTCGTCCATTTGACCCATACACATACGTTGATACAAAACTAAATGATGCATACAGAACTTTAGAGATAAGTGAGAATGCAACAGATGATGAAGTAAGACAGGCATATAAGCGTATGGCCTTAAAGTATCATCCGGATCGTATTGCATCGCAGGGAGAGGAGGCCAGAAAGGCAGCCGAACGAGCCTTTCAGCAAATTAATCAGGCAAAAGATATTATTTATAAAGCAAGAGGGCTTAAATAGTCGGGATATTTGATATATATAAAATATATGGAAAATAAATTCAGGGTAGCATTATTTGATTTAGACGGAACATTAATCAATACAGAATACCAATACACGCAGTTTTGGGAAAGGGTAGGGGAGGAGTTGCATCTTAACATTCCAGATTTGGCTCAGGTTATCAAAGGAAGGACACTCACATCGATTTTTCAGAATTTTATTCCGTCCGTCGATATGCAGAATGAAATTACCCGTAGGCTTGTTGTTTTCGAGAATCAGATGCAATTCCCGTTTTATCCTGGGGTTTTGGACTTTTTGGATGATATCCGGCGAAATGGAGTAAAGTGTGCCGTCGTTACCAGTTCGAATATAGCCAAGATGGATGCTGTTAAGCGGAAAATCCCCAATTTCGACAACTTGTTTGATAAAGTCCTGACAGCAGAGGATTTTGCTGCTTCCAAGCCGGATCCTTCGTGTTATATATTGGGAGCTCAGGTTTTTTCTGCCCAGAAGAGTCAGTGTGTAGTATTCGAGGATGCCGTTAATGGCCTTCAGGCAGGTATTTCCTCGGGGATATTTACAATAGGTTTTGCGACAACCAACCCACGGAAGGTTATAGAGCCTTTATGTCATCATGTTCAGGATGATTTTGTCCATCTTTCCTTTGATGACGTAGAAAAAATGCTTGTCAGCTATTGGCAGAAGAACTAACGGAACTGTTTCTGTTCTTCCAGGTATTCAAATCCGTATTGTTTCAGGAAAGCTTTAATTTCGTTGATATCTTTACCGAAATAATTGCATAAGGACTCTAAGGAGTCGTACATGTTATCGCGCAACTGCATATTAATGCTCGAAACCAAAATATATGGGTCTTGTGGCAAGTTATCCATCTTTGTAAAGTCAGTTTTTTTCTAAAATTGGCGCAAAGGTACAAAAAAACGGGCTAATTGCATAGTTTCTTTTGTCTCATATTATTCTTTTTCGTAAATTTGCCTGCAAAAGTGTAATATTTTAAATATAAAATTATGTATCACGGACTTTTAATGGGTATTATTTCGGGAATCATAGCAGGCTTTGTAGCCAGCAAGTTGTTTGACGGTCAGGGTAAAGGTTGCATTGTAAACCTTGTCCTGGGAATCATCGGAGGAGCTTTAGGCGGATGGCTTTTCAGCCTGTTTGGTTTGGGAGCAAATAGCTGGATAGGCGAGTTGATAGTTGCTGTTATCGGAGCTATGGTATTCTTATGGGTATGGAACAAGTTGCTTAAATAATATCCGATTTTTCAAATTAGCCAGCATGAAGTTAGGACATATCAAATGTTCTGTCTTATGCCTGCTTGTCTTTCTGTGCAGCCACATCTATGCCCAGGAGGAGCTGAACCCTGTAGCAGATCCAGCAGCAGTTGTTATAAGCGGGAATGCCCGTTTTACGGTTCTTACCAGCAAGATGATTCGAATAGAATACAGCAGCACCAAGCAGTTCGAGGACAGAGCCACCTTTGCAATTGTAAACCGTCGTTTACCCGTTCCTTCATTCACTACCGAAGAATCCGACGGCTATCTTTATATCCGTACTACAGATGTAACCCTGAGGTACAAAATAGGATCTGTTATTAGAGCCACAGACAAGAAACCGGATAATCTGATGGTTACTTTCTTGTTGAATGGTATTACCTGTACCTGGTATCCGGGCAAGGACGATGCGTTGAACCTTCTGGGTACCAACAGAACCCTTGATACGGCTTGGGGAGATAATGCCCGCGAGAAGTTAGAGAAAGGTCTTCTCTCGCGTGCCGGTTGGAGTATTATAGACGAGAGTCCTACTGCCACTCGAGGTGATGGAAGTACCACATTGCCTATGGCTCCCAATCAGGATGGTTATATGTGGTGGGAGAAGGCTGCCGACACGAAGGCCATCGACTGGTATTTCCTGGGTTACGGTCATCAGTATAAAGAGTGTATCCGGGATTTCACAAGGGTAGGGGGGCGCGTACCTTTGCCTCCCAAGTATATCTTCGGCTATTGGTATAGCAGGTATTGGGCTTATTCACAGACCGATTTCCAGAATATCATACGTGATGTGGAGAATAACGATATCCCTATGGACGTCATTATTATGGATATGGATTGGCACAAGAGCGGTTGGACGGGGTGGAGCTGGAATACCAGCAAGATACCCAATCCCACCAATCTGATTCGCTATATGCATACCCACGGACTGCGAACAGCTCTGAATCTGCATCCGTCAGATGGAATAAAGAATTCCGAGGATCAGTACAAGAACCTGCGAAGTGCAATGGGATTGCCCTCATCGTTTACCGAGACCATCCCTTGGACTATTCAGGACTATAGTTTTGCACGTCCTTTCTTCGACAAAGTCATCCGACCGTTAGAGAAGCAAGGAGTGGATTTCTGGTGGCTCGACTGGCAACAGGAGAAGACGGTAGGAGAGCATGCCAGAGCCAAAGGGTACGAACTTACCGACGGAGCCGACAAACTGAGCGAGACGTTCTGGTGTAACCATACATTCTTCGAGGATATGCAGAAAAACCGTCCCGAGCTCCGTCCCGTTATCTATCACCGGTGGGGTGGGTTAGGTTCGCACCGTTATCCCATCTGTTTCAGTGGTGATACATGGGCAGCATGGTCCACATTGGGGTACGAGATATACTTTACCAGCAACGCCAGCAACGTATGTTATGCTTATTGGGGCCATGATTTAGGTGGTCATCAAGGAGGCGATAACGACCCCGAGTTATTGCTTCGCTGGCTTCAGTTCGGAGCCTTCACGCCAATCTTCCGTACCCACGCTACCAACGATTCCAAGTTGGAACGCAGGATTTGGAAGTACAGTAATTTCACTCAGCTCCGCGAAGCTGTCCGTATGCGTTATCAGCTGTTCCCTTATCTTTATACAGCAGCCCGTGAGACGTACGATACGGGCATTGGTATGAACCGTCCCCTCTATTACGAGTGGCCCGAGGAGAACAATGCATACGTTTACGAGGACGAGTATATGTTTGGCAACGATATGCTTGTTGCTCCTATCTATACACCTGCCAGAAATGGTATCAGCTCCCGTAACATCTGGTTGCCTCGTGGCTTGTGGTGGGACGTAACAGAAAACCGTCTCAGAGAGGGTGGGGAAGTCTTCCGTGCCAATTATACGCTCGACGAGTTCCCTGTCTTCTATCGTCCGGGAAGCGTCATACCCTTCTATCCTGTCCAGCGCAGCGTGGTTACCAATCCCGAGGAGATTATCCTGAAAGTCGTTCCCGGAGCCGATGGTACCGGCTCTTTCTACGAGGATAATGGCGACAATCAGGATTATATCTCAAACGGATGGACCCGTACTACATTCTCTTATCAGAATGTATCTTCTGCCTGCAAGCGTCTGGTTATCCGTCCTCGTGAGGGTAGTTTCGAAGGCATGCCTGCCACCCGTACTTGGTCTGTTCAGTTCCTGGGAATGACGAAATCGCCTCAGAATGTTACGGTAAGCGGCGACGAAAGCATTACTCACGAGGAAAGTTACGATGCAGAAGCCAAGATCCTGACAGTAACCCTTCATACATCGGTGTTAGACAAAGAGATTTCTCTTCAGGTGGATGGTACTGAGGCAGAACCCTCGGAAGTGGCTCAGAACGTCTCTAATGGCGAAACAGAGTATGTTTCCTCTCTTTCTGCCGGCTCTCCTTCTTCCAGGAATCAAATCGCCCGTGCCGCTTATGTTTCCAAACTTTATGTTCGCGGTTCTGCCATTCCTGGAGGCGTTCAGGAACTAACGCCCTTTAATTCCAGAACCTATTTCAAGTATCACGGCAAGTTGCTTCCCGGTACCTTTGTAATCACTACATCAGAGCAGCACAGGTCTGGTGCCCGTTATTACAAGCCGGCACAGTTTGATTCTAATGTTGTGAACGATGGTATTAACTATACCTCAACAACTGACAGTACTGCTGCAACCTGGAACGTACTCTTCGAGGCAGATAACTATCGCTTTACCGTAACGCCCTCCAGTTCCACAGCCGGAACCATGAAGGGAGAACTCTTCACGTGGTGGTACGAGTCGTGGATTTGTGGCGGTTGCGTCGAGGACAACCAGACTCCGGGTGCTGGAAACTGGCAGATTACCAGCGGGAAGGCTATGGAACAGTCGTCCGTAAATCCATACGAATGGACTTGGACGGGTGAACTTCGTAACTATACCAGTAACGACGAGCCTAAGCGCTTTAAGATTAACGGCCAGTACGGATGGAGTCCTAAGGTGCTGCATCCCTTCAGGCAAGACGAGAGCATCCTTACTGCCAGCGAAATATGGTACAATGGCACTTCCGATTATAAGTGGTCCATTGTCAAGGACGGATTCTACCGTATTACTGTAAACGTCTTCGAGGAAACCATCTCAGGCGAATATCTTGGCAACGATCCCGATGGAGTAGTTTCCGCCAAGTCCGAAGCTAAAGTGTTTCTCGATGTACGCGACCGTACCATTCAGGTGGGTTCTTCCCAGGTGATGGCCGTCTTCCTGTTCTCTGCCGACGGACAGCAAATCCTGTCCGATAGCGGTAGCCAGGTAACATTGGTAGCTCCTAATGCAGGAACATACATCTTGCATGCCACCAACGGTAAGGAGAACTTTACACGCAAGATAACAATTCAATGAATATAGAGACAATATCAAGCGCCCAGAATCCGCGTATCAAGCATTTGCTTGCCCTACAGCAGAAATCCTCTCTCCGTCGCGAGGAAGGCCTCTTTGTGGTCGAGGGACGCAGGGAGTTGGAGCATTGCATCCATGCAGGCATGCAGGTAGAGTGTATCTTTTGCCTGGATGAAACGAAAACAACTGAACTCTCTAAACTTTCAACTGACTCTAAACTCTACACTCTCAACTCTAAACTAATCAGCGTAACCCCTAATGTTTACGAGCGTATAGCCTATCGTGGCAGCACAGAGGGTATAATCGCCGTCATCCGTACCCCACAGTCTCGCACTTTAGCGTCATTGCTTCAGCAAGAGGGTAGGGGAGTAAACGGAAAGCCGCTCTTTGTCGTTCTGGAGAGCGTTGAGAAGCCCGGCAACCTTGGTGCTGTTCTTCGTAGTGCCGATGCTGCCAATGCCACAGGCGTCATTGTCTGCGATCCGTTGACAGATCTGTATAACCCAAATCTTATCCGCTCCTCCATCGGAGCCGTCTTTACTGTTCCTACCGTAGCCTGTACCTCGGAAGAGTGTATAGCTTTCCTTAAGCAACACGGGATACAGATACTTACGGCTCAGTTGCAGGATTCGCATTTGTATTACGATACGCCTATGTCAGGGCCTACGGCCATTGTGATGGGAACAGAGAGTACAGGACTTACCGATGCATGGCGTCAGGTAGCCGATGCACATATCCGCATCCCTATGTTAGGACAGTTGGATTCGCTGAATGTTTCCGTTTCAGCGGCAATTCTACTTTTCGAGGCTGTCCGCCAGCGTCAGGCTCCGGATGCTTAGGTTATATTGGCCTATGATCTTGCTCAATGTCAAGATTTATCCGAAACGCTTATTTTAAACTCTAATCTTTCAACTCTACACAATTTTTACTGCTACGTTAGGCGGCAGAAATTATCTTTAATAGTAGCAATTGTTTCTATTAACAGCTGCATTATAGCCCACTTTTGCCATTGCTCAATAATGTAAATAATTTTCCCAACCTCTTTTCTGACCTCTTTTTCCTTTCCAGTTAGAGAAAACTTACTCCCTAACTAGAAATTTTTTGCAGCCTAACGTGGCAGTAAAAATTCTTATGCTAAAGAGCATGTTGCGGCATTTTGGTGAGTTTGAACAATGTCAAAATATTTCTGTCAGCTCATTACAGTTATTACAGTTTACAGTTTTGTTTTTGCCAAAATTTGGTATACAGTATACAGTATACAGTTTCCGTTGAGCGTTTTTGGATACGGATAAAGAAATACAGTTTCTTTTCAGGCTTTCATTAGGGTCGAATGGTACAGATGGCAGTTTCTCTTTAGTGTATTTAGAAATCCAGTATTCAGTTATTCAGTTTCTCGGAATCACTTTTTTTCTTCAGTTTCTTCAGTTGACAGTTGACAGTTCCCAAAAAAATTAAGCCCCCTCCATCTCCCCCTTTGGGGGAGTGAAAAAAGAACAGTAAAAGAGATAATAACATTCATTATATTATTAATTATATACTATATTATAATATTATATAATATATATTATATATATAATAGTATATATTAGATAGATAGTAGCGTATTGGGGTCGAGGTGCCGTCAGCCAAAAAGTTGAAAAACAAAACTGTCAACTGTCAACGCAAAAACAAAACTGAATACTGAATACTGAACACAAAACTGCCATCTGCCATCGTTGAGCAAAACTGTATACTGTATACCAGGTCAACGCCGTTTCCTAAAAATAGAAACTGTAAACTGTAATAACTGTAATGCGTCCCGCGTCCCGCGTCCCAACGTCCCATTAAGGTGGTTTTGGTGTGTAAATGCACAGGCAGGGAGCAAAGGACGGATTGTAAGTAATTGAATATTAGAAAGTTGTATTATTTATCTATCTAACCGATGGCAATCAATTAGTAGTAATAAATGGTTATAAACATTATAATATTATACCTTTTATTCCCTATTTTTGCTTGTTTATACCAGAAATTGACAGAAATCGATTGATTATCATCTAAAATGCAAGCAATATAATTACTTCATAAAGTATACATTATTATAATATCCCTATAACCCAACTCGCCTTGCAAGTATGAAAGCACCTTAATGGGACGTTGGGACGCGGGACGCTGGGACGTTTTTGTGTTTTTCCCTATCCGTTGCTCCATAATTCAGTAAATCCGTTTTTCGCAATAAAATCACCCGTTTTCTTTGTGCGTATTAGAATAATCGTTATTTTTGCAAAATGATTAGACTTATTTTCAAAGCGTTATGACAGCAGAAGAAGAGAAAATAATCCAGATGATTCGAGAGACAGGCCGTAAGGTTGTCCCACCAGACGGACAGGTTTGGCTCTATGGCTCCCGTGCCCGTGGCGATGCCCATGAGGGTTCGGACTGGGATATACTTATTCTGCTTAATAAGCCTAAGCTGGAAGCCAGTGATTATGACGTCACCTATCCTTTTCGTGAACTAGGCTGGGAGATAGGTGAGGAGATTAGTCCTCATATATATACCAAAAAACAGTGGGACGAGTGGACTTTCTTACCATATAGAAAAAATGTGGAACGTGATAAATATGTATTGCAATGAGTATGACAGATGAAGAACGTGCGACCTTGGTCACATTGGAGTTAAAGAAAGCTCATGAGACCTTTGAAGAGATAGGTATTCTAACGGCAGCTAACAAATGGAGTGGTGCGGCAAATCGTCTCTATTATTCTGTTTTCCATGCCATAAGTGCCCTTCTTCTTCATGATGGCCACTCAGTGAATACTCATAATGGCTCACACGCATTTTTCCATTTACATTATATAAAAACAGGTATCCTGCCTGTCGAATATGGTCGTCTATATAATCAACTTCAGACAATGAGAGAAGAGAGCGACTATAATTGTGTATATGATGTTAATCCTGACGAGTTAAAGGATAGGATTGGACCAGCTCATAATTTGATTGAAAAGATAGAAGAAATAATAAACGGTTAACAGTAAAGTGTCAACTTCAACTTAATAAAAGATGCCTATGAGCTAAATTAATAAGGTTAAGACATAAAGACAAATAGCGTCCGCTTAGATTCTTGTTTCGGAAATTCGCCAAAATTCAGGAAACAACCAAGAGTAAAAGCACGGATGCTCACGCCAGGCGTGGGCTTTTACTCGTATATGGTTGTTAGGTGTTTGGCGATACCTCCGAAACGTAGACGAATGAAGTCCACGTTTTTTTATTGTGTTCTGATAAACCGAATAACTAATAAGCCAAACAAAACAATTATGAAACGATTTTTAATGACTTTTGCAGCAATGCTGCTAGAGAGTGTAGGTGCTTTTGCACAGAGTAGTGAAACTCCGCTGAAAGGTGATGTGAATGAAGATGGCGTAGTGGATGTTGCCGATATCAATGCAATCATTGCCATCATGAAGAACGGTGGAGGAACAGGCGAGTCAACTACTTATTATTGGTATGTAGGTCATGAAAATCCGATGAAAATGACATCTATTACACCATTACCAAGTAATGATGCATCTGAAGGTGCAGGTTGGAGAACAATAGGAACAACATTACCAACATATAGTAAATCTAATCCTTTATGGATATCTAGTAACTATATTTCAACAGCAACATCGAAATCGACAATGTATGTAGCATTACCCTCAGATGAAATTAAATCAAGAAATGATATTAATGGCGCTGATGTAACAGGAGATGGATGGACAATTGGAACAACTAAGAAAACATTAAATGGAGTACAATATACAATTTGGACATCTATAAATAATAAAAAATCATTCTCAGAAACATTATACTAAAATAGGTTTGGAACATTTCTTCACAAGCAACCCCTTAAAACAGAATAATCATGAAAGGACGAATACTACATATCCTACTTGCAATGACGGCGATAGTTGGCAGTTTGAAAGCTCAGAGCCTTTCCGTACAACCGATTGAGGTACAAGTAGGCGAGCAGACAGAGTTGGTGGTGAGCCTTACAGGAGGTACATCAGCCACAGCCCTGCAATTCAACCTGAAATTGCCAGAAGGAATAAGTGCTAATGCCAATAACGCCACTCTTGGTTCGGCTACAGATGGGCATACCCTTAATGTGGAACCGCTAAACAACGGTGACTTGCTCTTTATCCTCTACAGCATGGACCTCAAGACATTCAAGGACGGAGAACTTCTCCGCATCCCTGTTACGGCAGGCAACTCAGCCACAAATGCTACAGGTCAATTATATACTGTTCGTACTGCTACAAGCGAAGCCGTAAGCCATACATGTAGCGATACACAGTTCGATGTTGTGGTAACAGAACCTGCGCCTGAAGGATTTAGTAATAACAAACTCTACACTTTGATTTGTAAGCGAGGCGGTTTGGTTCTGAATGCAGATGCAACAGGTCTGGCAGCAGGACAGACAAGAACGGATGCGCCTGAAAGCGATAAGCGCTTTGCAATCATTACTTACGAGGGAGCGCAGTACCTCTACAGTCCTGTGAACAAGCAATACCTGCTCTATGACGGTAGCTTTGTCAGTCGGTTGGGTTCGCCTATCACTTTCGATGATTCTCAAGCAGACGGTGAGTACAAGTTCATGCTCAGCACGCAAAACGAGAATGGTGAGACTTGGTACTTCAACAATAACGGCAATATCGTTATCTGTGATTGGGGTTGGGCCGATGATGGTAACCGCTGGCTGATAGAGCCTGTTGCCGACTTCGACCCGTCGGAGGCTCTGGCATTGGCAGGTGCGCAGAATTTCACAGTAACCTATCAGGTAACATACGAGGGCAATGTGGTTGCTACGGCAACGGCAGAAGTAGCCAAAGGCAACGCCCTGCCCGCTGTCCCTGCCTCGCTGAACAACGGCTTTGTCACTCTTACCAAATCGGGTACGCATCCTACAACGGTAACGAAGGATGTTACCGTGAACTTCACAGCCAAGTGGAACGGACCCTTCCAGTTCACGAAGACACTCAATGATGCAACATGGTACAATATGCATATCCGCAGCGGTTGGTACGTAAGCAAGCAAGCGTCCGAACCCTACTATCCTGCACAGGCAGGTGAGACGGAACGGCTTGCCCCTGCCTATGTATGGGCCTTCGGCGGAGATCCCTACCACGTGAAGGTTTACAACCTTACGACAGGTCTGGACGAGACACTGGCCAAGGACGGAGAGAATGCCGTGATGCGCAAGGGTGACTATACGTGGGACTTGCTGCCTAACTCGGACGGCTTTGTATTGCGGGTAACAGGAACAGAGAACAGCTGCATCAATCAGTATGGTGGAGCAAACGGTCCCCTGAAGTTCTGGACAGACGCCAATAGCCTTACGGACGACGGCTCTACCTTCCGCGTGGAGGAGGTTTCAATAGAAAAAATAACTGTTACTGCGGATGACAAGACTATGGTTTACGGTGACAATGTGCCTGAGCTGACATATAAGGTTAGTGGGGGAACTCTCACGGGCATACCAAGTCTGTCAACCACAGCAACAAAGACATCCGATGTGGGTACTTATCCCATAATGGTGAAAGCCGGTAGTGTTACTAACAGTAATGTAATCTATGTTGACGGAACGTTGACCATTACGCAAGCTCCGCTGACAGTAACGGCAACCAGCTTCACCATTACACAGGGTGATGCCCTGCCTGATTTCTCCGCCACATACAGCGGTTTCCGTAACGGCAATACGGCGAGTGTACTGACCAAGCAGCCTAAGTTCACCTGTTCGGCAACCTCTTCCAGTGCTCCTGGCATCTATGACATTATTGTTTCTGAAGCAGAAGCAAAAAACTATTCGATAACCTATGTGAAGGGTACACTGACAATACAGGAAAAGACTGCAGAGACTTCCAGCTGGTATAACGATGTGATAGCAGAGGGAATACCAGTAAACAACTATACCGACGAGACTCTTGACTGGGGTGGCTGGTGTTTCTATACACCTGAAGTCAGGGAAAGTGGTGCACTTCCGATTGTCAATGGCAAGTTGAAAACCAACAACGGGACTGTGTATGACATTAATCCCGCCGAGAAGAATTCTATTGTACTCAGAAACGCCAATGAGTCAAAGACTTTTAACTTCACCACGCCATGCACCTGCGAGGATATATACATCCTTGCGATATCGACTCAAGGTGACGCCTCACTGAATACCGTAATACAGTATGAGGACGGGAGTACAGGAACTGCTCAACAGTTTACCATAAGCGACTGGTACAGCCCTCAGTCCGGGCAAGGCGAGGTAATCTACGGCCTTGGCCGCATCAATAAAAATGATGATTCTTTTTATAAGGATAACTATTTCCGTCTCTTTGAATTTAAGCTTTCG
>JAEEGJ010022849.1_pt1 | contig 13213 bp, 12 predicted proteins | sample 8958761 | NCBI WGS metagenome assembly JAEEGJ01 (sample SAMN16246546, study PRJNA631951) | gut metagenome | biome: gut microbiome; feature: rumen; material: RS-attached | host: Bos | place: Iran: Karaj | collected 2018-10
TGTCAGAGAGTATAATCTTCAGTCGAAAGGAAAGAAGGTTGGTGTAGATCAACGACTTATATATGAGGTAATAGGACCACCAGCACAACACTATATGGACTTTGGGGTATACGATATGTCAGCTAACTTCAAGGCAGAGATAGACGCCCATACTGGTCAGATCATCGTAGCAGGCAATAGTGATTTTATAGCTTACTAATCTCAAATTAAAATAAAGTAACAAGCATTCGATTAGTTCATCTTTTAGTAATAGTTAATATAGTTAGGAAATAGCCCCCATGACTAACACGGTTAATAGTAATTCCAAAGAAAAGTGCCACCCTATTACAGGATGGCACTTTTGTTATTTCGGCTGGAGTTCTGAATACTCTTTATAATAATACTTTTATTGTTTTGTTCTTCGTACGGATGACATAAACAATATTTTGTGGTAACTGAACCGTCATATTATTATTGATAGCTTTAATTTGCTTTACAAGTTGCCCTCCTACAGTGTAAATATTGATTATCTCATCCTTTTCCAAATGATAGAGATGAATAGAATTTCCATCCACTATAACACGAAGATTATTGTCGTTAACAATCTGTGATATATCTGAAGTACCCTCTTCAAGGGCTACAACAAAAGTAACATCATGTAATAACCGTAGATTGAACGAGCCATAACGGAAAGCATCTGTAACATCATCACCATCCATAGAGACGCTATGTACGCGCCAACCATCCGCGGTCTTAACGCCTAAAAGATAATCGTGATTCAATTCTGCCTTTAGATGTATACATCCCTCTTCTACTTGCTTGATGGTAATGATACCTTCCTCTGGTCTGAAATTAATAATAATAGTACTCAACATAGGAAGATCATTGATATCAACCTCTGCCTCCAAACCCATATATAGTAACTTGTCAGCCCTATCTTTGATTCTTTGTATGACAATCCCCTGCTGATACTTTTCTGGTATAATCCGTAAAAGTGTATTTTCTCCTTTATTAAAGTGCAACATAGCTGTTCCGCTGCTATATTCCTTACCTTGGAACCATACGCTACCTCCTTCCTGAATATTCAATGGTATTGTACGCATAACAGGATTGTCTCGCAATACTCCAATGCTTTTAAATTTCCCCCAGCCTTTGTCTGCTTTATATTGTTCTAAAAGACGCTCTCTAACCAACAGTTTTGCTTGGCTGAAGACTATGTCCTCAAAACATATATACTCGTATGGCCCTCCTGGAGTTTTCACTGAATCCATTAAACACTCCAGTTTTTTTAATGCCTTACAACCAAGAAAGGCATTATCTTTAATATTCAAATATTCACCATTGAGAACCACATTTTCCAACGACACACAATCTTGGAACGCATTCATACCTATAGTATTGACAGATGCAGGCAAGGTTATATTTTTCAATTTACTACAACCTCTGAATGTGAGGTCTCCTATAGATGAGACCTCGTAGGGGATATCTATTCTTTGCAACGATACACAATGATTGAAAATTCCCATATCCATTCTTCTAAGTGAGGCAGGTAACGTAACAAAAGTCAATTCTGTACAATCGGAGAAACTAAAACCACCGATTGCAGAAACACCCTCACCAATGTAAACAGATCGCAATGCGGTGCAACCAGCAAAGACACATTCTTGTAAGGAATTGATAGACCCGTCCATAATAGTGACTTTCCTTAAAAGATCACAACCAGAGAATACCTCATCAGGTATACAGTCAATTTTGCCATCAATTGTAACTTCCTCAACCTTACTTTCCATAAATGCCCTCTTACCTATAGATCGCAAGGATTTAGGAAGCTTTACTTCATGAAGTCCGCAATTTCTAAAAGCATCATCTCCGATTTTTTCTATACCCTCATGAAAAGTCAGTTGGGTCAATGACGTACAATCGAAGAAAGCATTATCTTCAATTTCTCTTACTGACAAAGGCAGCGTTATTTCTTTAAGTGAAGTGCATCCATTAAAATATACAGTTGTTACAGATTGAGGAAGTACCACTTTCCGCAGTTTTTTGCATCCATAAAAAGCGCTACTTATTTCTATAACAGACGACGGAACAATGACAGATTCTATATCCTGTCCGCTAAAACATAAACCTCCTAAGCTCGTAACCTTGAAATGATAATTCTTATAGTCCACCTCAGAGGGTATTGTAATGTCGCCTTTCTGGTTTTTTGCTTTTACCAACTTTACGGTATTTGAAGATGTGATGGCATAAGAAAAATCTCCAACAGTAAAATCTTCTGGAATATACTGTGCCTCTACTAGAAAACTGGTGAATATAAATACAACTAACAAAAGAATCCTTATTCTGTTCATTTTCCACCCTCCTTTCTCTTATATCTTACAGTCAGGGTCTTTTCAGTTCCCGCAGTTTCTCCCCAAATATTGAAATTATAATTTGTCCATAGATCAGGCCTGTTTGTGTAATAATAATTTAAGGCACCTTCAGAGATGACAAACTCCTCTACCTCATAGTTTTCATTGGGCTCAACCTTTACACGAAAATACACATTATCTTCCTGCTTAATGGTGAAAGACCCATTATCGGTTTCATTGATATAAATATATCTTGGGAGTGGTGTAATATCAACATAGATATTATGATTATCCCTGATGTCAAAGAGTGTGTAAGTAAGGTTGTCTTGCTGAGACTCCACATGCTTACCATCTATCATGAACCCTCTACAAACGAAAACATTTTCAATATAACTCCCTTCATATAAAGATGGTATCTGAATAGTAATATCTTCACCCTCTTCGAAATCTTTATCTACAGGAACCCCTCCTACCTTTATGGAATCCCCATTTATCACTAAAGTCAGACTACGTGAACACGAGAACTTAATGTTATAATAAGGTTTGGTGTTATTATTACCTGTAATATTACTAAAAGCACTCCAACTTGGAGCATGTTTGTATCGTTCACGGGCAGATGCTGAAACAAATAATGTTCCCAACTTTTTGGTAAATGCTCCAAAAACGGGATTGTCAGAAATATCGATTGGATCTTCCCGTTTACAATACACTTTTAGCAGATAGTCACAATTCCCAAATGCCATATAACCAATATTTTCAACTGTTTCTGGTATTACAACACTTGTTATTGAATCATCTTTGAATGCTTTCTTACCAATACTAACTACAGGCTGTTTCCGCCCTCCATAGAATACTTCAGAAGCAATTACAATATCACCAGCATAATGACCACTAAGACTCTTAATGACTTCAAGCCCACCATATTCACTTGAATACTTATAAGAAACTCCTTCATACTCAAATTGAGCATAAAGGTCACTTACGAATAAGAGTAACGCTATAATACATAAGATAACTCTATTCATTATGATTGTATTTTTTTTTGTTTTCTATTATATAACTGACCGCGGGGTAAAACCTTGCACGGGATGGATCTATTTTAAGATTGTTTAACCCGCGGAGTCTTTTAGCGGTTTGGTTCTGTTACGGATGGAGCGGAGACCAGCGTCGGAGAGGCCCATGATTTCGCAGACTTCCTTGTCGGTCTTGCCCATTTCCTTCAGGAGCAGATAAATCAACTTGTGGTCCGTGAGGTTCTCTCGGCGAGGCTCTTTCCTCAGATGACTGATCAGTCGGTAGTTTGTGGCGGTGAAGTATTCGATGAACTTCTTCTCGTCATCAGCGCTCCACTTCACGATGGGCCTGCCCTCCATGATGCTGTCGTAGAGCATACGCCCCTGACTGAGCCTCGGCGACTTCTCATCCATGATCTTCTTGATCTCGTCGCTCAGCATTTCTATCTGCTGGCTGGCCCCTTCGCCCGACTCCTTCAGCAGACCAATCTGGTTCGTGTACTCCTGAATCTGCATCTGATGATTCTTCAGTAGCAGCTTCTCCTTATTCCTCTTGATGATGATATAGAGCGCCAGGGCCACTACAATAACAAAGAGTCCGATGAGTGCCCACTGCCAACGGATCACCGTCTGATCTTTCTCATGCATCGCCACCTCATAGTCGAACCGCGTCTGCAGATCCTTAATCGTATCGTTCTTCAATTTGTCATCGATGCTGTCGCGAATGGCAATGATTTCATTCACCCTTTCGCAGATGCTATCCGTCTTGCCACGCTTTATATCGAATTCTATGATATTGTGAAGGATATTATCCTTAGGTGTAGCATCTTGAACAAGCAGAGCTTTCTTTAAATATTGATATGATTCTTCTTTATTGCCTTCTTCGTATGAAATCTCCGCCAGATAAGAATAGGTAGCTGTGAGTTCTTGATATTCAAGAGATTCTTTTAGGTATTTCTTGGCAAGTTCCGGTTGATTGTCTCTGTAGAAAAAACCAATACTTGATAGTAATACAGGCTTCTCATGTTCATCTACATACTTTATAATAGGAGGAATCTGCTTGAGGCACATGTCCGCACTATCTCTACATCCTATTTCTATATATGCAAAAGCCAGTGTGTATAAAGTATAAGCCATCCAGTTCTTATTATCTAAGGCTTTAGCCATTTCCATCGCCTTTTTTGAATAGCACAGTTGCAGGTCATTCTTTTTGCACATCCTATTGACAAAAGCTATGCCCTCAAATATCTTGAATAGTTGATGTTTATTATCCGTTATCAATGCTTGCTGTTCTGCTTTTTTGTATAAAGGAATAGACTGCTGAAAATCTTTAAGGTTTATTGCCTTATAATAGTATGCATCCGCCAATTTCTCATGATCCACATGCTTTTCGTAATATGCGATGGCAGAATCTATCAGGCTATCGGTAGGCAATGGCTTCCTAATTAAGATTGAAGTTCGTACTTTCAGCAGATTATAATGCGCTCTGTCAGCATCGGTGATGATGTCGCGCTTGTCGATGGCCATCAGAGTCTGATAGGCAGAGTCGAATGCCTCGGCAACGACCAATGAATCCACTTTGTCCAACTGCTCATTCCCCTTACCACCACTGCAAGCCGATAGCAACAGTAGTGGCACAAACAATACAAAAAAGGTTCTTTTCATCTTCATAATCGACTGCAAAGATAACGAAAATCATACAAACACCACCATAAAAAGCGTTGCAAATAACGCCCTTTTTACAAACAAATCAAAAAGAAGTTGCTGAATATGAGCGTTTTAACCCCATTTTCGTCTGAAACGCTTGTTTTTTCGTATTTCATCTTATACTCTTGCATATATTTTCGATAATTATTACCTTTGCAGCCGATTTTTTAAAACATTTGAATAAAAGAATAAAGATGAAGAAAATCTGTTATGTATTGATGCTATTTGCCTGTATGGTGGCAAATGTATCGTGTGAGGAAGAAGATAGTTGGGAAGCTTGGGTCAATAAAGAAACTCTGGTAGTCTATGAAATTAGTTGTAACACCCCTGGCGTTCCAGTAGAACTTTCAGATATTTGCTATAATCCTTCAAGATTAACCATAAAGGACTACTGGCGAGCAGAGTATCGCACTACAAGAGAAAGTGTATTCGTCACAGCAGAGTGTAAAGACCCAGATGCTCTTATTGAGGTTAAGATATATGCTAATGGTGTCTTGATAGAGCACCGCTATGGAAATAAATGGCTCCAAGTGGCAGTACGAATTAAAGAGAGTTACGTTAAATACCCTTCAACATGAGCCTCACGGCTACTTACTCCTTGTTTAATCGTACCAAAATACATTATACAAAATGACAATGATTGCAAAACTTTCTTAATTTTGCACCTTGTTCATGCAAGGTTTTGCCTTGTGAACAGTTATATCAACAAAATTATTAAAAAAGAAGAAAATGAAAAGAATTGTTGTAAACAGCCTTGTGCTATTGGTAATGGGAGTATTGTGTTCATGTGAAGTACCCACGGATCCATATCTCGATTCAGAAGAAACCTTCTACAGCCTGTGCCTGAGATTCGAGGATGCTAACGGGCATAATCTGGGCGACAGCCTGCCGGTTACCTATAGTGAGCCAGTTGGCCAACCTCTTGAAAAAGCGAGTTATGCGAAAATAGATACAAAAACAAAGAAGTTTGATTTTAAGTATGCCCGCTGCGATGGTGATCCTAATCCGAAATTGTTCAACTATGGCTGGTATATGAAGCGTCTTAAAGATGACGAATGGCACATTTTTAATGATTTTAGAACCACGATGAGCAAATATAGCAGAGATACACTGAGGTATGAGTTGAAGTTCCCCGATTTGTTTGGTGACGAAGAAGTACACCGTATGGTTTCATATTGGACTGTACCGACATCGAAATTCCAGAATAAGCACTATGCTGTCTGTAACTATATCGAACTCGATGGACGAGAACTTCATGTCACTCAGGAAGAGAATCTCATGGATGTAAAAACACCCATTGCCATTACAAACCGAGTAACAATAGCAGCGGAACAATAAGCAAAGGCATCCAAACGGATGCCTTTATTCTTTTAGCGGTTTCTTCTGTTTATAGCGACTAAAAGTATTCCCTCACGGCAAATTCAAACTGGTCGATGAAGATTTGCTTAAAGGCATAAAGATTGTTCTGCTCGTAAAAGATAAGCATTGCTTTTTTGTAGTCTATAGAGTTGACTGACCGGAAACTCAGTGGACAATAGCCGTTAGCTATCAGTATAGCATTGCTGGTGATACGGGCTGTGCGCTTGTTGCCATCCGAGAATGCCTGAATATATGATAGAAGCACAAGTGTAAGAAGAGCCTTTTCAAAAATGTTCTCCTTGCCATTTATTAAGTCACATGTATCACGCATAGCTTCACGAATCTGGAACTCATTGTCTAAGGGATGATAATTGGTGCCTGTGATACCCACACGACGATGACGAATGCCTCTATCTACAGAGAGTTCCTTAGTGAGTAGTTGATGAATGTCTTCAATATGACTGACTGTCAAAGTCTGAAGATAGTCTGGATTATCAAGGATAAAGCGCAAGGCATCCTTATGATTGAGTAGCATCACGGCCTCTTCCTTTGTCTTGCCATCTGCAGTCTTACTCTCTCGAAGTAGACGCTCTGTTTCCAATAGAGAATAGGTATTACCTTCAATTTGTGAAGACTTCCAACTTAGATCAATGCCTAGGCGTTCCATCTCCTTACGATATTCGTTTTCCGTCATTTCATTTATATGCTGACGGAATTCGGTCTGTAACCCCTGTAATAGAGCCAGCTCTTCTGCGGAAAATAAAGTAACAGCAGGTAGTTGTTTGCGTATCAAGTCGAAGTTAAATGACGTCTGTACTTGACGCTCGTCTACGTCAAGCGCAAAATAAGTATCCAGATTGAGTGGCATAAGCAGATGAGCCTGATCAGAAAGACGATAACGAGTGGCACGAGCCTTTCCCTCTGCCACGATATCTCCTTCTTGGATACCTGAAGCAATAAGACGTTTCATTGTTGCATCACTTCCTTCGAAAGCAGTGCCTTTTGAGATTTCATCGCGCGAAGAAAGCGGATGATAATGCAGAAATTGCAGTATTTCTCTTGATACATCCATGACTTTGAACCTTTAATCGGTGCAAAATTAATAAAAAAGATTCAATTATCGGCTCATTGTGAGCTAAAAAATGATTAAATAATCCTATTTTTGAGCCGATTTACATAGAATTACCCGATAAAAAAACATCGTATCACCCTCCTCGTATACCACAAGCCATGTAAGGTCATCGCAACTTAAATGCGTATTCCTTGAATATTCGCAAGACGTGCAGGTAATAGATATCGGAATCAGTACATACAAAAAACTTCTCATCCTTCTTTTCTGGTAGTTTGCAAAATCTTCGTGTGTCATGTTGCCATTATCATCGTAAGAGTACTCATTATTCTGCTATACATAGTTGATGAAATGGTAGCCTCCGTTGTATCTCTTACTCATATAAAAAGAAAGACGGTCAAAAAAGACCGAAGGGATTATTAATCGATAGTTTTAACAAATATATCTCCTTTCCATTTTATAAATCTGTCATCAAAATATACGTATTCACTCTTAATATAGTATTTCTCGAAGAAATGATTATCTAACGTTGGTATTTTTATGTCTATCTTATTTGTGTTTGATTCTATATATACAGGAATTGGCGCAAGACGTACGATACCATAGGATAGGCCTTCAATAGTATGGATCGGTCGTCTTTCTGTTGGTTCAATAGAAAAAGAGAATCTCTCTGTGGAATTGGGAATCCGTATACATTTCTCATGATATTTATAAGTATTAAGACCAATATTTATCGAGATTATTAAATCGTTCCAGTTATAAGGATAATTAAATATAACTTGGATTGAATCCTTATCATAAGGTGTATACGACGATGATACTTTCATATTACGCAACAACTCTTCATATGGATTCTGGGAATTAATCTCAAGAAAATGATCACTTATTATCTTTATGTTACAAATAGCAAGAGTATCATTATACCAAAAAGGACTATGCTCTTGGTACTCAATGTAATACATCGTAGAATCCGAAATATAGATTTTACAGCCATTTTCACTCAAATACTCACCTTCTAAGTTGATAGCACAAACTAATGTGCTATATAATAGTGATATTACTAGAAGAATCTTTTTCATTTTCCCATAATTTGATTAACTTTTTGTTGATATTTATAGTAATTATAAATCGAGTTATATACAATTCTTCCCTTTTCATCTCTTATATTTCCTACTGATTTAACATTTATATCTTGAAGAGATTTTACTCGTCCAGGAAAAGATTCATCAAAAGAGAATTGTTTTTTATATGCTTCAATCTCAGCGGCTGCTATTTTCTCATAATCTCTAGGACTTCCAATATTCAGCAAATAACCATTTGGATTAAAAGATAATCCACCAGCCATAAGCGATTGTCTTACATGTGTTATTTCGTGTATTGCTAATGCGATTGAAGATTTCTCTATATATACCTTGCCACTAGATTCATATACGGAATGTCTTCCACCATCAACATTTGCAAATGTGTATATATGATCATCAATCCCTAACAAAGTAATATCTTCAATACTCTGATTAAGATTTGAAATTCGTTCTTTATAATCTCCTATTCTTGCATTATATGATTCAATTTTTTTCTTCGAAAGATTTCCTCCTGCTATTTTTTGTTCCATTTTATGGATTTTTCTATCCAAGGAAGAAATTTTATTCTCTATTTTGCCAACTAATTGTTTTGCCTCTTCAGGGTTTTCCCAAATCATTCCCGACGGATCCACCGCGTTCACTGGGTTATTCCCGCAATAGGCATACGGACTGAGGTTGTAGTATTTCTCGCACATGGGATCCATGGTGGTGAAGCGCATGATGCAGGGGTCGTAGTGGCGGGCGCCGTAGTAATTGCCGTTCTCGTAGATCATATTCGTTGGCAAATTTAGCAAATTATATTGAATTGACGAAATTCTTTTGTTTAAATCTTGTTTAACCCGCGGAGTCTTTTAGCGGTTTGGTTCTGTTGCGGATGGAGCGGAGGCCATTATCGGAGAGGCCCATGATGTCGCAGACTTCCTTGTCGGTCTTACCCATCTCCTTTAACAGGAGGTAGAGCAGCTTATGGTCTGTCAGTTTCTCCTTGCGAGGTTCCTTTCTCAGCCTGTCTACTGTGCGGTAGTTGGTGGCGGTATAGTATTCTATGAACTTCTTCTCGTCATCAGCACTCCACCTGATGATGGGCTTGCTCTCCATGACGCTGTCGTAGAGCATACGGCCCTCACTGAGTCTGGGCGACTTCTCGTCCATGATCTGTCTGACTTCTTGGCTCAAGGTCTCTATTTGTTTGGAGTAATCCTCGCTTGCCAATTCCATCTCGCGAATCTGGTTGGTGTAGTCGATAATCTGCATCTGATAATTCTTCAAAACCATGTTGGCCTTATACCTTTTTATAATAGTATAGACGGCCAAAACCACAATCACCAAGATGGTTGCCAGGATACCCCATTGCCATTTGATAATAGTCTGGTCTTTCTCATGAATGGCGATCTCTTGGTCGAAGTGGGCCTGAATATCCCTGACTGCAGTATTCTTCAGAGATGCTTCAACACTGTCATGAATATGAATAATATGGGAGAGGTAATCGCTGATGCTATCTGTCCTGCCATGCTCTATCTCATATTCTATCAGATTGGCAAAAATCAGATCCTTTCGAGTTGCATCTTTAACGTTCAAGGCTTTTTTCCAATAAAGATAGGCTTCTTCATGATTCCCTTCATCGTATGCAATATCGGCCAAATTAGAATATGTGGTAGTAAGATCGCGGTATTTAAGAGATTCATTAAAATAGTTTTTAGCCTTTTGTGGAAAATGATCTTTTAGCAAAATACCCATTTCAGTCAAGAAGGAAGGTAAGTCCTTTTTATCTACATATTTTATATAAGATGGAATCTGGTTAAGATAATACATAGCACTATCTTCCATTCCTAACTTGAAATATGCCATTTCTATTTTGGAAAGTGAATAGGCTATCCAGTTTTTATGTCCTAAAACTTTTGATAATTCTAATGCCTTTTTGGCATACTCTAGTTGTAAGTCAAAATTTGCACATCTATTATTCACAAAGGAGATACCTTCTGCAATCTTAAACTGCTGATACAAACTACCAGATTGTTTTGCATGGAGTTCTGCTTTTTTGTATAGCATAATAGATTGTTGTGGGTCTTTGGCCTTATACGCGCCTATTGCCTTATAATAATAGGCATCAGCTAATCTTTCATGACTTACATGCTGATTATAATAGGAAATAACTCCATCCAGTAAACTGTCTGCTGATTCTATGGGCTTATTAACCAACATGGATGTTTGTACTCTCAGCAGATCATAATGAGCTTTTTCTTCGGGAGAAAAGTATGATGGTTCAAACTTTGTGTTTACCAAATGATAGGCTGAATCATATAATTCAGCAACTACTAATGAATCCACTTCTGCCAGGCTCTTATTGGATCTGTGAGTCTGGCAGCCAAAGGCCAACAAGGCAACTATAGATATTAGACAAAACGTACGTTTCATTCTGATGATTTTTGTTGCAAAGATAATGCTTTTACAGGAAATAATACGCTTTTGAGCGTTTCAAATTCTGCCTCTTTTCCACTCTATTCAGAGTTAACCACTTGATTAATAATAATTTGCAGCTATTTTTCTTGCAACGCTCCTAAAACTTATTTTTCTCCCTATTCTTTCTTTTATTCACTAATAATTCTTAATTTTGCAGCATGTTCATGCAAGATTTATGGATCTATGCAGTTATATCAATATAAACCAATAAAATACAATCATAATGAAACGAGCATTTAAGACTATCGGAATCTTTCTCTCTGCCATCCTTTTACTGGCAGGATGTAATAAAGATGATGAAGAACCGGAGATGAAGAATAGTGCAAATGAAGGTGTAGTTTATAATAATCGTGGTGAAGCTGTGCAATCATCACCATTATCTGTGTTCTTTAGTGAAGAACTACGTCCGCCCTATTGGGATGTTAAAGGCCCTGGACATTACACATTCTTTAGCTACAAAGTATTAGACGGTTGTATTGTAGATAATTTGCAGGACTCATGTATTATTGTAAATAGTATGGAGGAGTTCCGCTTAGCCTATCATGGAACAAAGACTCTTCCAGAAGTCAATTTTGCCAACAACACGCTCCTTATCTGCAGAACTCATGGGAGTGATGTTTCCAGACTGGGTATAGTGGATTTAATAGACCAAGGTTCCAACTACGAACTCCAATACAAGATACTTCATTATCTTGATCGTACGTCATTGTGTGTTGAGTGGCCTATTTATTACTGGCGTTTAAGCACTAAGTTGCAGAAAAAGCCAATTGTAATGATACGAAAAGATATACATATAGGCGAAGGATAGTTATTGTTTGTTAGTAGTAATTCCATATAAAGAAAGCTTTTGCCGTGATTGACACATGAGTACTAATTGCAAGAGGTGTTACCCCGATTTAGAAATTCTGCGGCAAATTTAGCAAATTATATTGAATTGACGAAATTCTTTTGTTTAAATTTATCGTCATATTGCCGTTAACTAGTCCTGATACTTTAATGTGAATCCGCCTCTATATAACACGTTTATCCGTCTCCATTAACATGCATTTCATACAATTTTTTATTTGATATATTAATTTTTATAGACCAAAAATTATATCCTCCATCGAATACGGAAATCAAATCTTCTGAGGGGTCTTGATCTCCAATTCTATTATGCTTATATAGATTAATCCAAACAATCACCTCTTTTTTATCATTCGTATATCCAACATACTGGCGTAAGTACTTAGATAAAGTTTTTGGATTGATGGATGGTCTCTTATAGTGAGATTGTTTGGACAGAATAGAATCTATACTGTCATTTAATATTTTTTCTGCCATGGCAATCTCATAAATATTCAAGGTGTATCGATCATTTGAAGGAGGTAACCCCCAAAGCGACACTTCTTTAGGGAAATTATACCCTTTATAATTCTTACTTTCTAAATATGTAGAGCTCTGTGATAAAGAGTATTCTGGAATGAACATAACGAATAAATAAAAAAGAAGAATCCTCATATTAATAGTTTATAGGGTTATTATTTGCATCTAATAGTCTTGGTAATAATCCTGTAGCAATACCATTTAATAGACTATAACTATAATACTCTCTTAAAGGTATTTCTGCTTCTTTTCTTATAAGATTTTCTCTATAGGTCGCTCTCCATTTTGACTTCAAAAGTCCCTTAAAAGAGGACGAATAAGAAGTACCCGTGATATGATTATAATAGTCATGTGGTAAATATAGTAGTCCTTGATTGGAATCACTATGCAATTTCCCTGTATCTATTGTTATTGTATCTCCATTTAAATCCACCGCATTCACGGGATTATTGCCGCAATAGGCATATGGGCTGAGATGGTAGTACTTCTCGCACATGGGATCCATGGTGGTGAAGCGCATGATGCAGGGGTCGTAATGGCGGGCACCGTAGTAATTGCCGTTCTCGTAGATCATATTCGTTGGCAAATTTAGCAAATTATATTGAATTGACGAAATTCTTTTGTTTAAATCTTGTTTAACCCGCGGAGTCTTTTAGCGGTTTGGTTCTGTTGCGGATGGAGCGGAGGCCGGCGTCAGAGAGGCCCATGATGTCGCAGACTTCTTTGTCCGTTTTGCCCATTTCTTTGAGGAGCAGATAAATCAACTTATGGTCCGTGAGGTTCTCGCGGCGAGGCTCCTTCCTCAGACGACTGATCAGTCGGTAGTTT
>JAEEGJ010022850.1_pt1 | contig 13213 bp, 19 predicted proteins | sample 8958761 | NCBI WGS metagenome assembly JAEEGJ01 (sample SAMN16246546, study PRJNA631951) | gut metagenome | biome: gut microbiome; feature: rumen; material: RS-attached | host: Bos | place: Iran: Karaj | collected 2018-10
GTGGTAACGTAACATAAAATGCATAAAAATACACAAAATTCCCCATCCAGACGAATAAACATTCAAAATCTGAATGGGGATTTGTGCAATTTGCACAATGGATTTTATGCAGAGTATGCAGGGTTAGTATTCATCCACATCCCATGCACCATTGACATAAGTGATCTCTCTACCCGCCCCAGTGGCGTCGAGACCGTTAAAGGTGATGGCTGTGAGGGCATCGTTGGTGACTACGTATCTGGTGAGATTGATCCACGGCTCACCCTCCGCGTTCTGCCTTGCGTACACCTGGCGGCCGGTGTTGATAGCTTCCAGGATCTCAGCCGGTGTAGACGTAGCGGTCCAGGCGTCACTCACCTTATTCAGCCGAACGAACAGCGGCCGCATATCGATCCACACCAGGCCTCCGGCCCCATTGTAGAGCATTTTGTAAAGGTCCCCGGCCCCAGCGGCCGGCAGCATAGACTGCTTGACGAACGACACACTCACGGTGGCGACACCGGCGCTGATGCTGAGAGTGACCACGATCACATCATCACTCATAGCTCCGGCGTTAAACGACGCGTAGCCAATGAGAGCAGCTACATCACCTCCGGTGTCGATGTGTTTAAAGGTTGTGATCTGGATCTCGGCCAGGTTGATCACAGGGCTGCCAGAGGGCGCTCCCGGGTAGGATCCTGGATCGTAGCAGGTGAGCACCACGCTCTTGCCCTCACTCACGGTGTCGATCAGGTTATCAACCACCGCGGCCGTAGACAGGCTGGTATCCAGAGGATCGATAACGGCAAATGCTCCGTCATCATACACGAGGGATGCGTTGGTGGTGACGCGCTGCTGGACATTACTCATACTGCTCTCAAGGCTGTGTACCCGACTCTCAATCGAGCTGACAGAACCGGCAAGGCTAGTCACGCTCTCGCTGAGGCTGGCCACAGAGCTGCTCAGAGACGTGACCGAGCTGGTGATCGAGGACACGGCAGTAGTGAGCGTGGTGACGTCGTCGCTGAGGCCGCTTACAGCGCTCTGCAGGTTTGTGATACTGGTGCCCTGACTCGTGCTGGCACTTTCCAAAGCCGTAATACGGCCATCGAAACCTGCAGCAGTAGCCGCGGCTGTCTCAGCCGCCTGAGCTGCTGTCTCAGCGGCCTCAGCGGCCGCGGCCACGGTCTTGAGAATCCAGTCCGCATTGAGCCGGTGGAAGTCGCTATAGGGGAACATATTAAAAGCCATAAGATTACCTCCTTAGTAAACACCCAGACAGAACATCTGAGTAAACTCACGAACGATGAGCTTGTAGATGTCGATTTTGCGCAGCTCGAGCTCCGCCTCGATCATCTGCTGTGACGTGGTGACACCGATGTTACCGGATACACTGCCGGATCTCGTCACCTGCTCAGCCGTGGTCCGGCTGTCGCTCCACTCGCCCTGCTCTCCTGTGCTGATTTGGCCGGAGCTTGTGCCCGAGGCTGTGTCCTTGTCCTTAGGCACGTTGGCCGCGCTGGAGTTATAGCCGGCCACGTCCTTAGTCACGGTGCTTCCGGTTGTGCCGGATGACGTGCTGCTTCCGGTCTTGGCAGTAGTACCCTGGCCGTGATCAGAGCCATTTTTACCCTCCGTCCAGCTCTCCGAACGATCGTAGTTATGGATCGGATTATAGGTCGCGGTCAGTGCTGCAGCCATCCTACCCCATGCAGGTCCGCGGGCCGTTGCCCAGGCTGTGATTACTACAGCCAGCGTGGTAGGCTCTGGATACATGATCTCAAGCTCCGCGGTCTCAGCCAGGAGCAGAGGATCCAGGACCTCATGGCTCAGGCCCTCAGGCAGGGGGAACGTCGTACTGTCAATCAGAGACGGCACCTGCTGCACCATCCCGAGAAACGACAGAGTCAGCATCAGGTTTCACCTCCTCCATAGGATTAACGCGCCAGTCAACATCTACGTCCAATCCGAACATATCCCGGGCCTGCTTGCAGCCCTGCTTGAGGCTGTCCAGCCACATGGCGGCCCTGCTATATGTCTCGGTGTCATTTGCCTCAACCTCCGCGGATATTGTCCGCTCCTTTTTGGCTGTGGCCAGGTTGGCAGGGATGCCGATTTCATTGTTAAACTTGCATTCAAGCCGTCTCAGGTTTTCGAGTGCCTCGGCCGCAACATAGTTTTGGCCGACATCTTGCAGCAGGAGCTGCCAGCTCGGTGTTCCGTCCTTGGACAGCAGCCCCTTGTCAACAACCACCATAGGAGAGCCGGAATACAGCTCATCCATGGCAGCCTTGTAGCTCTCGGCTGCTCGCTTGTCGCCGGCGCCGAAAACAAACGACAGGCGGCTGTTTAGGGTGTTGACACTGAACAGCTGAGAGGTTAGGGCCATAGCCTCCGCATAGTCATTGACCATGTCCATTATGCCGCCGTAGTCAGGCTGCAGGCGGATCAGGGCGGCATCCCAGCCGATCTCCAACGGCTCACCGGTCTTGATCAGCGGGTTATTGAGCAGTACGTGTGTTGGCTGGTACTGTACACCACGTCCTGACAGCGTACACCACGACGGAATGACACCGAAAGCGTCAGTGTCGATAACGGCGATGTAGCCGACGCCATACAGACAGTATAGCACATAGGGCAGTTCCCAGCCCTTTGGAAGCTTCCAATCAAAGACAGATATGGCTCTCTGTAGCAGATACCGCCTGTAGTAGCGGACCGCTACACTATTTTGACTGTGGATCACGCCAGGCTGGATTTGGCTGTCCGCAGCGTTGATAAAATCCGAAAAGTAGGGCATTAGCTCACTCCTCTCTGTAGGTCTTGAGCCCGTTTAATCAGCCAGACCGGCATAGGCAGTGTGATAGGTGTTGGGCCGGGCCCGGATCCCGGATAGCGCAGGATCACATCATAGTAATCCAGGGCTGTGTTATAGTCGTTGATGGACAGCCCTCTGGCCGTGTTGTGAGCGCCCATCGTCCGGCTCGGCGGCGAGTAACAGATCTCGCAGTGCGTCCTGACCTTAGCCAGAATGTCCCCGGCCTGCCAGGGCTCCGTCTGAGGGTCATACTGCCACCAGCCGTCGGCCGTGAGCGTGTTGATCATAGACGTCACTGTCCAGGCGTTGGCCAACCCTGCCTGATAGTCTGCCAGATTATTATTGTATCCCAGGGCTCCCACGTCGAGACCGCCGCCCAGCCAGCAGGCAAAAAAGGTGAAGCTGCTGCAGTCAAAGCAAATCTTGCCGTCTGACGGTCTGGTTTGCATATTGCGGTAGCTCTGGTCATACGCAACGTCTGATCTGCTGCACCAGTCAACAGCCCACTGCCACATGCCGGAAACCGACATCTGGCTACTCATAATAAAATCCCTCGCGCACAGCATCCCGGATCTCGCTCAGCTCCTGGTCAGTACACGCAATACTTATCTCGTCTGGATCCCCGATGATATACCCCGGGATCGTGGAGATTTGCCGCTTGTCCATCAGGGGCCGTCCTCTGCCGTTCAGATCGTCACCTGACATATAGCGCTGAGTAAACTCAATCGCCGGATTGCCGCTGAGATTCACAGTGCTGCCATGATCTCCCATGGTAGAGAGGTGCGGCACGTAGCTGTCAATCATTGACTTGGCGCCTGCCTTGATGCCCTCCATGACACCATTCGCGTCCAGGCTCAGGGCGCTGGTCAGGGTCTTGAGCGCGCCGCCGGCGAGCTGTGTCTGAGAGACCGGGTTGGTGTAGATCGCGCTGAGCGGCACGTCAACAGCGCAGGCAGCGCTGAGCTTGAGGATCACTCGCTCACGGTTATTGGTGACGGTGATCAGGGTCACCGAGCACATTCCTGTCCATACGTCGATGTCATAGCGCACCTTGAGTGTGTCGGCGGTCATCAGATCCTCACTGTCGATCGGCACGATCCCAAACGGCGGGATAAACGCCTCCACGACAGTATAGGGGCTGACGTTGAGCCAGTCTCCGCGCTCCTGAGCTTGGGGATGGTCCAGGTCCGTGGTGATCGGATACTCGTCGATGATCGTCGTGGTACGGCAGCGGAGCTGTGTACCAGGGATGTCAAAAAAGGCAGCGGCCCACACATGGTCATCGCTTACACTCTGGTTACCGACGGCTACAAACGTAGTGCCGCCGCCGATCAGCGTGTACTTAGTATCGGTGGAGTAGGCCATGGGAAACCATCTCGCCGACGTGATATACTGCAGCGGATTGATCGCCACCTTTGCCTCCGGATACTCAGTCGCCCCAAACTCTGTTAGGATGTGATTAAAATAGGTTTGGGAAAAGATGAAATCCATAAACTCAGTGAGCTGTGCCGCGGTAAATCCGTAGTACTGTACACCGCTCAAGCCCTGCAGGCCCGAGCTGATGATACCCAGCACATAAGTACCCACACCCTCAGCAGTGCCGGCGGCGTTGGCGCCGCCGACGGTCCAGAGCTTAGAGAGGTTGATCTTGAGCTTGCGCAGCTGCACCGTCGCCGGGTAGAGGTTATCGGCGATCTTCAGGTCATAGCTGGATGAGGACCTGTAGACATAGATGTTTTGGTTGCCAATTTGAGTCCTGTGACTTGCCAGGGCATCCACCACCAGCTGAGCCTCCCATATCCCGCCTCGGTTGGTCCAGGATCGGACCCAATAGTATCGGGAAAAATTTCCTATATATGCGTAGTTATAACTCACAGGGAGGTAATTTTGATCCCATTGCAACGCAATTGTAGGCTCGAGGATGTTAAGGGGTTCGTTAGCCGTACAATTTACAGTCAACCCTCCGGGAGGGAGGATGGCCGTGGAGCGTTGCTTTTTGGCAAAATTCATGAATCTAACAGCGAACGGCATGGCCATCCCTCCTCGATCTTAGTCCATCATCAGCAGGACGCACTTCTCGGTGGTGTCCTGGATGGTTTTCACGTTGACATGGTTGAACGTGTTGAAGTAGCCGCCCGAAGCGTTGATACCGGGCGTCGCCCAGTCGAAGCGGTTGGTAATCGCGTAGCCGGCAGCGTCACGGTCGAACATCGCACCGAACACGTTAGGCAGCGCGGTAGAGCCGGCAGCCAGGGCGCTGGTGATCGTGCTGCCGTCAACGTCGCTCAGGGAGACCACGTTGGCCAGGTCGATGGACGTCGGGGCCTTGATGCTCTGCCAGTAGGGAACGCTCTCCACGTCGGCCAGCTTCAACAGATCCTCATGGAACGTGACGGAGCGAGCCATGGAGTCCATCTCATGGAGGTATGCACTGTGGACGTAGATACGCAGGTTCTCAGCGCCGGTGTGCCGGTTGATCACCTTGCCATTGATCGTGGTCTGGAACGCAGTAGACCGGCAGGCGAACAGATCAGCCAGGGTAGCCAGACGGCTGTAGACCCAGCGCATAAAAGCAGGGTAGTTGTCCGGCCGCATCACGGTTTGAGCGTCCAGGGCGTCAGTCCCGGTCAGGCCCAGGGCCGTGTTGTACTCGGTGATCAGGTGGATCACACGGCCGCCGTCGCCCAGAGGCGCGAGCGCGTTCGCGATGTAGTACAGGGAGCCCATCAGGTTCAGCAGGACGGCTCGGGCAACGTTCTCCCGGTACTGCTCCAGCTTATTGGAGCGGTTGAGGATCGCGCTGGCGTTGTACTCCAGCAGCTCCTCGGGGCCACGGAAAGCAGCCTCAAGCTGAGTCACGAACTCGGTACGGCAATCCTGGTAGACAGACTGACCGTAGAACTGAGTCTGCAGAATGTCGTCCTTGTGGATCGCCCACATGTCGACACTCTCGCCGTTGCCCAGGGGGTTGGAGTCATGCGAAGCGTCGTAGCCGGCAGGCCAGAGGAAACGCTGGTCAGGCTCCACGGGGGTATCGGCATATGAGATCTTCCGGGTGACGTTAGCCCACCTGTCGAGGTCCATCTCCAGGCCTCTAAGGCGGGCGGAGTAGGGGCGGACATCGTAGATCGTGCGGCCCCACATGAGATTGAGGACGTTCATGACCTTGTCGTAGCCGCTCCGCAGGACGGTGGTGGCCACGCTGGTAAATTCGCCCACGTTCGCGGGCTTGAGGACGCTCTTACCGGTCACCTGCTCGGCAATGTTGACAAGCAACGGCGCGGCCTGGTAGAGCATATCAGTGTTGACGTTTGCCATAATAGTTTAACCCTCCTTTTTAGGTCTGGCCGGCCGGATCACGTTAGCCAGGACCTGGTCGGCCGTGAGCTCCTGGCTTGGGGGCTGCTGAGCCCCGGATCGGTTTGCGCTCTGGATCTGGTCACGGATCAGGCCCAGCTGCTCCATGATCGCGCTCATGGGGTCCGGCTGTGCAGGCTGCACCGGCTGAGCAGGCTGCTCAGGCTGAGCAGGCTGAGCAGGCTGTGCAGGCTGTGCAGGCTGAGCAGGCTGCTCAGGCTGAGCAGGCTGAGCAGGCTGTGCAGGCTGTGCAGGCTGAGCAGGCTGACCCGGGTGGGAAGCATCTTCCATCTCAGAGAGCTGAGCGATTTGGGCAGCCGTGTATCCGGCGCGGCAAAGGGCGAGGACATCGTCCAGTTTCATAAAATCATCCTCCTAACTGATCATATCAAGAGCCTGCTGCAGCATGGACCGCAGCTCGGCCTTGGTTACATACTCCGTGGCGGGCTCTGCCGGCCATGCAGGCCGGATAAACGCCACAATCTTCTTGTCACGGGATCGGTGCATGCGTTTAACGCAGCTATCCACGTTGCCCTCTATGGTGTTGATATGCTGATTCTCGACGCTTTCGATCAATCCGATATGGTCAGGGCTCTGATTGGCGTTCCAGTCAAACAGTACCCAATCGCCGGGCTGTGGCTCCTGGACAATCAGCCCATTCTGCCGGGCCCAGCCCCATATAGCGCTGCAATTCGCGGTTTTCTTGCCGCCGTAGTACAGATCACTGAGCCCGATCTGTCGCATCAGCCACCAGATAAAGACCACGCACCATGCGTAGGCGTCACCTGAGACGGCGGATCCGTAATAGGCTGTGTTGTACTTGACACGGTTACTGCCGGGCGGATCCTCGGTCACTCCGATCTCAGCCCTGGCGAGGGCCAGAAACTCTTGTAGTTTGTTCACTGTCACACCTCCCTGCTGCTGATCGCGTCCGAGAGGCGATCCAGAGCAGCGGCTGTTTTTGCCATGGCCTCAGTACTCATGGCCAGCCAGTCCATCAGCTTGTCCTCCCGTTTACGGCCGTCAAACCAGACAGCCACACAGGCGGCAATGGGAAATCCTACTTGGGTAATGAGCTGTATGATTGCGTCCATTGTATATCACCTCTCCTTTATGGCCGCTGCCATGGAGCCCTCGCGAGCTCCACGGTCAGCGGAGGATCTCGTATGGGCTGGACGGGCCCGCGCTCACCGCTTCCGGCGGCTGTCCTTGAGCAGATCCTAAGCTCAATATAATATAAAATGGAGGGATTGTCAATCCCTCCATGAGAAAATATACGGTTAATACCCAGCGTTGAAGAACCTCCTGAACAGGACCTCAGGGAGATAGCTTTGCCATAGGATGTGGTCATCCATGTACTCATCCCACAGCCAGTCATACCGGGAGCAAAAACGGGCTATGCCGGCGTCGTCGGTGCTGTACACGTCAGGGGAGCCGGATCTATGCAGGCTGCCGTAGAGCTGCCTGCTGCCCTTATGCCGATAGATCTGCAGCTCTCCGATCTGCACCAACGGCAGCAGCTCACGCAACGGTAGGGATCCGGTCCGGGATCTGCTCTCATGACTAAACTCGTTATTGAGAGCCATCCCGGTAAACTGATCATCTGCCGACAGCTGGTACAGTGCTGTCTCTGCCTTGCGTTTGCTTATGGGCGAGTCGCAAAAATTAACGATCATGAGCCCGCGCTTCTCGTCTCGCCAGATCTCACGCTTTTGCCTGGTCATCCGGTCCACGGTCTCAACGATCCGGAGTCCGATAAAATAATTGTTGGCCAGCATGTTAGAGTTTGACAGCAGCCATGCCCTGATTGGCGGCCTACCCTCCAGCTCTCGGTTACGGTTGATCGTCTCGTAGGCGTTACGGTACACATCAAACTCGTCACGGATCTGCCGCTCGCCTTTTTCTGGACAAAACTCATCCAGGATCATCTCGTCTACATCCATGTCGTAGCCGCGGATGTTGTGGATCGACGCGAGAGCTGCTAAGTAGCCCGCCGGTGGGCCCTCCGCTATTACACGGCCGTCATCGGACAGAATACCCTTGTATACCCCTGTCAGATAGCGGTTGATCCGTTTTAGAGCGGTCAGCGATCCACGCTTACGGTCTATCGCCCGAAAAGGGCTAAACTCGGAGGAGGCTATCAGATCGGCCTGCACTTGAGATCGCCGAAGCAGTAGGAACCGCCTCGGATGGTCCAGGAGGCAGTCGGCCAAAAATCCAAAGGTTTTACCGATGCCGCGGGCGCCGTAGCCGACGTTGAAGGTCAGCGCGCCCTCCTCGAGGGAGGGCACGTCGATCCAGCCGTCAGGCGTGTACAGGTTGATCATCCCTGGTTAGCGTCCAGGATCTTGTAGATGTCGCCGATGATCATCTCCTGAGCCTCGGGATCCAGCTTGGCATAGGCGACGTTGTAATACTTTCCGTCCTTGCCCTTGGCAGAGGGCCATGCCAAGAACGCCTCGCCGTCACTCTTGCGGGCCATGACCTTACAGCCGTAGATCCGGATGCCGTTGATCTCGATATTGGCCATAGGGGTGCCGTCGCTCATGGCGCGGGCGCTCAGGATCTTGTGGGAGCTGATCTTGGTGACCGGGAGCTCCTCGCGGGTGGTGTTGGTGTTAGTAGTCTGTCTGGCTTTCATAATAATTCTCCTTTACATTTCAATTAAAATCGGATTCAAATCCATCAAATGAACGTGCATCATCCAGGACGTCGGCCCAAGCGTCTGGATCCTCGATGAGCTCAGCATAGCCGTGTGGTTTATCGTCCAGGGTTAGGGTGTACTCTGTATCGCTGATATAGATATTGGGTCCCAGCTCCAGCTTATGACCGTCAATTTCTATCACCTCCTTAGTCAGATCGTTGTACTTGCTTTTTGTGCCGGCGGCAAACAGCCATGTCATACCAGGCCTGAACGCGCTCAGACCGCCATGCAGCGCGAGCTCCGCGGGGCCCAGGCGCTTAGATACACCGGAGACGGTAGTGGTGATGCTGCCGTCCTGGTTACGGTAAGCATACCTCTTGGAGCCCCAGCTGATAAACTCTTTGTGAGTCTCCTCATCCTCAAAGACTCCCATATAGTGAACCTTGCCTTTGGGGTCCTTGGCAAAAGCGCCGTTGCGTTTTGAGTCGGCTATGCGCTGCCGGTTGTACTCGCTGATGTCGACGTCACCAACGTGTACAGCTGAGTCGGTGTCACCGTAGACGTAGTTACGGCCCAGCTGCCGGATCAGCTCCCATAGCCGGTATCTGGCCCAGGAGGTGCACCAGACACCCCACTGGTATGCGTTATATGCACGCCGGCTGTGTTTGGCCAGCTGGTCCTCCAGATCGTCAGGGCCAGGCTCAAAATCCACACCGTTAAAAACCACGGCAGGCTTTGCAACGTCGCGGACCATGTCACCGTAGATACTGTTGATCCTGTTTTTGCTTTTGACATACAGCGTCTCAGCGTCTACCCCGTCGATCTCGCCAGTCACGCCTTTGAGCTCGGTCTTGCAGCGGTAATAGTAACAGATCAGCTCACGCAGCGGGTCCGGGAGATAGTCGTACTGGCTATACCAGCCCTCCAGGATCTCCATATCATCCCATACATAGGCGTCCTGGTATACCATCAGATCCACGTCGGTGATGCAGGTGATCAGCGAGTCGGCAAAGAGGATGCGGCCATTGTCCAGCCAGTAGTTAGAGACAGCGCGGCACTTACTGTATGAGAGCGGCGGGTCTCCGATACTTAATGATCTCAATCTTAGGCCCTTGATCTTCACTCGCATCAGCAGGGCCATGTCCAGAGCTTTGAGCCGGTGCAGCTCACTCACGGTGAGACGGATCCAGCGCCGAAAAGTCGTCATGGGATAACGGCAGTTAACCAGGGTATCAGGATAGGATGAGGAACGGTCCTTGTGTTTCGCGTTGGTTACGATCTCGCCGGCCCAGTGTCTATTTGCGTGGGTATCGCCTCCTCTAAACGCCTCACGGAGGAGACGGTAACACTCTGGCGGGGGTTGGATCTTGCGTATGGTCCACTTGCTCCAATTGCTCATGGCAGCCTTTACGTCCCGCCTGACATAGCCGGTTGACGTATAAGGGATCGTAGCCAGGTTGTCGCCCTCCTGAGCCATCTGCACGACCAGGGCCTCACACAGGCCGAGGACGTCGTGTCGGCAATACCTAAGCTCATCCTCGCTCAGCTCGGTCCAGGGATAGCGAACCTTGTCGTAATCATAGCTGTCTCCGTCCAGCTTTGGATGATGGACCCGCATCTTGTGCGTCCACTCCCTGAGTGAGAGGTTGGTGAGCAGGTAGCTGCATCGCAGCTCGATCCTGCCCTCAAACATCCGGCAATAGAGGACCGTCCTGGATCCAGTGCAAAAGAGCTCAGCGTCGCTAAACTCGTAGACGGTCCTGAGATGCTGCCACTCAAAACTGAGGTTGTGGACGTAGATCACAAGCTGCCTGTCGCCGATGGCTGCACACAGCCGGGTAAGCATGGCCCGCAGATCATCCCAGGTGCGGCCATGGATCGTGGGTGTGTCCAGGCCGATCTGGAGCTGCCAGTGATAGAGGTGTGCGTCCTCGCGGCCTGGTGTGTGGCTGGTCTCGATGTCATAGGCACACGGCAAATCTATGATCTGTCGCTTTTTGGTCTTTGTTCCGGGATTGCCCTGGCGGCGTTTTGCTATGCCGGCTGACTCTATGATAGCTGGATCCCAGCCGGCTACGTCGATCCAGTCGGCCATAAGCTACTCACCTCTCAGACCATTTTGTCAGTGTCTCGGCTCCGGCCTCGATCTGGTCTTTATAAAATTTGTAATGACGCTGCAGCTCTGACCGGCTGATACCCTGCTTCATTGCCTGTTTATATGTAGCTTCCGGGGTGCCTGATCCGAACTCTTTACCTCGCTTCCGGCTCCTGACAAAGTCCATAAACTTACCGAAGCTATTCAGATCTCGCTCGCTGACTATGTCCAGGCCTCTGGCCTGCAGAGACCGGAGCTGCTTTTGATGGACCTCCTCGTAACCGGCCACGGTGGAGGTCCTGGCGCTTACAAATCGGTACTGCTCAATGATCAGGTCCTCGATCAAGCCTCGGGGGTTGCCCTGCTTGGCAAGCTCGGCCCTGGTGGGCAAGGCCATAGCTTTGGCTCTGGCAGCGCCGATCTCGCGCACATCGGCGGATCGGCTCCGGCTGAAACTCCTCAAGCGCTCCTTGGTCTCACGGCGGATCTTCGAGTACTCGGCCAAAAGCTCCTGGTCGCTCAGGCTCTCGATGCCTACCCTGGTATAGGTTGCCGGGCTGTAACTCCTGTACGGCCGCCACGATCTCTTACGTGCCATCACTCACCACCTCCAGCATAGAGCCAGTATCGCACATAGTGATAGTTATTGGTGTCATAGCGGGGGATGAGCTGACGGAAGCCGACACCGTAGGCACCGCTGTAGAGCTCAAGCTGGTCCACAAAAGGCGTCTCAGCCCTCGAGACGTAGCCGGGATGGGTTTTCAAAGGGCCCCGGTAAAATCCATCAGAAATCAGATCGTTCTCCTGGAGGATCCCGCCTGCCTCCGCGTCGACGTGGGCGCGATGTAGATACTCCTCAGCGTATCGTCGGCCCAGCTCGTGATTGATTTTTCGGATCAACTTCTCCCACCAAGCTGTGATAATCTGAGGCCATGCGTGCCATGTATTGTGGCGAAGATCACCATATTTTGATAGCCACTTGCAGATGGTGATCTCACCAGCTTCAAACACAGCGACGACCTCTATCATTTCTGGCAGATCATATCCGGGCTCGATCTCGTTCGTGATCTGCTGGAGCCGGTTGCGAACGTCGACGGCCCGCGGGCACTCCTGACGAGCCGGGCCCGTCATTACATAATAACTTGTTTTCACGATTTCACCTCCGAGAACAGGATCACGTCCTGCCACTTTTTCCAGATGTCGGGATGTCCGATCCAGACCTTGGAGAGACGGCATACACCGTCCGCGCTCCAGATGTAGATGTGATCGTTCGTCTCTGCATAGCCGGTCTGGATCAGGTGCAGCCATGCCTCGCGAGGGAGCCGTAGGGGATCCGGGGCCTCGGGTGTGGGATCGTGGAGCTCGATGAGCTCGGCGGGGGTCAGGTTGGGCTCGGTCATGGTTTAATCCTCCTATTCTTATTGAGCTGGTCGGCGTTGTCCGGAGGTCCCTCCGTGTGGATGATGCCGCCCTGACTGTTGATCAGGTGGCGCTGGTCATAGCGGCCGGTTTTCTGGCCCAGGGGCCTCGAGGCCGCCCAGGTCCGGCCGGCTATGTCCTGGTATACCGTGATCAGCTTCCGGCGACGGTTGGCCAGGATCGCCTCCAGGGAGGCTTTGGCTTTGTCACTCAGCAATGGTTTCACCTCCTTCCGCTCCATGCTCCGCTCCATGCTCCAGCACATAGACCCGGTGATCAAGTCTGTCGATAACATTGCAAATCTCTCGGATTCGCTCATCGTAATAACGATACAATTCACGCTTTTCCTTTTCTTCGGCAAGATAGCGCTCGAAGCCCTTGTCGGTAAAAATTCTCATTCCTCATCACCTACCTTATTAGCATATAGAACTATCGTAAACAGATGCTGCAGATCCTGATCCCAGGAGATCAGCCGGTCCAGATAAGGGCCTGTATCACCGTTGGCTATGGTCTTAGTGACCTCCTCCATGTTGTCACGCTTGAGATCAACCAGGGCTGACATAATTTTCTCATGCTCGCCTGGTGTGAGCTCGATTATGTACTTAGTGGTTGACATTGTTAGATACCTCCTGTTCTCGGTGGCCTGCCGGCCCGGCTGCCTGGTCCCATCCAGACAACTATATCATATAACGAACGATTACTTATTGCAATAGCGATTATTATAATAATCTGATTTTTTTCTCACATACGGATTACTGTGCAATTTATTCTCTTGCATACACCCATGTATATCTCACATAAAATCATTCGTCAAATTGCACAAATCCCCATTCAGATTTTGAATGTTTATTCGTCTGGATGGGGAATTTTGTGTATTTTTATGCATTTTATGTTAGGTTACCAC
>JAEEGJ010022855.1_pt1 | contig 13212 bp, 15 predicted proteins | sample 8958761 | NCBI WGS metagenome assembly JAEEGJ01 (sample SAMN16246546, study PRJNA631951) | gut metagenome | biome: gut microbiome; feature: rumen; material: RS-attached | host: Bos | place: Iran: Karaj | collected 2018-10
CAAGCAGGGCAGCACCGATCTTCACACCGATGCCGTTATTCACTCCAGGCATATTCTTCATATCGACCTCATGGAAGATATGTGAGAACAGTTTCATGCGATGATAGTCATCAATGGCCATGAACTTGTCATACTGCTTCTGGGTAATCTCATGGGATATGGCTTCCCCGTTGATGACGGCTGTCATTCGGTATTTGGCTTCACCTGCTTCCTGACCTTCTTCTCTCTTGACTGGCTCAACCTTGATGTCATCGACAGTAACCTCCCTGCCATGTCTTCCCTCACGAAACCAGCCTTTATTCTCGTTGAGTTCATAAAGGGCATTACCATTAACATGGGCAACCGTCCTGTCTTCCTGTTCTGGAGCGACAACAAGGGTAGGATCTGCTACAATATGCTGTGGCAGCTCCTGGCGCATCTGCTCATTGATCTGCTGTTCAACTTCTGGCTTCAGTTTGATGGAAAGATGCTCGTTGCTGTTCAGCATATCCATTGTCACCTTATCTTGGAAGTCACCACTGATAACATTGTTAATGACATCCAGACGGGTGTTCACTGGGACTTCCTTGATGGAGTTGCTGGTCAGTTTCTTGACTTCCTCATCGGTCAGGTCATACACAAAGTCCTGCTTTGCTGCAGAGGACTGGATGGTGAGCGTCTTGGCTTCTGCATCGACATGAATACCGTGACTGGCCAGCACCTCCAGCCATTTGTCATTACTGAAATAGACATTGGAGGTTATCAGCTCCTTGTATGGCTTTGCCGGTTCCTGTGGACGCGGACGTGTCTGGATAGGCGTGATAACGCTCTGCAAGTCGTTCAGCACATCCTGTTGTGGCTGTGGAGTGACGGCTTGCTGACCTTTATAGTAGAAACCATACGCACCAGAACGCAGCTCTCCTGGCTTCATCCTGCCGTCAGGACGCTCTGGAACCATCGGAGCACCCTGCATGAACAAGGCTCCTCCAACACGTCTCATGTGAAAACCATCCTGATTACGGGGAGTCCAGCCAAGAAAGCCGTGATGGAATCCCCACATGTCACGGTGTGCGTATGGCATACGTCCCATACGGCCATATTCGCCTGTACCGATACGGTAGCCGTGTAATCCCATGGCAACACGACCGTTGGCGTTTCTTGCATGAACGAAGTTTCGTGGCATGTAGAAGTCCTTCTCGACCAATGAGGCAAAGGTGTCGTAAGCATGCTTGTTGGCATAGTTGGTTCCCCAGTCGGTAAGTGCCTTAACCTGATTGGCATTCAAATGATAGGTGAGAAGGGGAGAGTCGTGACCTTGGACGGCCAGCATGACAGAATCTCCCTGACTGATGATATGGGCTTGCATACCATTACGACGCAAAATGCCTTGCAGTTCGGGTGCAAGGTCATATCCCATTGGTCTTGAATTGGATCTTATCGACATAATCTGAGAATTACGGGGTTATTACTTTAGTTATCCATGCTCTCTTCCATCAGCCTGTCCTTGTAGTCCACAAACTGCTTTGCGGTGTCTTCGTCGGCTGTGAGACCATGCTCCTGGCAGTATTCAGAGAATTCCTCCTGCCATTCTGGAGAATGATGATTGACGTATTCGAGCCATCCGTACTCTCCACTCTGGACTTTTTCAACCAGCTCTTCTTCTGGTAAGTACTGTGTTTCTTCCATCTTCCTTAGTATTTATAGTGAAACAATAATCCTAACGCTGATGCTGCATACGCATACCCTGCTTCTTCTGCTCATTCCAAAGCTCATCGGTGTAGTCTTCCTCGCTTACATAGTCAAGGTTGCCGTTGTCATCCATAACCCAGCAGCCGAAAGCTCCAAAGGTGTATTTGTCCCATTCACGCTTGGATTCACGGTTCCAGACCTGTTCATCACCGGCAGCGTAGCGGATGCCTGTCTTGGTATTGAGGTCAATACCCACTGAGACAAGTTCATCATTGAGGTCGATGGTGAGGACTTCGCCGTTCTGAATCTTCTGAATCTCGGCTCCAGTAAGATGAAGGTCATCCATCACGTACTGGAGGTTACGGCCAATGACTGGCGTGGTAACAGACAGTACCTGCATATTCTCTGGATCAAGCTGGATAAAGCATTTCGGGCCACGTTCAGCCTCTGTCTCTCCTTCATGGCGATAGCCGATGATGGGCTTGTTGGCTTCCAGACGCTGACGCTGGGCATCGTTCAGGTTCTTCAGCTCTACTTCTTCACGGATAGGATAGAAAATGACATCAACTGTGCCGTCGTTCTTACGGACAAGAGAGAAACGGGTACGATCCTTGACCAATTCCCCGTCATCTGCTGTCATCTGTACGGGGAGGACAGGAGAACGCTTGCCGTCGTAGATGTTCTGCAAGACATCCAATGGCAGGTCTTCAACCATTTCCTGTGTCAGTCCGTACCGTTGCAGAATGCCAAATGGCACCTCGTTTTCTGAGAATTTGTAATTCATATCACTTTGAATTTAATAAATGAAATAAATGAGAATTTTCAGGCAAATGTACTGGTTTGCCTGAGAGTTCCTTGAAAGAGGGGTTAGGGTTGGTTGGCCTTTTATGCTAAATTAAACTTATAGTATGAAATTACGGCATTTATCATACTATAACACAAAATAATGTTATATGATAGGGAAAAGCAAGGCGTATCTTTGCTACGCACGATGAATGGCAGTAATTTCGCGGCATGAAACACATCATCACATTGACCGCACTGACCATTTGGAGCTTTGTCAGCTGCCCAGATGCCTGTGCCCAGTTTAACACCATCTCTTCCAACAGCCAGAGACCCAAGATCCTGACTAAGGAAACAGATAAGAATGAAGAATGCCCTTCAGAACAGTATGATACAGTTCCGAAGGACACATTATCAGAGTCAACTGAAGATAGCACTGCCTTATATGACAGGTACTTCAGCGTCTCTTATCCTCTCGACGAGATAAAGGTAAACTCCAAGTTCAGAATGCGGAAGCACCCTGTTACCAAGAAGTATTGTATGCATAACGGCCTTGACTTGAAAGCCCATTATGAAAAGGTGTATTCTATGTTACCTGGCGAGGTGGTAGGAGTAGGGCAGAACAGCCGTTCCGGGAAATTCGTGACAGTCAGGACGGCAAACTATACCGTCAGCTACTGCCATCTGTCAAAGGCATACGCAGCTATCGGTGACATTGTGAAAGCTGGAGAGATAATCGCTCAGTCTGGGAATACCGGCAGGTCAACAGGCCCCCACCTGCACCTAACATCAAAAAAGGATGGCAAGGCTTTTGACCCATCCATCCTGATTGACTTTATACGCTCAGTAAAGAACTCCTGCTTAAATGGTCTTTCCTTTTGAGGCATTTTTCTTTCTTTTCAGATATTCACTGAACTCCTTGCCTGTATAGGACTGTTCTTTGATGATTTTGAGTATCATATTATCGGAGAACTCCAGCCTGAGATTGGCCGTATGAGGGTATTTGGCATTGGAACTCCAGAAAGTGAAGTTGTATTTCTCTCCTGGATATAGCGTCTTACTGATGCTACCGTTGTCCTCTGCCATGAAATCACCCTTACGGTCATAGTAGTTGACATGATACTTTATTCCAGAAATAGAATAGTCCAGGTTATTGACAACCCTGCCTTCACCATGGGCATCACCACTGTAGCTGGTTTCCCATGACCAGTTAGAGATCTTTACCTTGGTGGCCAACTCTGCACGGACTTCAATGTACTTATTCCACATCATCGACCTGACTTGCTCAATACGCTTTGCCAAAGCCTGGTCATTAGGCAGCTTCTTTTCAAAGGCTCCTGTCACAGTACAGAACCATTCCAAGTCCTTATCCATGACGATAAGCCCTTTAGAGTCGTAGATGTAGAACTGCTTTTCCTCGTTCCTGGTGATGAACAGGGTTACGCTGTCCTGCTTGAATGTACCTTCACTATTGGTATAGTTGTTGTAACAGCGGACAATTAGCGTATCGTTCTTCTCCATGACATCCGACTCCTCAATGTCCACAACGTCTGACTTGGCTTCAATACCCAGTGAATCATACCTCGGATAGAAGTCAGTAGGACTGCCATAGGTGGAATCGGACAGGGATGTGAAGAAATTCCGTGATAACTCTATGGCCTCATTTTTATGAGAACAAGACGACAGAATCATCATGGAGATTATCACGATTATTGAAGCATTCTTCATTTTTTCTTGGCCGGTTTGTCGTTCTTCTCTTCCTTACCGTCGCTCTGTCTCTTGAAGACAAAGTTCACAACGCTTGTTCTGGTATTGTCACGGATGCCAGTGACATAATCAGAGTTACCGAAGTTCGGAAAGGCTGTAGCCGTCTCAGTATAGGTATTGACAAGTTCCCAGCCTTCCTTGCCCATCTTATTGAGCATGGCAGTCTGGTCGCCATATACTAATGCGCCATAGTCAGCCAGAGTCTCTGCAGGTTTTCCTGCGACTTTCACAACTTTGTACTCCCAAGGAGTATTCTTACTACAGGATGCTATCAGAGCAACCATGCAGAATGCTAAATAGATCTTTTTCATTTTCTATTGTTTTAGTGGTTATAAATTAGAAATCAAAATAGTCATCGCATCCGCAATCACAGTCACAATCGTCATGAAATCCAAAATCATCATGCCGACTGCAATCATTATCCAAACTCCCATCCATATATCCATCGTCATAACCACGACTATAACCGTCGTTTGAAAAACTAGAATTGGAGTTGTTACTCTGTCCACTGTTCCTTAGACTGTTTATCAAAGCACCGAATAAAAGATAATCGAAAAATCCCATAATAGTTCACTTTTTAAGTTTGACACTGCAAAGGTAAAGTGATGCAGTGCAGTCTATCTGCACAGGAACAAAAAAAGTGTGTTTAACTTATAAAATAAAGAAACGACAGACCTCACGGCTTGCCGCTCCCAAAAGCGTTTGCTATTATTCGACGTTCCAGAAGCCTTGCTGGAAATTCACAGAATAACATCCACGAAATAAGTAGCAATGCGTCCACGCGTCAAAGGTGGAGTCTCACGACTCGATGTTTTCAAATAGTCGGCCAAAACTAATACGCCCCTTGGGATTGGGGTTATGTTCTATATTTCTTTTTCTTTCTGAATCCCATAATAAACTCCCATTTGTCATCATAATCTGTTGACATGATGGCTTCACCGGCATTTGTTGACTCTGCTAATGGAATCAGGTCTTTTGCCATTTCTTCAATATCACTTCTATCCATATTATTTATAACCTTTCCTTATCATCTTTTTGTCATAGCGATCACGGTTGGCTTGCTGCTGCTCGGCCAAGCGACGCTGGTGCTCTTCCTCAGGGATGGCATCGTGTTCCTCCTTGGCAATCCTTCTCAGCTCTTTAATATCTTCGTCTGATAATTCTTTCAGTGCGTTCTCTCCATCAGTGTATATAGCACTGGAAGTCATAGACTCTGAAAGCTCTTCATTAAAGGGAGTCAGTCCAATCACCATATCTCGTTGATTTCTCAGAAGCTGGTCGCTGTACTTGAAAGCAGAGAGATTTTTCTGATGTTCGCTGAGCATGTCCACAGATATAAAAGTTTCAAGAAACATCACTTTCCTCTCGCTGTTGAAATAGCCAAGAAACATACCGTCGGCAACTCTAAATACCGTAGTATGGAAGTTTGTGCTGCCATATATAGTACGCGATGGTGCACAGACGTAATAAGGACTGCGCCTAATCAGTCTGTCACAAACGGTCACGAAGTCCATGTCCTCATCTTCAAGACATCTTTCCCTATACCGTCTGATGGCATGTGCAGACACGAAAAAAGTATTACCAGGGTAGGGCAGTACCAGGATGGGCTTACCCGTGTCCATATCGTTTATGATGGTGTACTTAATTTGATTCTCGCTTTCTACCAGAAAATTAACACCCCTTGTACGCAAATGAATTGGCGGTTTTTCTTCATGCATCAGTATTTGTAGAATACGCCAATGTATATTCGTAATATGCGAATGAAAAGTGGCTGGCTGAAGAGGTGTATAATACGGCTTTGTCTTGAAGATTTTCTTCAGTTTGTGCGCGTCTCTCTCCATCTTCCTGATCAGGAAATCCTGAATGTTCGGCTCATCCAGACTCTTTTGGATTTCAATCTCAGCGTATGTTGAATTGGAAGTGATCATTTCTGTGATGTCAAACCATTAACCTCGTCATTACCAACCTGGAGGCAGTACGATATTCTCTACGTCGTGAGCTTTCTCGAACAGCGGAGCGATTTCATCATATGTGAATCCGGCAATGCCGCAACCGATGCGGGTCACGAGGAAGGTGAGGGTAGGGTGCTCCTTGGCGAACTCGATGAACTCGTCCACATACGGACGGATGGTCTCTACACCGCCTTGCATCGTCGGGATGCCGTAGCTCTGTCCCTGCAGACCCACGCCCTGACCCATGATAGCCCCAAACTTGCGGTAGGCGATATAGGCCGCTCCACCGCCGTGCATACCTTTGAGATTGCTGCCGAACACAAATATCTCGTTAGGCTGCAGCTCCGTGATAAACTCTGGTGTTGTTCTCTTCTGTTCCATAACTTCTTCTCTGATAAAGTCCATATCCTCGCACGCCATTGATTCTGCCATGTCTGCCATTGAACCCGGCATGGACGGTGCAGGCATCGATATTCTGGCCTCGCCCATCGTGGCCTCTCTGCGCAGGATGGTCATTTCGTCCATCACCTCCGGCATATCCAAGTCCATATCGAAGTTTTTCTTGAAATACGGCACGATGATCTGTTCCTTCAGTTTCTTATACTTCTGCGAGATAGCCGACGGGGTCATCCCCATCTGCGCTGCAATCTCCTTCGACTTGAATCCCTGCAACAGCAGCATGTCGATAATCAGCCGTTCTTGACGGTCTAGCGGAGCATGGTCACATACATCCTCTACCATCCGATTGAACTGCAACCGCAGGTCGCTGGTCACATCAAACGACATCAGATAGTCCTCGAACGTGATGCTGCCGTACTCCTTGCGGTACCATTTCAGTGCATCGAGCACCACATAGCGGAACCCGTTGATGAGCCACGTCTTCAGGCTTACGTTCGGTGAATGATCCTCCAGCGGCTTCCAGTCGTGCTCCATCAGGTACAGCGCATACTGGTGAGCCAGCGACATGAAGTCCAGGTTTTCCTTCTCACGCAGCTGATACCGCTGGTCGAAGATGTTATAGCCCACCTGACAGTACCCGTAGAAATACTCACGGATAATGTCGGCATCGCCCTCGCGGAAACCGCTCAGAATCTCTTTGTCTGACAGTCGCTGATAGTACATAACTCGATAATTTTTGGCAAAATTACAAAAAAATCGCTTCATCGCTTAATTTTTCTGCAAATTCTTCTTTAAAGAGATAAAGACTAGTCAAAAAAAAAGTATTCACCATTTAAAAAGTTACGATTATGAAAACGAATGATGTTAAGACCAAGCGAGTTCACAACCTGATTATTGTCGATGAGAGCGGTTCCATGGAAGTTATCCGCAAGCAAGCCTTTGTAGGCATGAACGAAACCCTGCAGACTGTCCGCAAGATGCAGGAGAAGTTCCCCGACCAGGAACAGTTTGTCACCTTGCTCACCTTTGACACCGGCCACACCACCTGGCACTACGACAACCTGCCCGCTGCCCAGACCAAGGACTTGGACTGGAAGGCCTACCACCCCGGTGGCGGCACACCGCTCTATGATGCCATCGGCAAGGGAATCTCGAAGACCAATGCCCAGATCGAGGACGGCGACCATGTGCTGGTGACCATCATTACCGACGGTGAGGAGAACAGTAGCGAGGAATGGACGCTGAAAATGATCCGCACGATGATTGAGAAGCTGAAGAAGCAGAACTGGACCTTTACGCTCATCGGCACCGACAACCTCGACGTGGAGACCATGGCCCACTCCTTCGCCATCGACGAGCATCTGGAGTTCCAGCAGGACGAAGCTGGCACCAAGGCCATGTTCGCCCGCGAACGCCGCAGCCGCGAACGCTACAACTGCTGTGTCGCAGAGGATGCCGCTATGCCTACTGGTTCGTTCTTCAAAGAGGAAGAGAACTAACCCGCTTATATGTAAATCCGCTTCTGTAGTCAAAGTTCTACGGAAGCGGAATCTTTCAAAATCGTCTCGGTTGCTTATAATGCACCTCGTATATCTTATCGAAATACTTGTCCCAGTTACTTTCGCCCTGGCCAATCTTAAAGCCATAGAACTTTGTGCCTGTAGCCTGATAGTCCTTAAACCGCTTCATTAAGTCCTCTGTTGTCCTTGGAATCAGGAAGTCGGTGATCCAAAGCACATCAGCATTCATATACCTGTCCTCACCATTATCCAACAAGTAGAACGTCAGGTTCAGCATCTTTTGGGCATCTGTTCCACCACCAAGGAAAGGGAAATATCCCTTCTCGAAGTTCTCCACGTCATCCTGCCGTATGCCCATTCGCTCCATGGAACGCTTCTTGCGCCTTGAACGCAATTCTATCGGACGAATCCCCACAGAGAAATCTATCAGGAAACAATCCCTGTTTAGCCTCTCTGCGGTCTCTTCCAGTTTCGATAACAATGAAGCTTCTATCCGCTGCGGGACACCATACATGCTGGCAGAACTGTCAACACATACAATCATCGGCCCTCGGCGTGAGGCCCTCTCTGAGCGCAGCCGCCGTGAGGGCTTGCTGATTTCTGATTTATAGCGGAACACCTGCAAACGGCTCGTAAGATATTTTCGAAGAAACACCCCTTCAAGTTCTGAATCTGAATACTGTGCCAGTTCAAAGGGCATCAACGCATTCAAATCCCGCCCGATGGTAACACCTTCTATGTCGCTGCCAGAAGAATGCTCCAGCCTATGGGTCACACCCGTTTGTACTGTCAGCCGTGCACGTCCTTCCTCGTCAGGTAATCGCCCCATCCGCTTGGCAACATCACCGATTTCAGGATAGCGGTTCTGTATTTGGACAATGCTCAAATGCTTCTCAAACTCCGATTCCGTCCACGAGCCGTCCATCATCTCCCATGCCTGTAGCAGTTGATCCTCTGAGGCACCATTACTGCGGACATGATCCTCAAGCCTGCTCAGTGTCTGTTCGAAATGGCCAGGTATTCCCCCGCCTTTCGATTCCACTTTCTTGGAAACCTGTTTTCGTGCTTTCTCGTCAAGTGCACCTTGCCACTCACGTTTCAGCCGTTCCCAGTTTTCCGGCTGTTTCCAGCCATTATACTTGAACCGTCGTTTCATGAAATCAAGGTCAAACTCGTCTTCCTTGTATTTCTCACCAAGCTGTTGAAGGAGCGACTGCCAGGTGTCCTGCTTCTTCGCCATCGACCACTCCATCATCTTCTCCATTTGTGTCTGCTCACCTATAGCCATTTGATTGATGAACCGCTGGTCATGCAGGCATTCGAGGACAAAACGACCCACAACTTCATAAAACACCTTTCCTGCCAGTCGGCTGCCTAATACCCGAGACTGGATAAGTGGGTCTTTCATCAGGTGCTGCAGATAAACCAGAATGGGATCGTGGTTGATGGCACGAGGGAAATCCATCTGCACACTATTCTCAAACTCGAACACGTCGCCATTGGTGACAAAGCGGTCGAGCATCGTCAGATAGTCTGTCGGTGAAAACTTCGCGTCATCCATATTTCGTCAATCCTCCAACTTTTCCATGTCCTGCCTGGTGTGGGCAATTTCCGTGAATAAGTTCTTCACAAACTCATCTACTTCCTTCTTGTCAGCCTCTGAAACGAAGATGTTGTCATGAATGCCGTCGGTACGTTGGCGAATAAGTGTGCTTAGTTCCTCCAGTTCCTGATAGAAGTCACGTCCTGACACACTGCCTTTCTTCGTTGGAAGCGCCTGTTGTTCACCACGTCCCAGCGTCTCGATATAGAACCTCACTCCATTGATATAGATGCACTCTTCGTCACGGGTCAGATATACCGAACTGGCTCCTTGCGGCATGTCGCTTCCGTCATACGTTCTGACAATGCTGCGCTGCGGATTGTTCGGGTCTTTATAAATGACACCTGCCTGACCTGCATTCTCCCGACTCGACTGTCGCATGTTCTGATAGTCGGCTATCAGGACGTAGGTATTACCCGTATCATGATCCAGTAAGTGGTAATAATAGTTGTCGTATATCTTCTTGTTCGTGTCGAAGAACTGCATGTTTTGCCGGGCACGGTTCGTTGCACGATGCTGGCGACTTACTCGAATATCGTTCTCCAGATTCTTTCTCAGACTGGCAAACTGCATCGTCAGGTCATTATACAAAGCACGGAGGACGATGGCCCTGATACCCTCACACTCTTCCGGCTCTTGCCACAGACAGTTATAGATGGGCAGTAAGTCGTCAGCCGTCACCTCGTTCCTGTCATGTACGAAGGCCGACGTGCGTAGCAGCCTAACAATCTTCTTCCATCTGCGGTCGCTCACATAGACGTTATGGCGCTCATCCGTCTGGGCGATGGTCACACAGCCAAGCGACTTGCGGATGACATTAATGACACGCAACACCTCTTCTGAAACAGCTAGCATATTGATGGCCTTGTCCCAATTATTGTATTCTTCGTCTGTAATCTGGAGTCCGTCTTTCACCTCAATGTCGTCGTCAACTGTGTTGTCGAGCAACATGGCATTGAATCGGCTCACATCTTTAATGTTCCCACATTCTATACGGATGATGAAACGATCCCACAGCGCCTCCAATCCCTCGCCATGCGTAGGCAGCTCATTGCTGGCAGCCAACAGCAGTTTCAGTGGCAGATGAACTTCCGTGTCGCCATTACGGAAAAGTTTCTCGTTGATGACCGTCATCAGCGTATTCTGTATGGCAGGCCCCGCCTTCCATATTTCATCCAGGAACACCACATCGGCTGTCGGCAGATACCCCTCCGTATTACGTTCGTATTTGTCCGAGTCCTTCAGTTTGCTGATGCTCACCGGGCCGAATATCTCGTCTGGTGTGCTGAAACGTGACATCAGATACTCGAAGCTGTTTGCACTATCGAATGCCAGTTTCAGCCTTCGTGCCACCATTGATTTGGCCACACCTGGAGGGCCGAGCAAAATAACACTCTCTCCAGCCAGAGCCGCCAATAACGATAGTGAGAGTTCTGTTTCTTTCTCGTAGATACCCCTGTTAATGGCCTGAAGCAATTCTTCTATTCTCTTTCTTATCATTAGTATTTATCTTTTCTGTTTTAGCAAACTATTGTAACGCTTTATCGCATCCTGCATGATGTCATAGTGGTCAAATGCCAAATGTGGTAGGTCCGGCAATGGCCACCATTCAGCTTTGGCAGCATCATCCTGGCCAGTGACGGCGATTGGTTCATCAACGATAGCAAGGTAAGCAACGGTGACAGTTCTTCCTCTCGGGTCACGGTTAACCTTGGAATAGGCTCCAATCTGCTGGATATTCGACACTCGAAGCCCAGTTTCTTCCTCCAGTTCCCTGATAGCGCACTGCTCCGTTGTCTCGTCCATGTTCATGAAGCCACCGGGGAACGCCCAGCCACCTTTGAACGGCTGGTCTCCTCTTTGGATAAGCAGCACTTTCGGCTCTGTTTCTCTCGTCATTACCACGCAGTCAGCTGTTACTGCAGGTCTCGGATATTTGTATGTATACTCCATATCATTCTTTTATTTGTTCGTAAAACTCTGATATGACCTCTTTCATTTCATCAGGAAGGAAACTCTGTATTTCCTGCTTAATCTCTTCAGGAATTCCCCAGATAGCTTCAGCGATGCTGCCTACGATGGCACCAAGAGTATCAGAATCTGCACCGAGGATGACAGCTCTGCGTACAGCATCCTCGAAAGAATTACTCTCACCAATGATCCACAAGGCTACAGGAACTGTACCCTGACAGGTCTCGTCAAAGTGATTGATAACATTTTCCTTACGGATAATGATGTCATATCCTGAGAATCCTACGCATTCCTGCAGTATCTCATCGATATGCTCGGGAGCATCAGAACCGAACTCCCTAGCATTGAAGATGGCCAGTGCAACTGTCTGAGCCCCTTTAATTCCCTCATCGTGGTTGTGTGATGGCAGAGCGGTAGCAGCTGCGGCATCGAGCACTTCATCAACAGTGTCGAACCAATGAGCCACGGGACTTACTCTCATGGCAGCACCATTACCAAAGCTGTTATATGGCTGGGGATTATCACTATGCACCCATTGTGCAAACCTGCCGCCATAGCCTCCCATGGGATGTGGATAGCGGTTGCACCAGTCATGAATACTCTCGCCAAAGTCACGGTCTTTCAGCAACGCATCAGCCACGGCGACCGTACAGATAGTATCATCCGTCAAGCCATTCTCCTTTGATAACCACTCAAAGTTGTAGTCATTTGTTGGGTCAAACTCCCAACGACTACCTACAATATCTCCAATTATCGCGCCCAGCATATTCATTTACAATTTGTAGTCAATGGCTAAATTTTATATCCAAAGAATCTCATACCGCAATGAGAATTCTCATTCATCAATGGATAATCATTAGGATAGAACCATCCAATTAATTCATATATGCTTGAATGTCCAAAATTATTGAGTCTTTCGGTGATATACTTGATTTTCAACGAATCAATTTTTCCCGTATGAAGTAATTGATACCAACAATCTTTAATATCATCAAGACTGTTATTTTGATGATTTAAAAATTTTGTCCTGTTTATAGGATAACTGGATAAACAGTGAAGACAAAATACGACATCCTTAACATCATCCCAACTTAATTTCCTGATGTGTTTCTTTTCCAGTAACTTTTGAATTATCCTTGTCCTATCCAATCTCCATTTCTGAGGATCATGCTTGTAATAATTGCACATATCCTTAAAATATTTCTTTATGTCATGCTCCCGTTGTGTTTGTGAAAGGGATCTACTCACTTTCTGTCCATGAGAAGGTGTTGAAGGATGATCATGATATAAGTAGTTAAATAAATAATCTACTTCTTGAAGCAGAGTGAATCCATCTGAAACCATTTGGGGATTACGACCAGTTACTTTTTTATAGAGAGTTGCAAAATCTTTCTGTGTGGTGATAAAAGGACTAAAGAATGTTAATTTTCTCCGAATGCGCGATAAAACCTGTACTTTTGCAGCAAAACCGGTAAATATGCTGCTCAAAGATTTCTTTTCCAGATTCCCCGATGAGGAGAGTTGTGTTTCCTACTTCAAGGAGATACGC
>JAEEGJ010022860.1_pt1 | contig 13210 bp, 10 predicted proteins | sample 8958761 | NCBI WGS metagenome assembly JAEEGJ01 (sample SAMN16246546, study PRJNA631951) | gut metagenome | biome: gut microbiome; feature: rumen; material: RS-attached | host: Bos | place: Iran: Karaj | collected 2018-10
CTGCGGCCATGTCCTGCGCCTCCTGGACGGAGCCGGAAGCGAGCATGGCGAAGCCTGTCTGACGGCAGGCCATGACGTCCTGATGGTCTCCGAAGATGGAGAGGGCGTGTGAGGCGAGCGCGCGGGCGGATACGTGGAACACGGCCGGGAGCATTTCACCGGCGATCTTGTACATGTTCGGGATCATGAGCAGGAGGCCCTGCGAAGCGGTGTAGGTGGTAGTGAGCGCACCTGCCTGGAGCGAACCGTGCACGGCGCCGGCCGCTCCGGCCTCGCTCTGCATTTCGGTTACCTTTACAATCTCTCCCCAGAGGTTCTTCTTGCCTCCGGCCGCCCATTCATCGATGTTCTCGGCCATGGTCGAGGACGGGGTGATAGGGTAGATGGCGGCGTGCTCACTGAACAGGTACGCAATGTTCGACGCTGCCCAGTTGCCGTCACAAGTGACGAATTTCTTTTCTTTAGCCATATTAAATGATATCGGTTAGTGTTTAGAATTCAATCAAGCACAAATACAGACAAATATAACAATAATAATCGAATTATCCTGCCGATTTCGTCACTGTTTTCCTTCGATGGTGACTTCGGCTCCGATGGCTCCGGCGATACGCTTCACGAGGCCCTGCAGGACGGATCCGGGGCCCATCTCTACGAAGCAGTCCGCGCCGTCTGCGATCATCGCCTTGACCGACTGGGTCCAGCGTACCGGTGAGGTGAGCTGGGCAAGCAGGTTGGCCTTGATCCTTTCCGGATCGGTCTCCGGGAGGGCGGTGACGTTCTGGTAGACCGGGCAGACCGGCTCGACGAACGGCGTGGCCTCGATGGCCTTGCCGAGCGCAATGCGCGCTGGCTCCATGAGAGGGGAGTGGAACGCACCGCTGACTGCGAGCGGCAGCGCGCGCTTGGCGCCGGCCTCTTTCATCCTGGCGCAAGCCTCCTCGACGGCGGCTTTTTCGCCGGAGATGACGACCTGGCCGTCGCAGTTGAAGTTGGCGGCGATGACGAGGCCGTCCACTGATGCGCAGATCTCCTCGACCTTGTCGTCAGGAAGCGCGATGACGGCCGCCATCGTGCCAGGGACTGCCTCGCAGCACTTCTGCATCTCCGATGCGCGGATGGCGACGAGGCGCAGGGCGTCGTCGAAGGACATCGCGCCCGCCGCCGCAAGGGCGGAGAACTCGCCGAGCGAGTGGCCTGCCACCATGTCCGGACGGAAATCGTCAGTACAGGCGGCGAGTATGGTCGAATGCAGGAAAATGGCCGGCTGGGTCACCCTGGTGGCCTTCAGGTCCTCTTCCGTGCCCTCGAACATGATGCGGGTAATCTCGAAACCGAGTATCTCGTCGGCCCTTTCGAAGAACTCCCTTGCCCTGGCGTCATTGTCATAAAGTCCCTTGGCCATGCCCGGGAACTGTGCCCCCTGTCCGGGGAAAACATATGCTTTCTTCATAATAGTCCCATTAAGTCCGACAAAAGTAAGAAATAAGCCCGAGAATGTGAAATCGTCGCCAAATATTCTTATATTTGCAGTCCATTCGCCCCCATAGTTTAATGGATAGAATTTAGGATTCCGGTTCCTACGATTGGCGTTCGATTCGCCATGGGGGTACCCAAGCGGAGGTTCCAGCATTTCCCGGAGCTTCCGCTTTTTCTGTCTGCACCTCATCTCTCTCCTGACAGCCTCCCGTATGCGAAACCGCCAGTTTCGCACACCAACTCGTCTCCAACTGCCTTCAGGTGTGCAAAACCGACGGTTTCGCACACCGATGCGCCTTCAATCACCTATGAATGCCCGAAGGTTGGGGGGAGGGGAGGCTAGGGTTGGGGAGCGTGTCGTAGCATCACCTTGCGGGTGAGGGAGAAGACCAAGCGCAGGGGGAGGGGACGCAGGGCCTTGTCCGCCTCCTTGAGCTTTTCGCGGATGGGGATGCCCTGCGGGCAATGCTTCTCGCATTTGCCGCACTGGATGCATTGGGAGGCGAAGGCAGGTTCTTTCGTAAGAGCCACGGTCTGGCCGAACTGGAACCAGCCGGCTCTTTTAGACTCCATATGCATCGTGTTGTAACTGAGGAAGTTCCCGGGGATATCCACTCCCTTGGGGCAGGGCATGCAGTAGCCGCAGCCGGTGCAAGGCACTTTCTCCTTTTCACGGAACTGACGCTTCACTTCGTCGATAAGTGCGAAGTCCGCCTCGCCGAAGTCGCCGACGGAGGCGTCCGACGCCGTGGCGACATTCTCGCGTACCATTTCGACTGAGTTCATTCCGGAAAGCACGACCGTGACTTCGGGCTGGTTGTAAAGCCAGCGCAGGCCCCACTGGGCCGGGGTCCAGCCGCGCTCGCTGCGCGCGATCGCCTTCCTGGCGCCTTCCGGCAGCAGGGTGATAAGCTTTCCGCCGCGGAGCGGCTCCATTATGACCACCGGGATGCCGCGCGCCGCTGCGGCCTTCAGCCCGGCGACGCCAGCCTGCGAAGTCTCGTCCAGGTAGTTGTACTGGATCTGGCAGAAGTCCCAGTCATAGTCCTCCAGGATATTGAGGAAATTGGCGGTATTGCCGTGGTACGAGAAGCCGATATTGCGGATGGCTCCGGAAGTATTCTTGCTTGATATCCAGTCAATTATACCGAGTTCCTTGAGCCTTTCCCACTGCGAGATGTCCGTCAGATGATGCATCAGGTAGTAATCCACCCGGTCCGTCTTGAGACGTGAAAGTTCCTCGGCGAAATACTTCTCTATCGAAGCAAGGTTCCGAACCATATATTGCGGGAGCTTGGTGGCGATGTTGACCTTGTCGCGGATGCCGTTGCGCGCGAGTATCTCGCCCAATGCGGCTTCGCTGCCGGGATAGATGTAGGCTGTGTCGAAGTAGTTGACGCCTGCCCTGTAAGCCTCCAGGATCTCTTTCTCTGTCTTGTCAATATCGATTCCAGCCCCTTTGCGGCTGAAACGCATACAACCGTATCCGAGGACGGACAGAGGGTTGCCGTATTTGTCAGTTCTGTATTGCATGTTCGCCTGGTTTGACTGCAAAGATAATGAATAAAAACGCCGACTTGCGCCATACTTATTGTCTATGCCCCAAAAATAGTTAAATTTGTAAGGATCCGACGGTTCAATGAGACGACGGGTACGTTAATGAATTAAATTTCAATCGCTATGAAAAAACTGCTTTTCATTTCCATTATGGCTGCATTCGTCCTTTCCGGTTGCAATACGACCGGGACCAAGTCCGTCGCTCCCAGCGACGGCGTCCACCCTTACTCCATTGGTTTCCAGCTCTATAGCGTCAGGAACGACCTTGAGAAGGACTTCTACGGAACGCTCAAGAAGGTCAGGGACCTTGGTTATACCGGAGTGGAGTTCTACAACGAGTATGCAGGCAACTCCATCGTGGATGTCAAGAGGATGTGTACCGAACTCGGCCTCATTCCGTTCTCCAACCACGTTCCTTTCCAGGTGATGATGGACGACCTCGACAGGGTCATTGAAGAGAATACCATCCTCGGCGTCCAGTACATCACCTTCCCGTATATGGACGAGGCGAGCAGGCCAGGCGTCGACCCTGAGAAGTTCAAGGAGACCGTCGCCAGGATTGGCGAAATAGGCGCCAAGGTCAAGCAGGCAGGTTTCCAGTTGTTGTACCACAACCACGACTTCGAATTCGTCAAGTTGCCAGACGGCACGCTTGGACACGACTATATCTTCTCATCTACCGCTCCCGGCGACGTGATGGTGGAACTTGACGCCTGCTGGGCGGACTATGCAGGATACAAGTGCGACCAGATCATTCCCAAGTACAAGGGCCGCATCCCCGTCATCCACATCAAGGATTATTACAAGGAAGGCGAGCTCAGCAGCGATCCCTATGCCCTCATCGGTATCGAAGGTGACGGCGGGAAGAAGGATGCCGGCGGCAAGTTCGAATTCCGGCCTCTGGGCGCGGGCATAATGGACCTGCCCGGCCTGGTTGACGTCAGCCTGGCCAGCGGTGTCCGTTGGCTGTGCGTCGAGCAGGACGATCCCGCAGAAGGAGCCTCCGACTGGTTCGAGGGCCCCGCGCAGAGCATCGTCTGGCTCCGCGAGAACGGCTTGCTGTAGGCATCTGAAGCTTTTCGCTGCTGTCAAAAAGAATAGCCGCAGCCCAGAAGGACCGAGCATTGTCTGAATCCAGTCGAAGATATGCCTGCCGCGGCGGTAAAGCGGTGGAAATCATATAAAAGGCCGCATTCGGCTGTGATGCCGCGAACGGACAGGTCATCAACCCTGGCCCAACGCGACGAATCATCCTCCCAAAGCAGCGAACGGCTTCCGTACCCGCTTCCCGCGAAAAGCCGCAGTGGAGTGGCGATGCGGACGGTCAGTCCGGCGCCTGCAACCCATCGGCTGCCTTTAGCCTTCCCTGTAGTCCAGATATAACCAAAGTCCGTTGTCCCGTCGCTTTGGCATGAGTAGGCTGTCTTTTCCATGATGAAGTTTGAACGCATGGACACATAACCTCCTATAACCCTGCTGCTTGAAACGAGCATGCATCCGAAAGACGGAGTTGGACCAATGTCTGCCAGGGTTATGATTGACCATTGCCATGCATGCTCTGTTTCAGTGACAGGCGGCGTGGATACTCTGAACCGTATGGGAGGGGAAACAGGCGGGATAGCCATAGGGTCGGGGTATATCCTGCTTCCCATGGCCAATTCCGGAACCGTCCCTCTTTCGATGACGGTTGTCCCTGTATCTTCGTCAACTTCAACGACCGGCTGTCTGGGAGGGATTGTCTCCGCTCTCGAGTCAGCCGAAGAAAGCGCATGTCTGATGGCCTGCACCTCCGTCTCTATATTCCTCAGGTTGACCGCGGCACTCTCTCCTTCTCCCAAACGCCTGCGCAGGCCTGCCACACGTTCCCTCAGTGCGTCCTGGTCGGATGGCAGGGACAGGAGATAGGTCTCAGCCCATCCGCAGTATGTCCTTGCCGTGCTGAATTGTCCGCGGGCGGCGGCCTGCTCCGCATAGTTGTACAACTCCTTGACTTTCTGCAGACGCGATTCGAAAATGTCATTGATACGCGCCCATGGGATATACCTAATGACGGACCCGGACGCTGATGAGACCGTTTCGCTGCTGCGCCGGATGTCCGGGAGGTAGGTCTGCCATATCTGCAGTCTGACGGAAGGGGAGACGCTGATGATATCGGTTGCAGCCAGCATCCGAACAAGCCCGTCCAAGGCGGCCCTGTCGGCATCCGATCCGGTATTTCCGCTTCCTTCAGCCCATATCATGGATGGGTCTTCCTTTATGTTCCTTGCTGTCTGGGCTACAGCAAAGCAGGAAAGCATAAGGGCCGAAACGATCAGGAGAAAACGCCGTATCATCTATAGTGAGAATTGAACTTTTCCACAATCTGTTCCAAGCGCCGTTCCTGCTGTCTGGTCATTTGCCCTGAAACACCATTCAGCTGTGACTGCAAGGCTTCTTTCTCCTGAAGGATCCTCTTGTCGGGCTTACGCCGTGCGTCATCGATACAAGCATCGCAAAGGGACTCGAGCCGGTCCAGTACCTGGTCCCATTTCTGGCGGTCCGCATACTCCAAGTCTGTCAACAGTTCCTGGAAAGAGTTCTCAAGGACGTCCGGGTCGGTGTTCTCGGCGAATACCCGTCCGTCGCGCGTACACAGGTAGTACAGGCCGGAGCGCTGAAGCATCGCGACGTCGTCGCTGAGAAAGACTATGGCATCCCAGGCTGGCTCAAGGATGACGCCGCCGTCACTGTCGAGAAGTCCCCATAAGCCGTCCAGGGACACGATGGACCTCCCGTTGAAACAGTATATCGAGTCCTCATAGTGGACCTTCTGCCTGTCCGTTCCGGAAACGGCCGAATGCTGGTTGCAGCCTGCGAGGAACAACCATGGAAGCAAGAGGGAGTATGGGAGTAAACGGCACATTTGATACTTCAATTTTAAGCAAAATAGCTTAAATTTGCAAAACAGAAACAACTGAAAGCATGATCCAGTCGTCCGGTTTCTTCAAAGACCCGCAACTTATGCCCGAGATTCCCGATCCCGGACTTGAGTTGCTGCATGAGACGAAGGACGGGCACAGTTTGCTCTTCAAGGGGCATCGCAATGACAGGATGGTCGTTTACAAGGTCTTGAAGCCTGAATACGCTGAAGACCCCGTCTATCAGCGGATGCTTCGTCGCGAGTATGAGATCGGCATTTCCCTCAAGCATCCCGGTATCTGCGAGATCCTGGCTTGGACAAGGCTTCCTGGTTATGGGGACAGCATCGAGATGGAGTTCATCGACGGGTGTACTCTGGACGAGTGGCTTGCCGGACATCCAGGGGATTTCGCCCAGCGCCGGAGGATTCTGGCCGACCTTTGCGACGCCCTTGCTTACCTTCATCGTAAGCAGGTGATCCATAAGGATCTGAAGCCTGAGAACATCTTGATAACCCGTTACGGGTTCTATCCCAAGATCATCGATTTCGGATTGTCCGACACCGATTCCATCCTGACGGGGAAGGACCCGGCGGGGACTTGGCAATATGCTGCTCCTGAGGTCAGGGCCGGCGGGATGGCCGAGGCCGGAAGCGACATCTATTCCTTGGGAAAGATCATGCAGCAGATGGGACCGGCTTTTGCCGGAATAGCCCATAAATGCTCCGCCGAGGACATTGACAAACGATATCCGTCCGCAGAGGCCGTCCGCAGGGATTTGGAAAAAACGGGGCATATCCGTCCGGTGCTTCCTGTCGTGCTTCTCTCTGTGCTCCTTGCCGCATGCCTGGCGGCCGTGCTTTTTCTCAGGCGCGACGACCCGGTCGAAAAGCTTTTCCAGGAGGCGGTGGAACAAGTCCGGCAGGCTTCTACGCCGAAACGATGAATACGATCCCGCCATCTCTGCCAGCTATGTAGGAAGAAGTCTTTTCCCCGTTCCTGATTATCTCCGGAAGTATCAGCGGGAATCCTTTCATAATCGTGGGAGCCTCGAACTCGTCACCTTCCCGCAGTTTTGAATGCTCGGATGAAATGACTCGGAAACGGTTGTCACCCAGATATTTCAGAGTTACGATCCGGTCCGGTCTCCATCCAATCTTGAACATATCACCCGATTGGAGCGTAGCAGCGTCCAGCCGGGCGGAGTTGAAGTATCCGGAAGATGCCATCCTGGATGACTTGAGGTCCTCAAGGAATGCCCTGTAGTCTCTGAATCCGACGTATTTGGCCAATGCGTCCAGCGTTGCAGGCCTTGGCTCAACCTGCATGCCGACATAGCCCCAGAGGCGTTTCAGAGTGGAGGGGGAGACCCGGTCGTCCATATCTTCGGACAGGCGTACGAAATCGGCCGATGTCGTCAGCCTGTCCGCAAATCTGCGCTCAACAGCCTGTTTCAGAAATACGTGTTCAAGTTTCGTTTCCATCATTTCTTATACTTAATCTCTACTTGAGGGTCCACTTCGAGGGATTCGAGCCTTATCTTCTCCCACAGCCATATCGTTTTGAGTTCAGGATTGTCGGGAGCGTTCAGATGGAGAAGCTTGTGATTGGACGAAAGGTCCAGTTCGACGAGGTTCGTGCCTCCGAAGCGCAATGCGTGCAGGTTTGGACAGTTCGAAAAATCGACAGTTCCCTCAAGGGACACTTCCCACCATTCGCAGATATACATCTCCGGACACTTTGATACATCCAGGTGCTTGAGGCAAGGTATATTCACGAAATATGTCTGGAATAGGGCAGGATTGTCAAGTACTATCCCTTCCAGATAACGCTCGTCCATTACTGATAGGAACTGAAGCTTCTTGTTGTTGGATACGTCAATATGGCTTAGCGTGTTGTCTCCTAAAGAGAGTGACTCTAGGTTCGACAGCAGTTCCAGTCCTTTCAGTGTGTCAAGCGCCACTCCGCAAAGGTTGATATCCAGTATGTTCTCCAGCTCGACATCGGACATTACTCCGTCTCCGTCAGCATCGTGATTCTTCACCAGGAATCTCCAGAGCGCAGGGTCAAACAGATCGGGAGATACCTGTTGCGGCTCAGGATCCGGTTCGGGATCCTGACCGGGCTGCGGATCGGTTCCCGGCTCCGGTGCTGCCAGCGTTCGGAAGGAATGTGCTTCCGAAACGCGTACTTCCTCACCGTTACCGTAAAACACGGCATAACTGTACTCGGTTTCTGATTCAAGCCCCGTCAATAAGGCTGACAGGGTGTTTCCTTCAAACTCTCCTTCTTTCCGAAATATCTCCCCCTCAACCTGCCATACTTCGAATCCGGCGGAACTCAGGTTCCCCGTATGGTCGAAAGTAGCCGTGAGTTTGACAGACGAGTCGTCAACTACCTCGCTGAATGCTATGGGTACAGGAGCCCGCATATCGGCATCAGGAGCCTGTGTACACTGTATCGCAAACAGCGCACACAGGCTGAAGACGATATATCCCAGATAATTTTGCTTTTTTTTCATATTATGCAAATATACCGAAATGCGGCGCAATTCCCAACTGATGCAGGGCTCTCATTATTCTATTGCAGGCAGGATGTCCGTTAATAATCCGGACCGGTATGAGGCGGTTCCGTGGACCCTTCCTCCTGAATTGGGAATATCCGGTTCGAATATTCACTCCATCCCGAAGCTGCTTTGTAAGCATCGACACTTTCTGCCGGGACATAGATCATTGCATTATCGGCTCCAGCGAGAATCTCCCAAGCGTCTGCAGGTGGCGTCAATGCCAAGACTGTAACTTTTCTTAAATAAGTACAATAAATGAAAGTATATGGCATCATCCTGGTTATTGTACTTGGAATTGTAACTTCCTCAAGGGGCAACTCTTTGAATACTTCGGCTCCTGTTTCCGTTATTCCTTCAGGGAGTGTATAGGATGTCAGGCCATTTGGCGCGAAACCGCATAGGACTCCGTCTAGTATCAGGGCTCTTCCATCTGTACTTGCATATCTGCCATAAAAAGCCTTGAGGTTTTCACACTGGAATGCATTGCCGGCAATACTCGTGACATTATCAGGGATAACCAGGGTTGTTATGCCGTGACAATAAACCGCATATGTCTCAATTGTAGTCAAGGACTCCGGTAAAGTCAAGTATTTTAGCCCTTCCCTGCAATCAAGACTATGTCCGGCGAGCTTAGTTACACCGTCAGGAACAGCATAAGCAGTCAGGTCGTAGGGAGCAAAACTCAATAGAATTCCATCTTGAATCAGACACCTGTTGTCTTCGCTGGACATGGAACTGTAAATCGCCTCGAGTGAGTCACATCCTACAAAAGGGTTGTTAGTATAAGAGTATTCCCTATACACCTCTTCTATTGTTTCGGGTAATTTGATCGTTTTCAACTGGTTGTTCCAGGCAAAGGCATTTCCATACATTCTGGTGATCTCGCCGTCGAATACCATCACTCCTTCACCGTTTCCATAGGTGTTTGAGACAAGCACAACGTCGAAGGCTTCCGGCTCAGAAGGCTCGACTATGTTCCCATCCGTCGAGGTATAGTAGATCCTGCAGCCTTCGGATGTGACCTGATTGTGGTATATATCCCAGCCGGTTGCGTTTCTATATGTCTCGACATAACCGGTGGGAACCACCAGGTCACACTCCGGAAGGGGACTGCCTTGTGCTTCAAATATCGCTGGAACAGTTGATTTGAAGACCAGCCTGTCGGCTTCGAACTCCCAGAAAGCAGCCCTCCCTATTTCAGTCACGGATTCGGGGATGGTTACGGTGCCGAAATGCCCCCTTCCATAACGGAATACTTCCTTTCCAATCTTAGTCACTCCATCGGGAATCGTGATATCTGTAAGGTTAGCCGGAGCAAAGCCCTGCAAGACTCCATTTATTACAAGATACCTTCCATCTTCGCTTGCAAATGGCCCTGTGATCCGTTCAAGATTCTCGTCCCTTAAGAATATGTTTCCTTCCGTTCCCGGCTGAAGTGTGACACGCTCCGGGATATTGACCGTCCTGATGTCGTTGAGATGTTGCAATGAGCCTTTGCCTATGATATTCACTTCATCAGGAAGCTCCAGGTCATAGATGTCTTTACCGGCAACGGCTAAGAGTAGACCGTCGTCAATCAGGAACCGTCCGTCGTTGGTCGCATATTTCCCGTAGAATCTCTCCAGACTGGTATCTTGGAATGCTCCTGGATTGATGAGGTTTACACAATTCGGTATTGTTATGGTGGAAAGATTTCTATTGTAATAAAAAGCTGAGGCTCCAATTGATGTTACATTTGCGTCAAACTTGAGGGTGCCTCTCCCATTTTCATAGGTATTTGAAACCATGTTAGCTCCGAATGCATCTGGGTTGTACGGTGTGATGATGTTGTCATCAGTCGTAGTATATCTGATTTCATCCGTCGGGTAGGGGCTGTAACTGACTGACGCATCAAAATTCAGTCCTCTGGAGAATTCGTTCCTGTTGAACGGGGCGCTGACGGTCACGGAACGGCTGCCTTCCATTGTTCCGGTATCAAAGGTCATCGTGAATCCGTTTGTCAGAGTCTGGGGGAGGATTTCGATATAGTACATAGGTCCGACTTCAAGGGTTTCGCCTTCAGGAGCGGAAAGGGTTACATATTTCTTCCCTTCTATGACAGTGGGAGCAGTCGGCTTCCCGTCACTGCCAATCGATACGCTGAAGGTCCCTGCGATATCCTCATTGTTGTTCCCGGTAAAGGTAACGGATTTTACCCCTTCTTGAGTCACTGAGAATCGGATACCTGAGCATACGTTGTAGAAAGACATTGCCAGACCTGTTGATTTTGCGAGTGTAATGTTTGTATTTGGAGCAAATGATCCCGGTTTTGCAACCTGATGGCTGCTCAGTTCAGCTACGACTGATGTACCATCGCAACTGATGGCAGCTTCATATGGATAGACTGCCAGGAAATAGTTTGGCTCTCCGTCATCATTGACACCGGTGGCGGAATTAATGGTTCCGGTAAAGCGGGCTTTGTTCGTGGATTCAGTTTCCTGGGAGACGAAACGGTTCCCTTCGCCGGATGAACCGAACCAGATGCAGATTTCATCACCTGGCGTCCACCATATAGCGGATTCTCCGTGCATCTCAGTCTTTGTGTCAGGTGCAGCGAACCCTGCCGTAAATGTCATTTCCTCGCCAGGGACGAATGCGTTGTCAATGTGTGTATCGGGATTTTCAATGGAACAACCGCCTGCCGCCAGCATCGCCAGGGCGACAGGAATCAAGCGATATCCTTTCATTGTTATTGGTGGTTAGTTTTATGAATGTTTCTAATAATCAGGACCGGGTATGATAGGTTCGTTTTCATCGGAAGTCATAAGTATGGACTTAGGGACGACCAGGATATACTCAGCTTGAGGAACCTCATAGGCCTTTTTGTCTTCTTGGTTCATTTGTAATGCAATTGACATTAAACGTTGAAAACTCAGGAGTGCCAGGACTCCACGGTCACAAAAGTAGTCCCTTTTTAGTTTGCCATCAGGTCCAAACAAGGTCCATTTCAATGTAGGGGTATGAAGCGCGGGGATGGGAAAATGACGCGCGGCACGTCACTGCCTGTGAATCAAGGCATTAATATAGTCGCTACCACCTATTTCTGGTTGGGCGACTATACGATTTTGTTGATTGTCAATTATTTGGGTGCTGCGGTGTTTGTAGGATGGCGGCCGGTGCCGCGGACAGGGGGGGCTTCAAGAGGATTGTCCGGCCAGGAGTGCTTGGGGTAGCGGCGGCGGAGTTCTTTCCTTACTTCGAAATACGTGTTCTCCCAGAAACTGTGCAGATCCTGCGTCAGCTGGACCGGCTTGAAGCCGGGGGAGAGCAGTTCCATCAGGACGGGGCGCCGGCCGTCGTCCACGCGTGGCGTGTCCGTGAGGCCGAAGCACTCCTGCAGGCGGACGCGCAGGACGGGGAGTTCCGCCCCCTGGCGGTACTCCACGCGTATGCGGCTGCCGGTGGGGACGACGATATGCGAAGGCGCGAGCCTCTCGACGGCCTGCTGCTGGCCGTAATCCAGCAGTGACCAAAGGGCTTGCGTCAAGTCTATCTTCTTGAGTTCCTGAGTGCTGGTGGCTTTGCCGAGAAAAGGCTGTAGCCAGTCGTTTGCACGCTTCAGGACAGACTCTGTGGACAGGTCGGGAAAATCGAGTTCCGGATGCCAGGCGGCGACGGCGGCGACGCGGCGCTGGAGGTTTCCGACTTCGTCGGAGAAGTCCAGCATGCTGCGGCCGTCGCGCGCAGCCGCTTCGCAGATGATGCGGTCTACCTCTTCGCGGGGGATGTCGCTGATGGGGCGCGCGGCTACGACGAGTCCGCCTATGCGCGTTTCGCGCTGGGCGACAACAGTGCCGCGCCGGCTGTCCCAGGCAACGTTGTCGCGCTCCGTGCGCATATCGCCGAGGTCGTCCGGGTCAAGAGGGGCTGCCAGGAAGATGCACCCGTCGGCGCCCTCGCGGACGTTGAGGCTTGCGACGGCAAGCCATTCATATGCGGACATCGGGTCATCCCTGTCCGTGAACGCCATGTCGCCGCAGGCGAGCAGGAAGCGGCCGCAGCCGTCCTGATGCGCTTTGGCTATCCTTTCCGGATAGGCTGCCGCGACCAGGGCTCCTATGGAATACGGGTCGGGATCGGTATTGTCTTCGGCGCATCTTGTAAGTCTCCTGTATTGTTCTGCGACTCGGGCGATGCGGCCCCAGGTGCGGCCTTCACGGCGTTCGCGCCGGGCCTTCCGCAGGGCGGAGACCCGCGCTCCCAAATCGGTCCCGGCATTATCCAGGGCCATGGGGTCCTTCTCTTCGAGCAATGCTGCAATATCGGCGGCAAGTGCCTTCTCTTCAGGATTTTGCGCTTTGACGAGCATATGCGCGATGCGGGGATGGCAGGGGAGGGCGGCCATCCTTCTGCCAGTGGCGGTGATGCCGCCTTCGCCGACGGCGCCCAGGGCCGCCAGCAGGTTGCGGGCCTGCCTCAGGGCGGCTGCCGGAGGCGGAGTAAGCCAGGGCATAGACTCCGCTTCTCCGCCACCCCAGGAGGCTATTGACAGCATCGTCTGCGACAGGTCCGCTTCGAGAATCTCCGGTTTGCGGTTCTCTTCCATACGGGCTTCTGTGCCTGGGCCCCATAGCCGGTAACAGACGCCCGGGGCTACGCGGCCGGCGCGACCGGTGCGCTGCCGGGCCATGTCCCGGCTGATGCGCACCGTCTCCAGCCGGCTCAGCCCGTTCTG
>JAEEGJ010022862.1_pt1 | contig 13208 bp, 11 predicted proteins | sample 8958761 | NCBI WGS metagenome assembly JAEEGJ01 (sample SAMN16246546, study PRJNA631951) | gut metagenome | biome: gut microbiome; feature: rumen; material: RS-attached | host: Bos | place: Iran: Karaj | collected 2018-10
AGAAGTACGACATCAGTGAGTATGATGCTGCCGCCATGATTGTCGACAACGACTACAGCCGTCAGCTCTACACCAAGACCTTCACGGGTCGCGACTGGACGGATGCCACCAACTACGACATCTCCCTCGATGTCCGTCGCTTTGGTGTCAATGGTGCCGTTAACTTCCTGATGAATTGCATCGGTTAGTTATCGTTGCATCACAGAGACACTAAAATACCTTCTGAGTGAAACTGTCGAAGGCTGCCTTGCCGCTGTTTCCGTAACAGAAGAGACCTACGCGGATGCCTTTCCAATAGCCAGCACGCATTGGGAAGGCATCGCCTGCTTTGATGAAGTGAATGCCATCGGTGCTGTAGGAGAACTGGTGGCGATTAGCCTGACAGTCGTTGTTGATGCGCACCCAGAGCTTTTCATATTTTCCCTTCTGGATGACTTTTCGCTGCCCCTGAGACTCAATGACAATGCCGTCCTTACAGAGACCAATGCCACGGAAGGTCTTGCCGCTACAGAAGAGGCCGGCAAAGCAGTTGCCTGAGGCGGTGAGTAGGGTGGTGCTCTCGCTCTGATAGCCCACGACCTTCTGCGTGAGCATGTTCCGACAGAGCTTCAGACTGTCGGCAGGCAGCGCTTTCAGCGTCATCCAACCTTTTCGTTCCTTCAGACTCCAATGGGTGTCAACGGGGTTGTGGTTCCACTGCCATTGCAGACCCAGTGAGGAAGATGAAAAATCATCGTCTGTCTGTGGGAGAAAATGTTGGGATGAAGTGATTGGCTTCTGCCATTCTGATACAGGTTCACCAATACCGTTTCTATCATAATCGACACCCATCAAGGGCCAGCCATTCTGCCAGCGAACGGGTTGCAGATGAACTACGCGTCCTAAGACTGGCGTCTCCTGGAAATGATAGAACCACCAGGTGCCATCGGGAGTATCGACCAAGGCGCCCTGATGAGGACCGTTGATGGAGGTAGAACCCTGTTCGAGCACAATTTTGCGCTCGTAGGGACCATAGATGTTCTTCGCCCTCAGTACGGTCTGCCAGCCTGTGCCTACACCACCTTCAGGGATGATGAGGTAGTAATAGCCATTGCGCTTCATGAACTTCGTTCCCTCGGCGATAGGTCCCTCATAGACGGTGGTGCCTTCGTCGAGCAGTTGCTTGCCGTCGGCCGATATCCGATGCACGATGATAGGACCTGCGCCGTGTTTGCTACGCCCTAGGTAGGCTTGTCCGTCCTCATCCCAGAAGGGACAGGGGTCTTCCCATTTGGCCACGCGCTTCACCAGATGCAGGGGCGCCCAAGGACCATGTGGGTCTTTCGCCGTACTCATAAATAGTCCCTCTTCGGGGGTGCAGAAATAGACGTAGTAGAGTCCATCGTGATAGCGAATGGTGGGTGCCCACGAGCCACCGGCATAGTGCTTGTTTTCGTTCCAACCTGGTTCGTCAAAACGGTTGTATATCTGACTGATATAATGCCAGTTGACCATGTCTTCAGACTCCAGCACCTGCATGCCAAGGAAATGAAAATCGGAGGCTACCATATAGTATTTTTTACCTACGCGGATAACGTCGGGGTCGGAGAAGTCAGCATTGAGCAAAGGGTTCCGGTAGGTGCCGTTGCCCTGGTCGCCCCAGCCCTCTGTGTCGCTGCGCACAAAGTCGGGACGGGCATCGGGTTCTTTCGTGCTAATCTGAACATTGTCGAAGTGTATATCTCGTGTATGTCGCAGATAGAAGCCCTTGGCAGGCAGGTTGCCCCACATCGTAGCCTCTGGATAGGCCTTCTCCTTCTCGTTGGCGATGGAATCGTTGATGGCCTTGAGGTCGCTGTCCTTTACACCCCCTTGATGATGGATGGAGATGTTCGAGAGCCACACGTTGCGCACAGGATAGCCAGGCAGGCCAGTGATGGAACAGCCTACAGGTCCTGCATTCCGAATCTGGAAGTTTTCCAGGCGGATACCGTCGATACGGCCCACGTGGTCAATGGGAATCAGTTCGGTGATGGTATCGTCGTTGCCCGTGCCACTCAGCGAAGAGCTCGCTTTTCGCATCTTATAACCTCTCCCTCGATTGCCCAATCGGATAAAGATAGGCGACTCGGTGCCCTCAACAGTGAAGTCTGATGCGCTGACATTCTCTAGCACACCACCATCCACAATCTCCAATGAGAGAGCCGACGTGCCTATTTTCGATGGGGCGCCAAAGAACTGACTTGACTGGTCGCTGCTGGGCTTCACTACGATACCACTGATATTGATATTACGGAACCCACCGTTGGTCTCTGTACCCAGTTTTACGGCATTGCAATGACTGGAAATCACGCAGTCGCTGATGCGGATATTCTCGCAGAGGCGTGGCGAGGTACTCTTCAGCGTGATACCATCATCATCGCTATCAGTTATGATGCCCTTGACGATGACCTCATGACAACCATCGATATCCAGTGCATCGTTATTGTAGTTATTACGATTGAACACCTTGATGCCATCTATTCTCACACGGTCGCAGGCCAGATAGTGCTGCATCCAACAACCAGAGTTCTTCAGGGTGATATCCTTGATGATGATGTCCTGACTCTGAATGAAACGGATGAGGTGCGGACGGGTGATGCCCTCGTCGTTCCAGGTGAGTTTCCTGAAGGCGCGTCCTCGTCCGTCGATGGTGCCGAAACCGTCAATCACCACGTTCCTCACCTTGTCGGCATAGATCAACTGGATGGTAGAGGTCTGCGTGCGCAATGACACATAGTCAGACTTCATCGGCTGGTAGTCCTTCAGGTCCGTGCTGCCAAAGAGCGTAACCCCTTGTTCCAGGTATAGGTGCACATCTGATTTCAGCACGATAGAGCCAATCTTATACTGACCCGTGGGTACTACCACTCGGCCGCCTCCTGCCTTCGTGCAGTCGTCTATGGCCTGCTGTAGGGCCTTCGTACTGAGCACGGTGGTGTCGGCCTTCGCACCATACGCCACAATATTATAATCGCGAGCCTCTGCCGCTCCTGCCCACATCGACAGGACGAGCATAGTCATCAAAAAAGATTTTCTCATCATCATTGTTTCAGTTTATGTCTGCAAAGGTAATTAATATATATCATCACCCCGCACTCTGAAACGTTAATCTTCATTAACTTCGTTGTGTTTCATTTTACTTTTTCGCGTTGTGTGTGTCTAAGGACTTAGTAAACCTAACTTATTATTGTTAATGCCCGCAGAGTATTTCACTAATCCCACCAAGAAGTTCCCAGTGCTCTACCTGCAGCATGGCATGGGTGAGAACGAGTATGGATGGGCTGAGCAGGGACATACCGCACAGATTCTCGACAACCTGATTGTCGAGGGTAAGGCTGCGTCTTGCATCATTGTCATGGACAATGGTCTCAATGCCCGCAAACCTGGTGAGCAGGGTGGCTTCGGCTTTGGCGGTCCTCGTCCACAGGCTGGTCAGCGTCCACAAGGTGCTCCTGGTCAGCGTGCTCAGGGTGCTCCCGGCCAGGGTGGTCCCCGTCGTGGCTTCGGTGGTTTCTCAGAAGGTTTCAAGAATGTGCTCTTCAACGACATCATCCCCATGGTCGAGAGCCGCTATCGTGTCATTGCCGATCCTCAGCATCGTGCCTATGCCGGTCTGTCCATGGGTGGCATGCAGGCTCGTGTGCACAGGGGGACTGTCCCCGTGTGCACTTTTTTACTCCTTTGCTTGGCGGGTTGAAAGATTTTTAGTACATTTGCAGCGACTGAAATACGTTATACTATGGCAAGACAAGCAAGGGAAGCCAGTGGTACTGGCATATATCATGTGATGCTACGTGGCATAAACAGGCAGAATATCTTCGAGGACGAGGAGGACTACCGACGTTTTCTGATGATATTGTTTCAGATGGTATGCCCTGTTGACGAGAAAGACTATCCGCTGCCGTCACGATGTATTTTCTATGCCTATTGTCTGATGCCTAACCACGTTCACCTACTTGTCAGGGAAGCTTCAGACAATTTGGCAGATGTCGTCAAGCGGATAGGCGGGTCTTATGCGCAGTATTTCAATAAAAAATACCAGCATTTCGGTCACCTTTTTCAGGATCGTTTCAAGAGCGAGCCAGTCAACGACAATGCCTATTTCTTCACGCTTTTAAGATACATCCACCAGAATCCTATCGCCGCAGGAATCTGCAGAGATCTTGGCAACTATCCGTGGAGCAGTTGGGGTGAATATGAGCGTACAGGCAACGGCATCCAGGCTATTTGCAGCACCAAGTCGGTATTGGCTCGCATGCCATTAGACGAGCTGCGTGGTCTGGTGTACGAGTTGCTTCCTCAAACGGCATCGATACTCGACTTTGATAGCGGTGGCGCCATTAAGACTGACGTAGAAATAACGGATTTTCTTGTCGGCTCTTATGGGCTGAAGCATCCTGCGGACTTGCAAAACTATAGTCGTGAAAGGCGGAATGATATCCTACGTGCTGCGAAAGAATTCGGTGGCAGCATCCGCCAGCTTGTTCGTCTGACGGGTATCAGTTTCGGCATCATCCGTAAAGCCTAAGAGTGCACACGGGGACAGTCCCCCTGTGCACGAGTATTAGGTATGCCCATCCACTCCTCTGCGACGCGCTGTCCCAGTTCGCTCAGCACCATCCTCGGTGCCTCTGTGCACTTTATTGTGCACTATGACCGCTCACCAAATCAGGGAGCCCTTGAAGAAATAGACTATCGAAAGGCGATAGTGATTGTCGTCGTCGCTGGGGGTGCAGAGTTGGCCGTCGCGACCGCTAAGGATTTGCGGCTTCTTCAGGAAGAACTTGTTGCGCACGGTGTCGCAGACCCAGAACGTGGAATTGGGATTGATGTGCATCGAGGCGGCCTTGAATTTCTGCAATAGATCCTGATTGTCCTCAATGATGTCGAGCACTTCCTTGACATCCTTCGCTTGCGGAAACGGGAAACTGTAATAGCGGTGACCAACAAAAAGCTCGTCATGGTCGTCCTTGCTGAAGGGCTCGCCATTCACTATCCCTACCTGGTCGCTGTAAGCCTTGCCCAACACCTTGACCAGGATGCCGCGCTGTCTGTCGGTAGCCTCACGAATGCAGACATAACGCGATGTAATGTATTGCACATAAGTAGTCGAGCCGCTCTGTTTCAAGGGTCTCTCCTGTTTCGGCAGGGTGGCGATTTCGCCTATAGTCCAGTTGTTTTTTCCCGATTCCATATTCTTGTTTTCATTTGTTTTGTTCTGTCGTAGAGGCTGTCTGCATCACACTCTGATATGAAAAGAGCGCAGCCCCTCCATAGAGAGATTGAGTATCAAAAAAAGCGCAATTTGTTAGATTGCGCTGCAAAAGTACGGATTTTTCCGCAGAAATCTCCTATTTTTCCAAAAAAATATAGTAGAATATTTTTTTACAGCCCCTAGACATCTGCAGTTTTACGGGTTCAACATTATATTATTTCTTAAACAAGTCGGAATGGGTGCCAGTATTAAGCATTAACAATTCCAACACGTCGTCATACTGTTTCCAAATCAGCAGCCAGTCTGGTTTGATGTCTTTTCCACTCCCACCAGCGACTTGACAATGCGCCGGATATTGGGGAGATAGGACTGGTCCTTCAGGGTTATCACCAATTGTGTCATAATCTTGCATGTTTTGTTTCTGTCTGCAAATATAAAAACTTTTTCTGAGACTTCCAAATATTTTCGACTCAAATCTTGCAATCTTGCAAATTGCATACATTTATTTTGATGAGAGTGAGAAAAAGAGGAAGAAAATAAGGTTATATGATTATATAACTTATTGATTATTAATATATTATAATAATATTATACTATAATTTACCATTCCTTATTCTCTTTGCACTCTCCAACCTTTCATGCAAGATGCAATTTTGCAATAATTCGTAGTTACTATCTCGCTCACAAGACAGCTGTATAAGGTATCATTATCAGCCTAATACAGCTCCGTATTAGCCTAAGCCGCGCGCGTATCAGCCTAATAAACAATGCTTAATTCTTAATGCATAATTAAACTGTGTACTTTTTAACGGAAATTAAGAGAAAAAAGTAGCACGAAAATTTGGTTAATTCAAAACTTTTTTGTAACTTTGTAACATAAAACAAGAGAGTTAGTTAACATAATCTTTAACCATTAAAAACACACACAATTATGCCAGTATTTTATCGTTTGCATCAGGACCAGTCGGTCGGAACTAAGAGAAGCGGAAAGTGGTATGCCCGCATGGTGCCCACCGCCACCATCAACACCCGCATCCTTGCGGAGATCATCCAGCGCAACTGTACCGTCAAGAAGTCGGACGTCATGGCGGTCATCGAGGAGCTTGTCGAGGTCATGAAGGACCAGATGCAGGACTCCAAGCGCGTGAAGCTGGACGGCTTCGGCTCGTTCAAGATCGGCATCAACTGCAAGGGTGCCCGCTCGGCCAAGGCCTTCACCGTCAACGACAACATCGAAGACCTGCACGTGGTGTTCACCCCCGAGCGCACCAGGGACAATGCCGGTAACCGCGTGAAGCAGTTCCTGCAGGGTGCCACCGTCGAGGAGCTGCCTGAGAACAAGGTTGTCAAGGAGGACGAGGAGCCCGAGCCTTAAACGACCACCCGGGAGTTTTTTGTTAAAAGACAACTTGGACAACTTTGGACAACTATAACAATAGCCTACGACGCAACCGCGTCTACGGAGTCCGAAGTCAATTGGAGAATTAAAAAGAGTTCTCTGCAAGCAGAGTGTGGCGTTGCATTGTCCAAAGTTGTCCTAAGTTGTCCAAGTTGTCTTTAAAATAAAAAAAAAATGTTGTCTTTAAAAATAAAAAGAAAGTTGTATTTAAATAAAAAAGTTGTATTGAAGTATGAATTGGAAGCGAATTTCGGAGGTAGCGACGAAGGTTATAGTAGCCGCCCTCACAGCATTCCTGACGGCCATCACCACGACGTCGTGTGCAGGCTACGGACCATTTTAGCGGGCTTTTGCCCTAGTGAACAGTGAAACGCTTCGCTAGTGAATAGTGAAGTCCCCGCCATGTTACTGACGGGGACTCTTTTTCTATCGAATTTATACACGATTAACACATGTTAATAGACGCTGGTGGATATAATACAGAAAAAAAACGTACCTTTGCATCGCAAAAATAGAATTGTAAACCTTATCTGTCAAGATTGCTCAGCGCATAAAGTGGGATGATATCCACATGTCGCTGCTCTAACTCGTCTTCCGGATCATAGTGGTCAAATTGGCCGAAGTTCTCCAGTGAGGTTCTGATAGCTTCATGCAGCTTTCGCTTTCTCATAAATATCCAGAGACTCTGCATGCTGCCCTGCGTGTTGGCTTTCACTTCGACGGGCAGTATAATCCCATTTCTTACTCTAAGATAGTCCACTTCTGCGTTGCTTCCCTTGGCTGTATTCTGCCAATAGTGCATTTCTGGCTTCAGGAAACAGTCACGGTACTTTTTCATCTCCAGTCCCGCAAACATCTCCGATGTTCCGCCCTTGTTCACCAAATCCACATCCGATGCCGTCAAGATGTCAGCTGCAGGGATGTCAAGCATCGTCAGCATCACACCTAAGTCGAAGAATAGGTACTTCACATAGCTGTTGCTCTCCTCTGCACCAAGAGGCACGCCTGTGCCATCTGTATGTTTTACAGGAGTTATCAGTCCTGCTAGTGTCAGCAAGTGTAATGCCTCTCTCACAACAGAAGAGTGAACATCCCTTGCGGCTTCAGCATAGACGAATTTATTGCCAACTTGAAGAGCTACCGAACGCAGTACCTGACGGAGCAGGAGGGGCGAAACACGCTTCTTATATTTGTTGAAATCATCCTCATAGGTCTGTATGATATCCGTGTGAACATGCGACACCTCGATGTAGCTGTGTGTCTCTATCCACTCTGTCACAGCAGCGGGCATACCACCAACCAAATAGAAAGTACGTATTTGGTCTGTCAGGTCTTTATGCGCCTTTGCTGGCAGTGGTTCCTCGCAGGTGGCTTTCTTCTTGTAGCTGACAGTCAGGTCGAGGCCTTGTGCCATTAGGAATTCATCAAACGAGAAGGGGTACATATAGAGCGAACGTATTCTGCCCACGCCAAAAGATGGCAGCTCTTCGAGAGCGAACTCCAATAGAGAGCCTGCTGCGATGACGTGTAGCTCTGGATAGTCCTCTTTGAAATATCTCAGCGACATGACTGCCTCTTTCGATACCTGTATTTCATCGATAAACAGTAGTGTCTCGCCTGGTACAATGGGGATCCCCAGTGTACCACTCAACTTTTCACAAGTCTTTTTCACGTCAATGTTCTCTGGAAACATCTGAATCAGGTCAGGTTGTTTTTCCAGATTAATCTCCACGAAGTATCTGAACTGTTTGCCGAGTTCCCTGACAGCAGTTGACTTGCCCACCTGGCGTGCACCGCGAATCAAAAGCGGTTTACGGCGTGGCGCATCTTTCCACTTGAGCAACTGCTCATCGATAAGTCTCTTGTAGTATGCCATATTCTTCTCAATTGCGCTGTTTACAGCGGCAAAGATACAAAAAAATCCAAAAGTAGGGGCAAAAAATAGCAAAAATCAACTAAAATACTACCCAAAACCAAAAGTAGGGGCAAAAAATGGTAGTTTTTCACCAAAAGTTGGGGCTATTAAGGGACGATGAAGATGAAGAAGAAGAAGAATACTTCTAGAATAATACAATAAGACGTAACTGATAACAAGAGGGTGTGCAATGCACATCCTCTCTTGTATAGCAGGTATTTGCGAATTAATTATAGAGCAAACTTGTAACCGATGGTGAACTGGATGACGCTGTTCTTCAGGTCCTTGTCACCCTCTTTGTTGATCTTGGTCACACCAAGGTTGTAACGACCATCGATAACGACGTTGTCAGTCTCATAAGAGAGACCAAGGGGAATAGACAGGTCGAAAGACTCTAAGGCGTCTTTATAGTCTATGTCCTCACTTGGGGTATCACCAATGCCGTCAATCTTTCTCTTGGCACTCAGCAGGAAGCCGGGCTGGATACCAGCCTTGATGGCAAAGCCCTTGGCAATGTAGTAGTTGGCAACGATGGGGATATTCAGGTAACCGAGTTTATTCTGGTTCTTGTCCCAACCAACTGTTGTGTAGCCATTAGATGCCTTGAATTCGCCAAAATCACAACCCTGACGTGAATAGAGGATACCTGCTGCCAACGAGAATTTCTCAGCCAAGCCATACTCGGCCTCAACACCCACGGCAAAGTCTACCATAAAATTGGCATTCTCTGTAGAAGTGCCAGTTACAATCTCTGCACCCGAGATATTTGTAATGTTCATACCGATTTTGGGCTGAAGAGTAAACTGGCCCACTTCGTTCTGTGCACTTGCAGTCAGGCAAGCTACTGCCATCGCTGCGATCATCATCATCTTTTTCATTGTCTCTTGAATTTAATGATTAAAAAATATTGGATAATATAAGTTTTTATATGTTTTTGAATTCATCTGCAAAATTAGGTTGTTTCCAGGAGACAACAGTCCCACGCTAGGAAAAAAGAGTCTCAAAATAGGAAAAAGTAAAGCCTGACAGAAATTGCCAGGCTAATAAATCCCGATGAAATGGGCGATTTTTGTTATTTCCTCACTGCCCTACGATAATCTGAGGGCGACATGCCGTAGGCATCGCTGAAGACGCGGAAGAACGAACTGCGGGAGAAGCCGGAGAGCTCGGCAATGACCGTTATGGAATCATCGGTAGTTGCCAGCAGATGGGCGGCATAGCGCAGACGGTACTCGTTGAGGAAGGCGTTGACGCTCTTGCCATCGGTACAAGCACTGATGGCATCGGTTACGTAGTGCTCGTTGGTGCCAAGGAGTTGGGCCAGACGGATGCGATCCATATCGGTGTCGGTGTAGATATGGTCTGGAGTTTCCATGAGGTCGCAGATACGGCAGAAGAGCTGCTGGTTGGCTGTGAGCTTTTCTTGGGGTTCAGCCTTTAACTGCACGATGGCCTGCTGCTCCTCCCGCTCGCGCTGCTCTATCTCGGCTAGCAGACGGCGGTTCTTCTCAAGGAGTTCCTTATTATATTTTCGCGTACGCCAGAACAGGTAACCAATGAGCAGGATGACAAGGATAGCAGCGGCAAGCAGGACACGATGGATGCGCGTTTCGCTTTTAGCATCGTTCAGGGCCAGTTCCTTCTCATGAGTCTGGTAGATGACCGCCAGCTCGGCCGCATCGTTTTGCTTCTGCCAGACGAGGGCAGAGTCGATGGCAGCACTGACACTGTCGGCAAGTAGCAGGGCATCGGCATTTCGGCCAGCCTTGCGGTAGGCCATGTAGCGGGGAGAGAGACGCGTAGCGATGTTGTCGAAAGTCATCTTGGCACCGTCGGTAGCCAAGTAGGTGCTGTCAATCTGTTCATACCAATAGGCTGCCTCGTCGTAGCGACCTGCCGCCATCAGGTATTCGGCAGCCGCGGTGTAGGCTTTGGGCTCCATCAGACGGCTTCGGGGAATAGCGGCATAGGTGGCGGAAGCCTCGGCAGCGTGACCAGATTCTTGTAAGAGCAATGCCCGTTGGAGTGCCACATGGCCTTTCCATTCCTCAATCAGCAGCGAGTCATCATGCTCTTGCTCTGCGAGAGCTAACCCTTGAGCACAGCGGTCAAGCCATGCCATGGCGCCTTCGATGTCTCCTGATGTGTGGTAAATAGCGGATATGTTCATACAGGCCCAAGCCATATCCCATCCTCCTCGTTTCACATGATCGATATTCTGTTCTAACACCTCGTAGGCTTTCTGTCCCGTGAGTTTAGCCTCGTCGTACTGATGCAACTGTAGCTGGATTTCCGTCATAAGCATCAGCAAAGCAGACTCTTGAACCTTGGGGAATGCATCGTTCCCCTTTGCCTGGTGTAGCAGTTCGGTAACGACGTTCAGTGCACCCTCTGTGTCGCCTCGTCTAGAACGCAAGCAAGCCCAGCGGTAGCCCGCATCGGTATAGTGATACCAGTCTTTTGCCGGGTTACGTGCAAAGCCTTGATAAGCCTTCCGATAGTAATGCTCCGCTAGCTTCATCTGCCACCCTTGGTCGTAGGCGAGACCGCGCTGATAGTCTGCCATTGCCGAACTGCTCACGTCGTCCTTCGTCTCGCTGCTATGAGTGCAAGCTGCCACCATGGTTAGCACGGCGCAGAATATAATGAGGTAAATCCTTTGCTTCATTCACACACGCTTTTTGAGTGCAACACACCTAAACGATTCCTGCTTTCCTCATCTTCTGGCGCAGTTCCTCGTTCTGTCGGATGAAACGCTCGATGAAGACGTTTTGGTCGCCAATACGCCAACGCTGATAAATGATGATGGCCACCAGCACTAGTGCCACCACGATAAGCGTAGCAGTAACGGCAACAGTGAAAACAAGTGTTATATCCATATGCATTATTGATTTAATTTCGATTTCGTCTGCAAAATTAGTCTGTTTTTGGGAAATTACAGTCTCATGCTAGGAAAAAAGAGTCTCAAAACAGGAAAAAATAAGCCTGACAGCAATTGCCAGGCTTACTTTTCTCGATGAAATGGGCGTTTTGGGGTTAACACTTAGAAAATCAGTTGCCGGTGGTGCAGTACTGGAGGGCACGCTCCAACTGAGTGTCACGACCCGTGGTTAGAGATAGCGTAATGTCGTAGTCCACATCGATGTCGGGAGTAACGCCTACGCCCTCGAAGAGTTGCTTATCCTTGGACATGGTAACCATGTGGGGGATATAGAGCCAGACAGGGGTCTGGTAACGGACACCGACAATGCCGGAATAGTTCTCATAATATGCGCTAGGGTCGGACTGGAGTGAGCACAGACCGCCATGGGTGCGTTTGCCGATGAGGGTGCCGTTGGTCAGCTGTCGGCAACTCAGCGAAGTGATCTCTGCCATGCTGACGGAGCCGCAGTTGGCGAGTACGACAATCGGTTCGGTGATAATCTCGTGGGCTGTCTCAAGAGTTGGGACCTTGAAGGGCACCAGCGGCGAGTAGTCGTAGCGGCCCACGCCACGCTTGAAGCGCGAGAGGCCTACCTCGAAGCCTCCACTGGGCAACATACTGCCCAGGACGTACTGGAAGTCGTTAAGCATTCCTCCGGAATTGCCGCGCACGTCGATGATAACAGCCTTGAGCTGGCCGCTGGCACGGAGTTCCTGCACCTTGTCAAACCACGCCTGCCATGTCTGGCGCACTGTCTGAGCGAGTTGCTCGGCGACAGCGTCGACCGGGCCGAATATCTTCTGGAAATATTCGTCATTAAGATAGGCCGAGAGATAGAAACCGCTGAAGTACAAGTAGGCGATGTTGTCCTTGAAGTGGGCATACTTGACGACAATGCCTTTGTCGCTGAAAGTGTTGCTCGGTATGAGTCCGGGAATCTTGAGATACTGGTTGTCGGCTACCAGCTGGTCGTACATCTGAAGACCTGTCGCCACATTAAGACCGTTGAGCAGCTGGTTGTATAAATTGTCGAAGTTGGTGATGAAATCCTGCAGTGCATGCTGCTGGTAGTCCGCCAGCGTAGGATCGTTGACGTGGTCCTTTGCCCACAGACGGCCAATACCTGGGGTATTATACGCTGTCTTAAGGATGCCTACGGATTGGGTATTGGCCTCCTTGTATTCTAGAATCTGGTTGCCAGTGCCACCGTACTCCGCAGGGAGATAGGCACGCATGTCGTGCGAGGTATACAGTGCAGACTCATAGTCGCTGCGCTGTTCATTGCGCATGTGGCTAGGACTGACCATGACGAAATTGCCCGTCTGGTGATTCTGCATCTCTGCGGCAAAGTGACCGTCGTGCAGGGGAGCCAAGGTTTCTTCGAGCAGTTTCTTGAGTTCGTCATCGGTGACATCGTCACGCTCGTCGAGGGCCTCGTACTTAGGCAGGAACTCGTCATAGACGGCATCCCAGTCAACCCCCAGGCTACGCTCATAGTCCCAAATGGCATAGTTCTGGTCAAGTGCTTTCCACAGCACTTTGAACTTGCCTGCATAGCTTTCCTTTGCCTCCTTGAAGGCCTGTCCGTCGTTGAAGACGTAGTTCTGTACGGCGTCGCTCTCTTCACGACAGCTGGTGACCATCACCAGCAGGAGCAGTGCTCCTAAAATCATTATCTTGTTTTTCATCGTCATTTCTTCTTTAACTTCTTTAACTCCTTTAACTCCTTTAACTC
>JAEEGJ010022865.1_pt1 | contig 13206 bp, 6 predicted proteins | sample 8958761 | NCBI WGS metagenome assembly JAEEGJ01 (sample SAMN16246546, study PRJNA631951) | gut metagenome | biome: gut microbiome; feature: rumen; material: RS-attached | host: Bos | place: Iran: Karaj | collected 2018-10
GATGTACTGGCTGTAGTCGTGGTGGACGAGGACACCGTTCTCGCGGTCGTCGCGCCAAGTGTCGGTCCAGTCCATGTCATAGCCGTGGCCCGTGGCATCGTGGAAGATGTGGCCCTCGCCCTCGTTCATTTTCCAGTAGGCCACCAGACCGTCGCTGTGGGCATTGACGCCGGCAAAGCCCGTCGAAATCTCGCTGGCGGTGAGGGCACGGTTCCACACGCGCACCTCACACAAGCGTCCCTGGAAGAACTGGCTCGAGCGGTAATTGCCCCACGACATGCCCAACTCAAAGCGCTGGAAGGGCGTTGCCTTGCCCGAACCGCTCGTCTGGGCATCCTCGACGCCATCGACATACATCTTGAAGGTCGAGCCGTCGTAGGTGCACGACACGAGATACCAGCGGTTGGTCTTGAAGTGGGTGGACGAGAAGCAACGGCCTCCAGGCAGCACCCATTGCAGGATGTCACCGCCTGCCGAGCCGTTCTCGCCAAAGCGGAACATGTTGGCTTCCTCCTCGTTTTTGCCCTCAATGGCGAGCACGCGCTTGATGTTGCCCACGTTGCCGAAGTTGTAGGAATACACCTTGAACTCGATGGTGTAGTTGCTCAGGTTCACCATCTTGTCGTCGGGGAAGATGTAGTTGGACGAGGCATTCTGGTTGTTCTCGAGCGAGTAGAACGAGATGATGCGCGACACCTGCAGGAAGATGGTGCGGCTACTCTCGATGACCTCGCCGCCGTCGCCCTCCACCTGAGTGATGGTCACGGGGATGACATAGGTGGCGCCCTCGATAAAGGCATCGGTGTCGGTAACCTTGACCTGGGCCGCCGTGGACAAGGCCTCGCCCTGCTGGATGGTCACCGTGCCGCCCTCGAGGGTGACACTTGACAGGGGCACGGGATAATAGGCCGTGCCATGGCTCTTGTTGTAGGCGCGCACGAGCGACGTGTCGATGGCCAGATGCACCGTCACGGGACGTTCACAGCGGCGTGTGGCCTTGACGGTCACAGCGCAGGCCGCCGGCAGTTCATCGACGGTGAAGCGCTGCACCGGCAGCTGCTCGGTGCCCGAGATGAGCAGTCCCACCTTGTTGTAGTCAAACTTGTCGCCCTCGCTGTTGCAGGCAGCCAGAGCCAGCGCCATCAGCGCAACAGCAGCAATATATCTTATCGTTTTCATCATTGTAACATTTCCTAAAAACCTAAAGCCTAAAACCTAAAACCTAAAACCTAAAGCCTAAAAACCTAAAAACCTAAAGCCTAAAACCTAAAACCTAAAACCTAAAACCTACCTCGCCGGATTCATAATCTGGATAGCACGGCGGATGGCGCCGTAGGGGACGCCGTCGCTCGTGTTGTAGTAGTTGCGCTCCACATAGTAGGCGCCGCAGCCGCCCTTGTGGCCCTCAGCAGGCTCCCAAGCGGCATAGTTGAAGATTTCGCCGCCCGTGGGTTTCTGGCCGAAGGACTCGCAATAGACCGTCTTCTCATCGGGGTGTCCCATAGCCCCTACCCCAGCGCCCTGCTGGCTGTAGGCCTGCTTGATGTAGTAGTCCACATAGGGGTCACAGGCCTGCGGCGGCGACACCGAGAAGTAATCGACTATCACCAGTTTCTCGGGGTAACGGCCGTTGGGGCCGAAAATCTTGTCACACTCCTCGATGGCCCACGTCAGGTGCTGGCCGTTCCAGCCCTCGTAGTCAAAGTCGGCCCCGTCGAGGCCCGTTTCCACCACCGTGTCACACACCCAGCGGGCATAGGCACGGATGGCCTCCTCGCTGCGGTCGCTGGACAGGTCATAGGCACGTCCGTCGATGGTAAAGCGGTGGTTGTAGTTGGAGGCGTCGGCATGGAAGATGAAGCGGGTGCCCTTCTTCTCACGCGTCTCCATCATGTCCCGGTAGGCAACGGGATGCGTCTCGGGCGTGGGAATGCCCATCCACAGGTTCACCAGGTCGATGCTGTCGGGCAGGCCGATGATGCGCTCGCCCCACGAGGCAGGGTCCTTGTAGCCGCTGGCGCCCTCGATGGGTGCCCAGTCGGCATAGTACACGTAGCATATCTCGTGCTCACTGGCCTTGTAGTCGCGCAACGCCTGGTAATACTCCTCGCTGTATTCCTTGAGCGGCTGCAGGTCGAGCGCCTCGGGCTCGGTATCGCAGGCAACCAGCGCCAGCAATGCCATGATAGTGATATATTTAGTCCATTTCATAACTGTAAACTTCAAAACTTCTAACTCCTAACTCCTAACTTCATAACTCCCTACGGTCCCACCACAGGCGGGTGCCGCCATTATCCTGGCCGCCACCCATGGCCTCACCGTCCAGCAACTGGACAGCGGCCTGCACGGCAGCCTCGTTGGTGTTATACTCCTGTACAGGGAACGGACAGCGGCGCACCTGCACCTCGGTGTCGATGAGGCCCTGGCTGTCGTTGTTCACGACGGGCAGCAGGCGGGGATACCCCGTGCGGCGGTACTCCGCCCAGCCCTCGCAGCCGTCGGGGTACATGGCAATCCACTTCTGGGTGATGATGCGCTCCAGATTGGTCTCGAAGTCAGCCTCGTCGTCCCAAGCGATGGTGATGTCGCTGGGCGCATTGGCCGTGTTGCCGCCACCGGTACGGTCCACAAAACGCGAGGGCTTCAACGTCGAGTTGTTGATATAGGCATCCTCGCCGCCAACGCCGTTCTCGCCGAACGAGGCGCGGATTCCCGCCTCATAGTAGGCCCGTGCCGTGCCGCCCATGTTCCAACCGCGCAGCGCGGCCTCGGCGCGCAGGAAATAGCCCTCGGCGGCGGTCATCCACACGATGGGCGTGGTGGCGCGGTCGATGTTCAGGTTGGACACATACACGCCGGCATAGCGTGTGGGATTCATGTTGTGGGCTCCCAGGCGCACGCCATGGTACTTGTTGTCGTTGCTGGCGGGCACGAAGTAGGCTGCCAGACGCGGATCGCTGTAGCCGTTCATGTAACAGTCCATCGTGGCACCCATGCGCACCTCGCCGGCATTGAAGTTGTAGGCGATATCATAGTTCGGGTGGAAATAGGTCAAGCGCCCGTGCAGCAACTGGGCACGGTCGGCAGCCGTCTCGATAAAGCCAATCGGGCAGGCGGCCGACTTCTCGGCCTCGCGCTGCGCCAAGACAGGGTCGGCATAGGCCACGCGGATGGCCAGGCGCAGGCGCAGGGTGTTGGCAAACTTCACCCAGCGGGCCACGTTGCCCTCGTACACGTTGTCGTAATCGGGCAGCAACGTACCGCCTGACTCGGCCAGCGGCATGAGCACGTCGATGGCATCGTCCAACTCGGCAAAGAACTTGTTATAAACCTCCTGCTGGCGGTCGTAGGTCGTCCCCAGCGTGCCGCTGCCAAAGTGGATATAAGGAATGGGGCCGTACATGTCGGTCACGCGGTGCAGCGCCTCGACCTTGACGATGGTCGCCAGGGCTGCCACGGCGGGCTGCCCCATCTCGGCGGCAACACGGGTGACGCGCTGCCAGGCGGGCATCACCTCGCTGAAGGCGCGTGTGAACATCTGGTCATACCAGCCGCTCACGAAACTGTAGGAGCCGTTGTGCACCCCGTTGCGCCAGGTGCCCGTCAGGCCCACGTAGCCCGAGAAGGCATCGGCACTCAGTCCCTGGGCCACCTGGTAGTCCGACGACAGGCAGTTGCCCGACCCGTCGTCAAACAGGACCACCCTCGACACCATCTGTGAGAAGAAGGCTCCCACGTTCTGGTAGTCGTTGGCCAGTTCCTCGTCGGTGAGTTGGTGCGGATTGGTATTGATGTCGTCAAACGACTTGGTACATCCGGCTGCCATCAGCAGCAGCGCAAGCATATATGTCGAAATTCTTGTCTTCATAGCCGTCATCAGAATTTGAGTTTCACGTTAAATCCCATCGACCGCAGGCTGGGCTGCATGAAGTAGTCGATGCCCTGGTAGTAGGTGCCCGTGTTGGCGGTCGCCTCGGGGTCATAGGGGGCCTTGTTGTAGAGCATGCACAGGTTGTGGGCGACAAAGGCCACATTCAGGCCCTTTATCCACTTCACCCAGCGGTTGACGGGCACGTCATAGCCCAGGCTCAACTCGGCGAGTCTGAGGTTGGTCGCGCTATAGACATAGCGGGAATCGACCGTGCCGTTGGGGTTGCCCACGACCTGGTAATAGCCCTGGGCGTTAATCGGCTTGCCGTTGATGACCACGCCACCGGCATTGCGGGCGTCCTGCGTGGCCTTGCTGGCGCCGTAGTAGTCCAAGATGGCTTGCGTCTCGCTCACGACGATGCCGCCGTTGCGGTAGGCCAGCAGGGCCGTCAGGGTAATGCCCTTGAACGACAATGTGTTGCCCCACGACAGGTTGTAGCGGGGTGCGGCCTGGCCGGCATAGATGTAGTAGGCGTTGTTGTTGGGATTGGCCTCAACGGTCTGGCGCTCGGGATTGATATAGATGGCGCCGTGTTCATCGGTCTTGAGCGTCGAGACGTACACGTCGCTGAGCGTGCCGCCCTCGGTCAGGCGGATCTGGTAGCCCGAGGTGCCACCCATGTAGAGTTCGTCCAGATTATAAATCTCACCGTCGATGGGGTTGCGCCAGTTCTTGAGCAACTCCTTCACCTTGTTGCGGTTGAGCGTCCAGGTCACATAGGTTTCCCATGTGAGGGCACCGATGGGCTGGGTGTAACGTGCGGTGAGTTCCACACCCTTGTTATCGACGCGGCCGCCGTTGACCACAGCGCTCGTGTAGCCCGACGCAGCGGGCAGCGTGGGATAGAAGAACTGGTTGCGCGTGCTGGACTTGTACAAGGTCGCATTCATGCGCAGGCGGTTGCTGAACATCGACAGGTCGATGCCCGCCTCCCACGAGTCGGTGCGCTCGGGCTTGATGTCGGTAAGCATGCGCGTCGAAGTCTCGGCCAGACCCGTCGAGGGGTTGATGGCATAGGTCTCGCGCGTCAAGTAAGGCTCGTTGGGCTCGTTACCCACCTGGGAGTAGCCCACGCGGGTCTTTAGATAGTTGAGCCAACGGTTGCTCTTGATGGCAGGGATAATATCGGTCCAGATGGCGGACACGCCAGCCGACCAGTAGAAATAACTCTTTTCCAGTTTCGAGGACCAGTCGTTGCGCGCCGTGGCATCCACATATACCATGCTGCGGTAACCCAGCTGGGCGGTGGCATACACGCTCTGCAACTGGGTGCGGTAGCCGCTCTGCACGGGCTTGAAGGTGGCGTTGGTGGTCTCGACGTTGGCCAGGGTGAACTTGTTGGCCGTACCCTTCAGGTGGCCGCTGAAGCCCTCGATGCTGTTGTCGCGCTGGTCAAAACTGGCACCCAGCACGCCGCTGATGTTCCAGCTGTCGCCGGCAAAGTATTTATTGAACTTGGCGAAGGCCTCGGCATACAACTGGCGGTTGCTCACGTTGCGCAGCCCGTAGTGGCCATACTTGGACGCGTAGAGCGTGTTAGTCGAGGCATAGAACTTCTCCTCGTACTTGTCGCTGCTCTTGTCATACTTCACGCGGCCCGTGATGTCCACCCACGGGGCAATGCGCCAGTTGAGCGAAACCGTCGCCTGGTGGCGCTCCTTGTGGTTGATGAAGCGCTCGCGCTCGGTCTCCCAGTAGGGGTTCTCCATCGAGATGTCGTAGTTGTAGGGCCAGTACTGCACGGGGAAGTTGCGGCCCGTGTCATAACGCTCAAAGTAGCCCAACTTGGAGAAGTCGTCTCCAGCGGGGAACAGATAGACCGGCACCAGCGGATTGTGGTACTGTCCCTGGCTGATCATGTTCTGCTCCTTGACGGCGGCAAGCATGTAGCCCAGGTCGAGCGTCATGCGGTCGTCAAGGAAACTGGTGGTGTTGCGCACACTCACGTTGTAGCGGTCGTAGTTATTGCTGTGGATGATGCCCCGGGAATTGGTGGCGCCGAGCGACAGATAGGTCTGGTTCTTGTCGGTGCCGGTGCTCAGGCTCACCGAGTTGGCAATCCGGGCACCCGTCTGGAAGAAGTCAGCAGGACGGTAACTGCTGGGCGCTGCCAATTTCTCGCCCCAACTGAAGTAACTACCCGTCTCGCTGGGCCCGTACTCGTTCTGGAACCGCGGCAACACAAAGGGCCGTGAGAATTGGAAACTGCCGTTGTAGGTCACATCTACCCTACCCGCACGGCCACGCTTGGTGTTGATGATGATGACGCCGTTGGCGGCATTGGCACCATACAGGGCGGCTGCCGACGGGCCCGTCAAGGCACTGATGCTCTCGATGTCGTCGGGGTTGATGTTACTGGTGGCGTCACCCGTCTGTCCCGCTCCGGCAAAGATACCCTCGGGCTGCTCGCTGCTCAGGTTCTGCATCGGGATACCGTCCACGACATACAGCACGTTGTTGTTGCCGTTGATGGACTTGGCACCGCGCATCACCACGCGACTGCTGCCGCCCGCGCCGGTCGCGCTGGCATTGATGGTAACACCGGCCACCTTGCCCGAGAGCGAGTTGACGAAGTTGGCGTCCTGCACCGTCATCAAGGCGTCACTGGACACCTGCTGCACGTTGTAGGACAGCGACTTGGCCTCTTTCTTCATACCCAAGGCGGTCACCACGACCTCATTAAGTTGTTGGGAGTCTTGGGCAAGGGTGATGGTGAGCCCGTTGCCGTCGACGCGCACCTCACGGGTGCCGTAGCCCAGGTAGCGGACCGCCAAGGTGGCCCCTTGGGCGGCCTGGATACTGAAACGGCCATCAAAGTCGGTGATAGCAGTCACGTTGGTACCCTTGACGCTCACAGCGGCCCCGATAACAGGCTCTCCGTTCTCGTCGAGCACCTGCCCGGTCACTGCCGCAGCCTGCTGCGTAGTCCTCTGGGGCTGCGGTACAGGAGCGGCCGTCGCCACACCACTGCCCACGGCAAGGGCGGCAACCACCATCAGCACCCCAGAGAGCCTCCGGGACTTGAATTTCAGTTTCTCTATCATAGTTCGTTCACTATTTAGTTATTCTTGATTTCACAAAGGTAATCATTTTTTTGGACAATGATTTAGTTGTTGACCCAAAACCCAGGGCAACCGCACCAAAATGTGTTGCTAAACACCCGGAGGGTGACCTCTGAGTAACCCCTGGTAAGGCAATTCGCTGAGCGATAGCGAAGTGGATTGCGTCACCAGGGGACAATCATGCAACAATCCATGTCGCTGGAGGCGACCCCAATGTCGATTACAGGCAAGGTGTCGCCTCCAGCGACCTGAGGAGATGATTTCTATACCCCCAGTGAATCATGTGCCCTCGCTCACGCTCGGCCGCTTGATTTACTGGGGGTTATTCAATGGGCCGCCCTTTGGGCGTCTTGACACATAGCATGACTTGCCGCACGCACTCGATTTTGGTGCGGTTGCCCTCATATAATCCTAAAAATTTTTTGTTTTTTGGAAAAAATGAGTTACATTTGCAGTTTGATTAGGGATGCCTTAAAACATGGAAATCGCTCGACGTTATCGCTGTTTTTGGGCGCAATGTTCAGCAACCTTATGAAGAACCTTATCATTTGTGAATAACGCAATTCATTTTTTTATTAACCATACATAAAACTTAAAAACTATGAAAATTAGATTGATTCTGGCTGCTGTAGCAGTCTTTGCGGCAGTGGGTGTTGCCACCGCCCAACAGATTTCCGTCGTTTCTGAGGGTGGTTCCACCACCTTGTATGAGAATTTAGGAGATGCCATCAATGGTGCGGATCCTGGCAGTGTGATATACCTGCCTGGCGGCGGTTTTCCCATCAGTGACGATGTGAAGATTACCAAACGCTTAACCATCATCGGCATCGGTCACCGTTACAACAACGACAACGTGGACGGCGCTACCATCATCGCCGGTAACCTCTTCTTTAACGAGGGCAGTGACCGCAGTGCCTTATTGGGCTGTTATCTTAATGGAAGTGTTGCCATTGCTCATGATGGCTCGCAAATCAACGATATTCTGGTAAGATACTGTAATGTGAATGCTGTGGATGCGAGAAACGGAGCGTGCAAGGGTCTCACCATCGACCAGAACTATATCCGTGGTGGTGCTGGTTTCCTGGGAGCACCTGCCACTTTTACCCACAACATCTGCCCATGGATCGTTGACCTAGATGGAGGCATCATCGACCATAATATTTTCACATGGCATTTATGGGGTGAATATCCCTTTAATGGTCTTTATTATGCTTCTGGCACTGTTGCTCTTTGTGACAACTGCCAAATCACTAATAATATTTTCGTGAGCAGGGAACGAATGGACACTGGCGCCAACAACGTGATTACCCACAACATGCTGAATGGGGCAGACTGGGGTGACGACCCCGTCAACATCAGTGGCGACTGGAATGACATTTTTGTCAATTTCAATGGTGCTGCCATCAATCCTGTCACTGACTTCCATTTCACCAATGCCTATCAGGAGTACAGTGCCTGCGGCATCTATGGCGGCACGGGCTTTAACGACCACCAGACGGCGCCAGTACCCTATATCGTGTCGAAGACTGTTGACGAGCAGACCGACGCATCAGGTCACCTGAACATCACAGTAGTCGTCAAGGCAGGAGAATAATCCCTTAACGAGAGAACAATCATGAGAAGGATTATCATACAAGGCCTGCTGGCGTGCCTGCTTGCCCTGTTCCCTGTCATGACGCTAGCGCAGACGCTGACCAGATATGAGTACTGGTTTGACGACGATTTTGCCAATCGCCAGTCCAGTTCACTCAGCGGCTCGTACAAGGTGCTGAGGCTCAGCATCGACACCTACTTCATGCCGCTGGGTGTACACAAGTTCAGCTTCCGCGTCCGACAGTCCGACGGGCACTACTCGGCCATCAGCAGTTCGCTGTTCTTGAAGCGCATGACCGCCGAGAGCACAGCGCTTGAATACTGGTTTGACGACAACTTTGACCAGCGGGAGAGCATCAGCATCAGCGATGGTCCCGAAGAACAGCAGTTGACACTCGACCTACGCAACAACACGCTTTATCCGCCCGGCTACCACATGCTCAAGATGCGTGTGACTGTTGCTGGACAAGGCGTGAGCAGCGTGTGCTCATCGGGCGTGCTAAAGATTGCCGCCGGCAAGGTGTCCACACTCGAATACTGGGTAGATAATGACTACACCGGGGTACGCACCCTTAGTGCCCAGACCATTGAAGGCGGCTATATCTTCACCAGCGACCTGGACCTGAGCAATGTGGCCCCAGGCTATCACAAGCTTCACATGCGTGCCCGCAGCTCCAGCGGCAGGACAGCGAGTGCCGTCACCTCAGAAGGTTTTATCAAACTCACATCGGGCGTGGCGTCCAAGCTGGAGTACTGGTTTGACGAGCGCACTAACGTGCACGCTTTGAGCGGAGAGGCCATCGATAAGGGTTACATCTTCATGAACAGCTTGAATCTGAGTGGCTTGTCACCCGGCCAGCACCGACTCTACCTGCGTGCCCGCAGCCAGAACGGCTTGGCATCGAGCGCCGTGACCATGGTACCCGTGATCGTGAAGCTGGACTACGGCCCCTATAACGAGGAATACAGCCATCCCACCACCGCCAAAGTCACCGACTACAGCGTTGCTGTGGACAATCAAGCGCCGACCCACTACCAGGTACAAAATCCCAGATATGAGATCACGCAACCGCATGTGCTTGACGCTACCAACTTGAGTGCGGGCAACCACACCGTGAAGCTCAAATTCTGGAACTCGCTCCATGCAGGCGTCTCGACCGAGCAAGCCTTCAAGGTCGTGATTCCCGAGGCTCCAACCTTGACATTGACTGCCCAGCAGCAGAGCGGCTTGGTGAAGTTGCAGTTCAACAGCGTGCCCAACGACATCGCCTATGGCATACGCTGCGTTGATGCCAACGGCGTCTTGCGTAACGGATTTAACGTGAAAAACAGTCTCTATCCCGAGCCCTACACCTTCACCGACAATCCACCTGCCGGCACCTACAGGTACCATGTCATTGCCAGGTATCGCGACTGGACGGGCACCGAAAAGAACGTGACATCCAACGAGGTGACGGTTACCATCGCCCAAGCGCAGACCGAGGAGGAGGCCGCCGAACAATACGGCAACATCACGGGCAAAATCGTATGTGACAAGAACATGCCCACCAGCTGGCTGTCGGTGAAGTTCTCTGACGGCCAGACCGTGCCGGTGCAGGGCACCGTATTTAGCCGCACCCATGTGGAGAAGGGCAAACAACTGACCATGGAGGTGCTGGGCGACCTTACTCATGTTTATGAGTCAGCCCCCCTGACCGTGCAAGCCGGCAACAATAACGTGATCATCACCGGCACTTATAAGGAGGAATTCCAGCCCGACAACCTGGCCAACGACCTGGAAATCGATCGCATGGACATGACCAGCGAGCAGAATGGACTGCACTTGAGACTGCACCTCAAGAACCGCTATCAAGACAGGCCGTGGAGGGGCATGATACGCGTCAAGGCTCTCGACAAGAATAAGGCCGAAGATGTGTGGCAGTATACTGCCGATCTAAACCTCAATACACCCAACACGCATGTAGGCTTCGCCAATGATTTCTCGATCAGTGGCGGTGATGCTAAATATGTGGAACTCGACATGCAAAGCCTGGTCGTAGATAAGAGCACCGACTACTACTTCTACTTTGAGTCCATCGGCAAGTATGACGGCACCTATCAGGGTAACATCACCAAGCCCATAGCCGCTAACAGTCATAGCGAGGTGAGCACCAACCCGGTAGTCCGGACCGTCGTTTCACCGCCCATTCCCCAAGTGCAGTTCACCAAGTGGAACGACAAGGCCAAGGAGACCTTTGCCTACCTGATGCTGGGAGCCGCCAGTGTGACGCCGGGCGCCGAAGGACTGTTGGGCAACATGGACGAGTTTGCCCAGGAAGTGATGAACGCAACAGGAACATCCAGTCCTGAGGCTGCCGCTCAAGCCATTGGCAACCTGTTAGACGGCAAGAATGGCATGCAGGCCATTAATGACGCCAACCTGAAACTTGTCGCCGATGCCGCAAAAACAGTCTTTGAGAGGGTGCGTAAAGAAGTGAAGAAACGCATTGTCAAGAAATTCTGGACAGCGCTCGCCAACTGTGTTGGGGATGAAGTCAATGATGCCCGACCAATTATTGAATTCATCATCGAAGGAGTGAAAGTGAGCAAGAAGTCCTCGTTTGACCAATGCATGACCTGCATGAGCCTGTTGTATGGCGCATTGGCATCGGGACCGGCTAATGTGAGCGGAGACATGAAAGCTCTGATGGTGGTGGGTCAATCACTAATCAATGCCGCCATCGAAATCTCAGAATTCCAGAACAGCAAGTATATCTCGAACCGCCTTGTTGCCAACAGAGTGAATACTAACAGTTCTGACACCCGTACCAACACTGCGGTTGATTTCAAGCTGATTGTGAATAACAAGAAAAAAGGAAAACCGATTGATTTCACCAAGAAATCCAACAACGAGCAGATCGAAAGCATCACCGTCAGTGTGTTGCGCTCACCGACTGCCAATCCATCGGTGTTCTCTTTCAAGCCCGTCTATTACAAAGACTGCATGATGTTAGAGACAGTACAGACCGATCAGGTCGGTTACACCGGACAGACATTGTATCTCTATGATGTTGCCCATGCTTTATATATGGAAATCCATTGGAAGAATGGCCGCATCACTCACATCCCGTTATTGAGGAGTGATGATGGAATTGACATCAATACAGATGGTGTGACTATCACTAACGATGAGGATTTCATGAGCGAACCGCCTATTGTTTACACCGTCACGCTGACCTCAACGACGGGCGAAGACAATATGTCTGATGATATTTATTTAGGTAATAACTCAGGAAGACAATGAAAAGATTATCAATGATTATATCATGCCTGGCCGTCATGGTAATGACAGTGCAGGCTCAGAAAGTGACTTTCTTCTCACCGGAGTTTGAACTAGGTGTCCGACTGCATCTGGGGCTTGAAGCTAACGAAGATGTGCTCCAGAGCCAAACGGACACTATCACCAGCATTGACCTGTCAGGTTGGGGTATCAGGGACATTCGTGATGTCGTTTATCTGACGGCTGTCAAGGATTTGGACTTGAGCTACAATGAGTTGTGGGATGTGTCGCCGCTATTGTCGCTCGACTCGCTGCGCCATGTAGATGTGAGCTATAACGTGCTGGAAAACGTCAACATCTTGGCAACGGCTCAAGTCGATTCCATGGAAATTGACGTGACCAGTAACTACATCGAGGACTTCAGCTTCTTCTTCACGCCGACGGTTTGCTGGTTCAATATCATCGGTATGGGCCTGCAGCTGGAGAAAGATGCACCCTACTTTGACATCTGTATGTTCTATGCTGAGCTCAACCGCGAGGGAAGGAGCGTCCTGACCTACCGCGGCTACACCAACATGAACGAGACTCCCTATCTGCAATGCGGCAAGACGCGCAAGGTCGTGCAACTCGACGGTGAGACGCGCAAGGTCGTCATCAACGACGTCTTGACAGAACCGACCGTGGCACGGCTTTACAACAATACGGCTGGCGACACGACCTGGGTGCTGCCACCCATGCGGCGCACAGTGAGTGGCGGCAGCACAGTAACTATATCTACTGGACTGCCTGTGGGCTATAGCCTAGGTTGTGTCTATGCACAAGCGGGAACAGTCACGGCGAACGACAGGGTGCTGACTTATAAAGCGCCTGCCGTAGAAGTTGCCGACACAATCTTCATCAGCTACTACCAGGGGTGGCAGTTGCGCGGCTTCACCAAGTGCTACATCAACAGCGGTAGTGCTACCACCCTGCCAGGAGATGTAAACGGTGATGGCTCAGTAACCATCAATGATGTGACTGACTTAATTGACCTGTTGCTTGTAAGCCAGATTGATACACCCTACAATCCCAATGCTGACCTGGACGGAGACGGCTCGGTAAGCATTAAGGATGTAACCGACCTTATTGACCTGTTGCTTACGCAATAAGCATTGGGGTGTTTCCTGCCTAAAAGAGCCTCTGACCCGCCGTGGTGGAGGCTCTTTTTGATAGGTTAGACAACAAAAAACAATATTCGGTATTGCAAGGAAAACAACTTTCCATTATCTTTGCAGATTACAAACCGACAGAAATGAGTTCAAAAAAGGAAGAAATACAGAAAAACAGGGCTCAACAAGAAGCCGATATCGTCCAATGCCTCA
>JAEEGJ010022867.1_pt1 | contig 13206 bp, 11 predicted proteins | sample 8958761 | NCBI WGS metagenome assembly JAEEGJ01 (sample SAMN16246546, study PRJNA631951) | gut metagenome | biome: gut microbiome; feature: rumen; material: RS-attached | host: Bos | place: Iran: Karaj | collected 2018-10
CCCTGGATGAAGCTCGACGGGGATATACCGTTCTATGCCGAGGGCGAGGGCTGGCAGCGTCAGCACCACATCTATTCGATGCCCTTCTATTATATAGATTACTGCCTCGCACAGACCGTGTCCCTGCAGTTCTGGGCGATGATCCAGAAGGATCTTCCCGACGCATGGGCGCACTACATGGCCTATACGCGCCAGGGCGGCAGCAGGGTCTTCACGGAGCTGCTTGCCAACGCCGGGCTTGAGAGCCCGTTCGGAGAGAAATGCCTCGCCGGCGTCTGCGCCGCCGCGAGCGAGTGGCTCTCCAAATTCGATCTGACCGGTGTCAGATAAAAAGAAAAGCCGCGGGCGCCGCGCCTACCTTGAGGATTTCCGCCGCAGCGCCTCGGGGGAGTACATATATTCCGGCGCGCACTATTCCCGCAGGGGCGGTCTTTCCCGCTCCGGGCACCTCGCGAGGCTATGGCCCGCGGGTGCCGTGCTCATCGCCTGCGCCGCCGCGAGGGGCTTTATCCCCGTCGCCGGCATGGCGGGAGGGACGCTCGCCTCGTTTTATGTGATCGTCCCCTATATATGCGAGCTGCTGTGCGCGGTCAGCGTAGTCTGGGCGCTCGTCAGGCTCAGCGTTAACGGCGAGCCGCTCCGCGAATACGTCTACAGGGCGACCGCGGAGATCCTGCCCGTCCGCGCCTCTTTCGCAGCGGCCTTCGCCGCCGCCGCGCTCATAGGAGAGATCGTGTTCTTCGCGACCCACGGCTGGGAAGGCCTGCCGCTCATTGCGCTGCCCGCCGCCGCCTGCGCCGCCGCTCTCCTCGTCCGCCGCTTCTCAAAGGCCCAGCAGTGGGAGAAGACGGACAAGCCCGTCCCGGAAGGGGACCCGATGATGTGAACCCCGGGGGGAACGCCCCCTTTTAAGTTCAAAAATTTTTATTATGGGAGGATATCCAAACGCATGAAAAAGACAGCTAAGCTTCTGGCGCTTGTGCTGGCTCTCGTCATGATCCTCAGCGTGTTCGCTGCCTGCGGCAACAAGCCCGTAGTCACCCCGACCGCCGAGCCGACCGCCGACGTTCAGCCGACCTCCGCGCCGACCGCCGAGCCGACCACCCCGGACACTCCGGACACTCCGGATACTCCGGAGGGACCCGACCCCAACACCCCGCTGGTCGTCGGCTATTCCCCGTTCAACAGCAAGTTCAGCCCGTTCTTCTCCGAGACGGCCTATGACCAGGACGTCTGGGCGATGACCGCCGTCAGCCTGCTCAGCAGCGACCGTATGGGCGCTGTCATCACCAAGGGCATCGAAGGCGAGACCGTCAACTACAACGGCACTGACTACACCTACTACAGCATCGCCGATGTCGACATCGACGAGAAGGCCGACGGCACCGTCGACTACAACTTCACCATCCGCGACGACATAAAGTTCTCCGACGGCGAGCCCCTCACCATGGCTGACGTCGTGTTCTCCTTCTATGTCTACTGCGATCCTACCTATGACGGCGCCACCACCCTCTATGGTCAGCCCATAGTCGGCATGGAAGCCTATCGCTCCGGTATGGACAGCCGCGGCAACGTCATCTTTGCCGCCGGCCCCGACGGCTATGAGGCCAATGACCTCTACACCGAGGAGCAGTACAACAAGTTCTGGGATTATTACAACAATCAGGCCGGCACCGATCTCGCTCAGGAGATCATCAACTACTGCGTTGACAACTATGCCGCTGCCTACGGCGAAGCCTACATCGGCCACACCCAGGCCGAGATCATTGCCAACCCCGACTATCAGGTCGAGCTCGGCATGGCTATGTGGGGCTACGGCGACGCTTACTTTGAGGGCGCCACCGCCGCCGATTACTGGGCTGCTATAGTCGAGGCTTATGAGGGCGACGCCGACCAGGCCGAGTCCGTCGAGAGCGCCGGCTCCACCCGCGCTCAGTTCACCATCGCTTCCGATCCCGAGTTCCAGGCCGGCGTTCAGACCGGTGAGTCCGCCCCCAACGTCGAGGGCTTCAAGGTCACCAGCCCGACGACCTTCACCGTCACCCTCGAGAAGGTCGACGCCACCGCCATCTATCACCTCGGCTTCACCGTTTCCCCGATGCACTACTATGGCGACGCTTCCCTCTATGACTTTGACAACAACAGCTTCGGCTTTGTCAAGGGCGATCTGAGCAGCGTCCGCGCCAAGACCACCCAGCCCATGGGCGCCGGCCCCTACAAGTTCATCAAGTTCGAGAACGGCGTCGTTTACTTCGAGGCCAACGAGTACTACTATCAGGGCTGCCCGAAGACCAAGTACCTCAACTTCCAGCAGTGCACCGCTGACGACGACAAGCTCAACGGCGTCATCACCGGCAACATCGACATCACCGATCCGTCCTTCTCCATGAATACCGTCGAGGCCATTGAGAAGGCCAACGGCGGCGAACTCAACGGCGACAAGGTCACCGTCAACACCGTCGATAACCTCGGCTACGGCTACATCGGCATCGCGGCCAGCCGCGTCAACGTCGGCGGCGTCAAGGATTCCGATGCTTCCAAGAACCTCCGCAAGGCCATCGCGACCGTCATGGCCGTGTACCGTGACCTGAGCGTCGACTCCTACTACGGCGAGCGCGCTTCCGTCATCAACTACCCGATCTCCAACACCTCCTGGGCTGCTCCTCAGTCCACCGACGACGGCTATCAGGTCGCGTTCTCCGTTGACGTCAACGGCGCCCCGATCTACACCTCCGGCATGAGCGCCGAGGATAAGTACGCCGCCGCTCTCGAGGCCTCCCTCGGCTTCTTTGAGGCTGCCGGCTACACCGTCGAGGACGGCAAGCTGACCGCTGCTCCCGAGGGCGCCAAGCTCGCTTACGAGTGCTGGATTCCCGGCGACGGCACCGGCGACCACCCCTCCTTCATGATCGCGACCGAGGCCCACGACGCTTTTGCGACCATCGGCTTCGACCTCATCGTTAAGGACCTCGCCAACTCCTCCGACCTGTGGGACGGCCTTGATGCTGACGCCGTCGATATGTGGTGCGCCGCATGGGGCGCCACCGTCGACCCCGACATGTATCAGATCTACCACAGCACGAACGTTCCCGGCCTGCCCGGCTCCACCGGCTCCAACCACTACAACATTCAGGACGCCGAGCTTGACCAGCTGATCCTTGATGCCCGCGCCTCCACCGACCAGGCTTACCGCAAGGTCATGTACAAGGCCTGCCTCGACATCATCATTGACTGGGCTGTTGAGATCCCCGTCTATCAGCGTCAGAACGCTATCATCTTCTCCACCGAGCGTGTCAACCTTGACACCGTCACTCCGGACATCACGACGTTCTATGGCTGGAACGCCGAGATCCAGAACACGCTCCTCAAGTAAGCTTTAAGTGCAGCTTGCGCCTCCCCCGCGGCATTTTGCCGCGGGGGAGGCCGACTGCGCATCAAGGAGCGGCTTTATCGAAAGCCAAGGCCGCCGCTTGATACGCAGAAGAGGGGCGCTGCGCAGCCGGCGCAGAGGGGCCCAATCAGTCAAGGAACGGGGGAGTATTCTCGGTGCGTAAGTATATTTTGAAGCGCATTCTGCTGTCCATAGTGATCCTGTTTTTCGTAACGCTGATCATCTATGCTCTGATGCGCTGCCTGCCGACGTCATACATTGAAGGTATAGCACGTCAAAAATCGATGCAGCCCGGCTCGAAGAGCTATGAGGAATGGATGGCCCAGCTGACAGCCATGTACAACATGGACAAGGGCATCATCCCGGGCTTTATAGCCTGGTGGGGCTCCATTTTCAGGGGCGACTTCGGCGACAGTTGGTTCTATACGGTCCCTGTCATAGAGAAGTTCAACGAGGTCATCTGGCTCTCGTTCATCATGGGCGCCATCTCTCTGGTGCTCGAGCTCGTCATAGCCATCCCTCTCGGCATCCTCGCCGCGACGAAGCAGTATTCCAAGACCGACTATGCCATTACGGTCATAGCGCTCGCCGGCATCTCGCTGCCGACGTTCTTCTTCGCGTCGCTGATGAAGCTCGTATTCTCCGTCAAGCTCGGCTGGTTCGACCTTTTCGGCCTCGTCGGGCGCAACCATGAGCAGCTGACCGAATGGGGCAAGTTCCTCGACAAGGCCAACCACCTCGTCCTGCCCATCGTCGTGCTCGTCGTCATAAGCATAGGCGGACTGATGCGCTATACCCGCACGAACATGCTCGAGGTCCTCAACTCCGACTATATCCGTACGGCCCGCGCCAAGGGCCTTTCCGAGCGCAAGGTCATCTATCATCATGCCTTCCGCAACACCCTCATCCCCCTGGTCACGATAGTCGGCGGCTCGCTGCCCGGCCTCTTCTCCGGCGCTCTTATCACCGAGACGCTGTTCTCCATCCCCGGCATCGGATATACCTCCTACCACGCCATGGTCGGCGGCGATATCCCGTTTTCCATGTTCTATCTGACGTTCCTCGCCGTCCTTACTCTGGCCGGCAACCTGATAGCGGACATCCTGTACGCCGTGGTCGATCCGCGCGTACGCATAGCTTAGGGAAGGAGGGACGAAGATGAGCGACAATATGAAAAACGTCAAGCCGGACGACCGTCCTCCCATGAGGATGCAGAGCGTGCCCGCAGCGGCCGCAAGACGTCATGCCGAGAAAATAACGGAAGACGCCGTCAAAAGCAGCACGGCTTCTTCCAAAAAGAACGACAACAACGAAGAATATTCCCTCAACGACGACAGACGAGTCAAGATACTCTCTCCCGGAGCGCTCGTCGCAAAACGCTTTTTCCGCAACTCGATCGCTCTGGTCGGTCTCGTGGTCCTTATATTCATGTTCCTGTTTTCCTTCCTGGGCGGCGTCATCTCGCCCTACAAGCAGGATCAGCGCTTCTTCCGCACGGACTACCTCTATAAGGAATTCGCCGGCGTCACCGCCAACGACGAATACCGCTACGCCGCCGAGGGCGCCGACTTCACGACGGCTCTTCAGGCGCAGATGCTCCTCGCCATGCAGCGCGGCAAGGAGGCCTTCGCATACCGCGACATCGCCTATGAAGTCAAGGAAGAGGGCCCCGACTTCTACAGCATCTCCAAGGACGGCAAGATCATAGGCATAGCCTATAAGGATATCGTCAGCCCGAGCGTCGAGGGAACGGACGTCCCGTTCCAGCTCAAGTATGACGCGCTCAAGGCCTTCGCCAACGGCGAGACCGCGTTTACAAGCGGCGGCGACTCGTATTCCATCGACGAGGGCGGCGTCGTCTTCAAGGGCGACACCGAGGTCGCGTTCATAAGCCGCTACGTCGTCAACAGCACCATGGCCGACGTCTTCCTTTCCCGCGATTTCAAGGAAGAGGTCGCCGCGGCCATAGCGACCGGGGATCCCGACTTCGTCTATACCGATGAAAACGGCGAGACCCACGAATACCTCATCGAATACAACCCCGACAAGAATATCTGGAGCGTCCGCCAGGAGACGGCCTCCTACGTCTATGACACTTACTCTCCCCCGAGCAAGACGCACTGGCTCGGTACCGACCGCAACGGCATGGACATGCTCACGCGCCTCATGTACGGCGGCCGCGTCTCGCTCGTCATCGGCTTCATCGTCGAGATAATCTCGCTCGTCATCGGCGTCATCCTCGGCGGTATCGCCGGCTACTTCGGCAAGTGGGTCGACAACCTCATCATGCGTATCGTCGATATCTTCTACTGCATACCGTCGATGCCGATCATCATAATCCTCGGCGCCGCGATGGACGCCATGAACCTCGATCCGAAGATCAGGATGATCTACCTCATGCTCATCCTCGGCTTCCTCGGCTGGCCGGGCCTCGCCCGTCTGGTCAGAGGCCAGATCCTCTCCCTGCGCGAGCAGGAGTTCATGACCGCGACTGAGTCCAGCGGCCTGAGCGTCCCCAGAAGGATATTCAAGCACCTCGTCCCGAACGTCATCCCGCAGCTCATCGTCTCCTGCACGATGGGCCTCGGCTCGACGATCATCCTCGAGGCGACGCTTTCCTTCCTCGGCCTCGGCGTCCGCTTCCCGTTCGCCTCCTGGGGCAACATCATCAACGACGTCAACGATACCCACGTCCTCACGACGTACCTCTTCATATGGATCCCCGCAGGCGTCCTGCTCCTGGCGACGGTGCTTGCGTTCAACCTCGTCGGCGACGGCCTTCGCGACGCCTTCGACCCGAAGATGAAGCGCTGATAGGAGGAGAGAGAAAATGGCTAAAAACGATGGATATCTCTCCGTTAAGGAGTCGCGGCGCATCTCCAGGGAAAACCGCCGCATAACGAAGGCTTTCGAAAAGCAGCACAAGCGCAAGAACGTTCCCGAGTCGGAGTACCTCACCCAGATGAAGGACCCGAACAACTCCGTCGAGTTCGAAAATCTCCACCCCTACTTCTTCACCGACGTCGGCACCTCCAAGGCCGTCGACGGTGTCTCCTTCGACGTGCCCATCGGCAAGACCGTCGGCGTCGTGGGCGAATCCGGCTGCGGCAAGTCCGTCACGAGCCTCTCGCTTATGCAGCTGCTCCAGCGCCCGCAGGGCCAGATAGTCGAGGGCAGCATAAGGCTCAATATGGGCGACGGCAAGGCCTATGAGATCACCAAGGCGCCCAACGAGGTCATGCAGAAGCTCCGCGGCAACTATATCTCCATGATATTCCAGGAGCCCATGACCGCGCTCAACCCCGTCTTCCGCATCGGCGAGCAGGTCAACGAGGTCCTTCAGCTCCATAACGAGGAGATGAGCGAGGAATCCGTGCACGAGCGCACTATAGAGCTGCTCGAGATGGTCGGCATAGCCAACTCCGAGGGCGTCTACAAGATGTTCCCGCACGAGCTTTCCGGCGGCATGCGCCAGCGCGTCGTCATCGCCATGGCGCTCGCCTGCAACCCGAAAATAATCATCGCCGACGAGCCGACCACGGCTCTCGACGTTACGATCCAGGCGCAGATACTCGACCTGCTGCGCCAGCTCAAGGACAAGATAAACTCGTCCATCATGTTCATAACCCACGACCTCGGCGTCATCGCCGAGATGGCGGATATCGTCGTCGTAATGTACGCCGGCCGCATCGTCGAGAAGGGCACCGCCGAGGAGATATTCAAGCACCCGGCTCACCCCTATACGATAGGTCTGATGAACTCCAAGCCCATCGTCGGCAAGAAGGTCGACAAGCTCTATTCCATTCCGGGCAAGGTGCCTAACCCCATCAACATGCCCGACTACTGCTATTTCAAGGATCGCTGCGAGCTCTGCGTCGATAAGTGCAGCGGCGAATATCCCGGCGTCGTGAAGCTCTCCGATACGCACGAGGTCAGCTGCTACCGCTATTATAAAAAGGAGGGTGAATGAGCATGGCCAAGGATAAGCTCATCGATACTGCCGTCACCCCTGTCGAGTATGATCCTCAGTATATCCTGATGGTCAACGGACTGAAGAAATACTTCCCCATAAAGGGCGGCATGATCTCCAAGACCGTCGGTTACGTCAAGGCCGTCGACGGCGTCACCTTCAACCTCAAGCGCGGCCAGACCATGGGCCTCGTCGGCGAGTCCGGCTGCGGCAAGACGACCACCGGCCGCACCATTCTCCGCCTCTACGGCGACAAGACCGCCGGTCAGGTGCTCTTCAACGGTCAGGAGGTCTATGACCTGACCCCGCGCGAGCTCAACGCCATGCGTCCGAAGATGCAGATCATCTTCCAGGACCCGTTCTCCTCGCTTTCGCCCCGTCTGCCCGTCGGCGAGATAATCGGCGAGGCCGTCCGCCAGCACAACATCGTGCCCAAGGAAGAGTACAACGACTACATCGACGAGGTCATGGACAGCTGCGGCCTCCAGCCCTTCCATAAGGACCGCTATCCGCACGAGTTCTCCGGCGGCCAGCGCCAGCGTATCTGCATCGCCCGCGCGCTCGCCCTCAAGCCCGAGTTCATCGTCTGCGACGAGCCGGTCTCCGCGCTGGACGTCTCCATTCAGGCCCAGATAATCAACCTGCTCAACGATCTCCAGGAAAAGAACAACCTCACCTATCTGTTCATCTCCCACGACCTTTCCGTCGTCGAGCACATCTCCGACGCTGTCGGCGTCATGTACCTCGGCAACCTCGTCGAGTACGGCGCGAAAGAGGATATCTTCCGCAATCCGCTCCATCCCTATACGGAGGCCCTCTTCTCCGCGATCCCCGTGCCCGACCCGACGGTCAAGATGAAGCGCATCGTACTCGAGGGCAGCATCCCGTCTCCCGCGAACCCGCCCTCAGGCTGCAAGTTCCATACCCGCTGCGTGCACTGCACGGAGCGCTGCAAGGTCGAGGAGCCCGTCCAGAAGGAGATAGAGCCGGGCCACTTCGTTGCCTGCCACAAGTACGACTGATGGCGAAGAAGACCTGGGACGACGATGACGGGCGCACGGTCGCCGACATGAGCGACCTCTACGTCCGCACGCCGATAGGGTATTACAGGCTCGGGGACAGAGCCGAGCGCGCGGCGCGGAAAAAAGCCGCCGCCGAGTCGAAGCGGGCTCCCGCGGAGACGAGCCCGGAGGACCGCAAGGGCTATATCTGGGGCGCCCTCTCGGCAGCCCTGCTCATCGGTCTCGCGTTCATCGTCGGACTCGGTCTGCTGATACTGGTCCTGTTCCTCATTTTCAAGGCCAAAATGTAGTTGGATAAGCCGCGCACGGGAGCTCCGCGCGCGGCTTTCTGCTTTCCGCGCCTCTTGAAATGCCGCGCGGCCGATGATATACTTTTTGCATGCCATATTTCGGCAGAGAAACGGAGATAACGGATATGAATGAAGGACTTAAGGAAGGCCTTTCCGGCGTAAAGACCGAAATGAGCGAATTCGCCAAGAAGGGGATAGACCTGCTCGGCACCTACGGCGGGAAGATCCTTTTTGCGATCGTCGTTTTCGTGGTGGGCTATTTCATCATCAGGCTGCTCGTCAAGCTCATCTCCAAGGCCATAGACAAGACCAAGTTCGACGAGATGATAAAGCATATCGCCAAGAGCGTCATCAAGGTCCTGCTCTACGGGATACTGATAATCAGCGTCGTGGAGATCCTCGGCGTATCCATGTCGAGCGTAGTCGCGGTGCTGGCCTCCTGCGGTCTCGCGATCGGCCTCGCGCTGCAGGGCGCCTTCGGCAACTTCGCCGGCGGCCTCATGATAATCATCTTCAAGCCCTTCAAGATAGGCGACTATATAGAGTCCACCGGCGCCGAGGGCTACGTCAGGGACATCAGCATCTTCTATACGACCATCATGACCCTTGACAATAAGAAGATACTCGTCCCCAACGGCGACCTCATGAACGCCAACGTGACCAATTTCAGCGCCGCCGACAAGCGCCGCGTCGATCAGGAATTCAAGATAACCAACGACATTGACGCCGAGTTCGTCAAAAAGGTCCTGATGACGGCCGCCATAAATACCGAAGGCGTTCTGACCGACCCGCCGCCGTTTGCGCGCATGACGAACGTCGACGACGACACCTTCCTCTTCACCGTCCGCGTCTGGTGCGAGACGCCGAAGTACTGGGACGTGCTCTATGACCTCATAGAAAACTGCAGCAAGGCCCTCGGGGAGAACGGCATCGACGATCCGGAGGAGCGCATCGCCGTGCGCCTCGTGCAGGACGACGACTGACAGACAAAATAAAGCAAGGGAGCAAGCAAATGCGCTTGCTCCCTTATTTCATGCTCTGCGCGGCCTCAGCCGAGGCTTTTCAAAGCCTCATACAGCCATTCGGGGTCGCCGCCCTTGGAGACGACGCGGACGAGCACGTCCGTATCATATAACACCGAGAAATGCGTCAGCACGGGGCCGTCGTCGCTCGCGTGCGCCCGCGCTTCGACGAGCTCGCGCGTCAGGTCGCCTATGCGGAAGACGGGGTCCTGGAACGTCATCCAATCCTCGCGCGGCACGCTCGTTGCCCACGGGATCGGATAGAGCGAGACGTCGTACTTCTCGCGCTCGTCCGGGGAGACGACGCGCGTCAGAGCCTCGTCCGTGACTGGCGACGCGATCCACTGCAGGTCGCCGTACGCTTCGCCGGACCCGCCCATCCACGAGACGAGCAGATAGTCGGCCGCGTCCTCGAACTTATAGCGCCGCGCGAAGTCCTCCTCGAGACCGTCGGGGCCGGCTGCGGGGACGTACGCGCCGAAGTCCGGGTCCTCGCGCGCCTCGGCGACGGTTACGTACCTGTCGATGAGAACGTATTCGCCGTACTGATAGCCGCTCAGGTCGGGGGTGTAATGCGTCCCCGTCATGTAGGCGAGCATGACGTCCCTCAGGTCGATAGCTGCGTAGAGCTCGTCCCGATCGGCAATGACGACGTCTGTCGTGAGCGTATACTCTATCCCGTCCTTTTCGAAGTCAGCGCCCATCCAGACGCGCCTGACGCCGTCGGCGTCGTAATACGCGCGGTAGGCGCGGTATTCGTGCCCGTCGATGGCGCTGACGCGCTCATCGGGCTCCGGCTCGAGCCCGAAGGCGGGCGCGCGGACGGCGTCCTCGGGGACGAGGGTCGCTCGGATGGTCCAGCCGCGCTCGGCGTCGGTGAACCGCAGCTCGACCCAGGCGAGCCCCCCGGAGCCGTCCATGAGCCAGTATACGGCGTACCCCTCGGCGTTGGACATCCATTCGGGCCTTATCTCGGGCAGACATTCGGCAAGCTGCTCCTTCGTCAGCGGCTCGCCAACCGAGGCCACGGACATGTCTGCGGACACCGCGCTGTAGTCCACCGTGTTCCATGCCAGCACGTCCGGCGCGGGGTCGTCCGGCGTCGCTCCCGGCATCGGCGGAGGGCTCGGTTTCGTCTCCGGCGCTCCGGTACGATCTTCCGGCACGCCGCCGGGGACTATGGGCCTGTCGCCGTTGGCAGCCTCCGGATCCGGCACGCCGACCGGTACTATGGGCCTGTCGCCTCCGACCGGCACCGGAGCCGGCTCCGCGGCAGGCTTGTGCAGCAGCGCGAACGCGCCGACCGCTATCACGAGGCAGGCTGCGGCGGCGCCCCAGCGCACCCACGTACGCTTCGGAGCGGCGGCGGGAATCTCTTCGGTCAGCATCTCGTCGTCAAGATATTGCAGGCTTTCAAAAAGCTTGTTCATTGCAGAAATCCCTCCTTCGTCAGGTGGGCCCGCAGCCTCTGCCGCGTCCGCCGCAGCGAAACGGCAACGGTGTTCTCGCGCATGCCGAGGCTTCGGGCGATCTCCTTCTGGGACTCGACATTGAAGCAGCGCCGGACGAATATGACCCTGTCGCGCTGCGGGAGCGTCTTCAGAAAGCGGCTGACCGCCTCGCCGAGCGCTTTTGTCAGCGCCTCGTCCTCGACGTCGTCCCCGCCGGGGAGCACCTCGGCCAGCTCGTCGAGCACGAGCGGCAGCTCGCCGCCCCCGCGCTTTGCCGCGCCGGAGGCCCGCAGGCGGTCTATCGCAGCGCCGCGCGTCAGCTTGAGCAGGTAGGCGCGCAGATGCTCCGGCCGCTCGGGCGGGATGGCGTTCCATACGCGCAGCAGCGCGTCGCTGAAGCATTCCTCCGCGTCCGCGTCGGAGCCGAGGATGTTCCTCGCCGCCGCGCGGCAGACTGCGCCGTACTGCGCCTCGGTCTCGCGCAGAGCGGCTTCGTCCCTCGCTTCAAATAGCGCGAGTATCTCGCGGTCGTCCAAGCCAAGCCCTCCTTTCCCGAAACTTGCGAAAGATCTTTCTGCCCTAATAGACGGATTTGAACGGAAAATGTGACAAAAAAGCCTTTTTCTTCGGCGTCAGGTCAAAAGAGTATTTAAGTGATATATCCCGCTGTGCGGGATGTGATGTGTCTGCCTTGCGGCAAACGTGATGTTTTGCGGCGACGCCGCAAAGTGATGTGACGTGTTCCGCTTTTCACGCGCGAAGCGCACATCACTTGGCGAAGCCAAACATCACGTCCGAAGGACGCATCACGTTCCGCGGCAGCGGAACACATCATTGAAAAAAGCCTCTTTTGTCTTTCGACAAAAAGAGGCTTTTTTCTGGAGCTGGTGGGGAGACTCGAACTCCCGACCTGCTGATTACGAATTATAACCGGGCAGAGTTTAGCACACCTTCATCTGTCGTCATTTATCGATATGTCAATCGCGCTTTACATTGTAGTTGTGCGGGTTTGCGGGTTTGCTTCTTGCTATTTATCGTTATCTATCGTTATTCGCATTTGTCTGACTTTTGGTGTCGGTTTGACTTTTGGTTTGACTTTCCGTTTGACTTTCAGAGTCAGTTTAACTCGCCTTCGTAGTATCTATCACTCTTGCCGCGATTGCACCTTTCGCATAATGTCCTTAAATTGCTCATTTCCGTCTTGCCGCCCTTTGAAACAGGCTTAATATGATCTACGTGAAGCAAAACGCCGTCTTCTGCAGTTGCTCCGCATATAACGCAACGGAAATTATCTCTTCTCAACACCTCATACCTCAAGGATTCGGTCATAAGAGAACGTTCACGTTCAATAAACCTTCTCCGGGCATGATATTCCTTACGCATCTTTGCCGCGTGGTCTAATGTAACCCCCACTCTGGAAATATCGTACTTGTTAGATTTATTAAGCCGCGTCTTAAATTTAGGTGAATGGTATTTAACTTGGACCACAATAGTTACAGTAGTTACCGGGCAAAGCTTATTCTTTTCCAAAACAGACATTTCGGCGCTATGGGGTTTCGCTCTTTCTTTAATACGATTGTATTCCCTATTATATTGAGATAAAAGTTTGTTGTTAAATTCAACGTCATCGGCATATGCGCGAAAATCTTTTTTGTTTTTCTCACAAATAACACCAAACTGTGCGTCAAAGTCAAAATCATCATACTCTCTTTTGGAGGACGTCTCTGTTGTAAATGTAAATGTATCTTTGACAGGCTTGAATTCATACTCCGCGTTTAGTTCCAAAAGTTCCTGATACAACGGACTTTTTTTTGCGACCTTCTCTAATCTTTTTGACTTGATTGACTCAAAAACAGGCTGGAAAATGAGCCAGCAAATGCCAAACAATAACTCGCCAACACCAACAAGAATACCTAAACCAAAAATACACACTACAACAATAACGATTATTCTGTTTGAGTCACTCATGTTACCCTATTCCTCTTGATGGTTGTTGTCCCGCTCGATAGCCTCATCTATGGCTCTGACAACAAATCCGTTGACGCTCTCGCCCTGCTCGG
>JAEEGJ010022868.1_pt1 | contig 13205 bp, 15 predicted proteins | sample 8958761 | NCBI WGS metagenome assembly JAEEGJ01 (sample SAMN16246546, study PRJNA631951) | gut metagenome | biome: gut microbiome; feature: rumen; material: RS-attached | host: Bos | place: Iran: Karaj | collected 2018-10
GCGGTTGCAACCTTCCGAAATTTTCACGTAGGCATAATGCGGCGGTGTTGTCAGCGTGCGCCCAGGCTGCAGATTGCAGTGATATTCAGCGTTGAAGTATTGCAGCATCGGCTTCAGTTCAAACTTGCCGAACCACGCGTCAACTTCGGGTATTTCGGCCTTCAACTCGTCGCGGTAACGCTGACTTAGGCAGCCGCAAACCACAATCTTGCCCACACGGCGGTGCTTTTTCTGCTCGGCAAACTCAAGTATCGTATTGATTGACTCCTCTTTAGCATCGTTAATAAATCCGCAGGTGTTGATTACCACAAAGTCGAATTTTCCCGACTCGGCCTCGTAACTCACATCGAAACCATTGGCCACGAGTTGGCGCATAAGAATCTCGCTGTCAACGCGATTCTTCGAGCACCCCATTGTCAGAAGGTTGATTGTCTTTTTCATTGCAATATTAGGCAAATGATTGATTATGAGAATAATGAGTCAACAAATTCAGCGGGTACAAAATCCTGCAAATCATCGATTCCCTCGCCCACGCCAATGTAGCGCACGGGGATTTTGAACTGGTCCGATATGCCAATAACTACGCCGCCCTTGGCCGTGCCGTCGAGTTTGGTTATTGCCAGCGACGACACTTCGGTTGCCAGCGTGAACTGCTTGGCCTGCTCAAAGGCATTTTGGCCTGTCGAGCCGTCGAGCACAAGCATCACATCGTGTGGCGCCTGCGGGTCGATTTTCTGCATCACCTTGCGGATTTTGGTCAACTCGTTCATCAGGTTCACCTTGTTGTGCAAGCGGCCAGCCGTGTCGATAATGACCACATCGGCGCCGTTTTTAGTTGCCGACTCAAGCGTGTCGTAGGCCACCGAAGCGGGGTCGGAACCCATACGCTGCTTGATAATGGGCACGCCAACGCGGTTTGCCCAAACCTCGAGTTGCTCAATGGCGGCAGCGCGGAAGGTGTCGGCAGCGCCAATCATCACCTTCTTGCCCTGCTGTTTGAATTTGTTGGCTAACTTCCCGATCGTTGTTGTTTTTCCTGCTCCGTTAACACCCACAACCATAATCACATACGGCTTGCCCGCAATGGTTTCAATGGCGTTGTCGTGTGAGTTGACTTTGTTTTCGGCCAAAAGGGCGGTAATCTCGTCGCGCATCAGAGCGTTCAACTCGTTGGTGTTGAGATACTTGTCGGCTTTAGCGCGTTCCTGGATACGCTCGATAATCTTCAGCGTGGTTTCAACGCCCACATCCGAAGTAACCAGCACTTCCTCCAGATTGTCAAGCACTTCATCGTCAACGGTTGACTTTCCCACAATGGCGCGGGATATTTTTTTGAACACGCTCTCTTTGGTTTTCGCCAACCCCTTGTCGAGCGTATCTTTCTGAAAACGAGAAAATAAGCCCATAATTCAAATCCGCTTAAGTGTAATGGAACAGCCGCCAAATAAAAAGGCTTTCCCCGAATACGAAGAAAGCCTTTTTAATGGTAAATCAAAAAATTATTTCTTGAAAAAATCCTTTGCGTGCTCAGCATTAACAACTTCTTCCTTGAACTGGTAAGCGCCTGTTTTGGGCGATTTTACCATCTTAATGCATTTTACGAAACTTTTAGCGTCGCCTGTTTTCAGGGTTGCAACTACTTTCTTTGCCATAGCCTATTATTTTATCTCCTTGTGAACTGTAACCTTCTTCAGGAATGGGTTATACTTACGCATTTCCAGTCTCTCGGGGGTGTTTTTGCGGTTCTTAGTGGTAATATACCGCGACATTCCTGGCACACCGCTCTCTTTTTGCTCGGTGCATTCCAGAATCACCTGAACTCTGTTACCTTTTGCTTTCTTTGCCATTTCGAACTATTTTTTAGTAGTTATTGATATAACCTGCGGCTTTGGCCTCTTGCAGCATCTTGTGCAAACCTTTTTTGTTGATATCGCGCAAGCCGCTTGCTGATACTTTCAAGGTAATCCAACGGTCCTCTTCAGGATAGTAGAATTTCTTCTTGAACAAATTTGCATGGAATTTACGTTTGGTCTTCAGGTTAGAGTGACCAACATTGTTTCCCACCATGCTACGTTTTCCTGTTACTTGACAAACTCGTGACATATAACTTTTTTTATATAGTTTTTCCTTCAAAAATCGGATGGCAAAGTACGTGCTTTTAATTCAATAAAGCAAATGTTTTTTGGTGTTTTTTTTGACACTTTTCACCGCTTCGCAAAGCGATTTTGGAATCTTAGATTTGTATCGATTCCAAATTGATTTTCAGTGCGATATTCACACGTTGGCCAGCAGCATCTCAAGCGCAGCCGTTGTGAACCGCTCAATATTCCGCTCGCGGTCGGTGCCGAAAACCACGCGTTGCGACGCCACTTTATCGGGTGTTGCCACACCAATATACACTGTCCCCACAGGGTCGTTGGCTGTGGCACCGGTTGGTCCGGCAATGCCTGTGGTTGACACGGCAAAGTCGGCACCAGTTGCGCGCCGCGCGCCCGCAGCCATTGCTTCTGCCACCTGATGCGAAACTTCGGTGTACTGCTCAATCAGTTCTTTTGGCACACCCAACACATTCATTTTCACCTCGTTGGTATACGACACCACTCCTCCCCTAAACCACGCCGAACTGCCCGGCACAAGCGTTATCTGATGTGCAATATTGCCGCCAGTGCAACTCTCGGCTGTGGCCACCCAAGCGCCCGCGGCCAACATTTTCGCAGCCAGTTGTTCAACCAAAATCCTTGCTTCGCTCATAAAAGATTCTGTTTACGGATGGCGAAAGTAGTGTTTTTATTGTTTTCTCATTTTCAGTTAACTTTTTTTACCCGGCATAAAATATTTCTAAAAATGCTGCGTTCAATTCAAAGCAACTATAAAAAGCATTTTGCCTATGGTGAAACATTTTACTATTTTTTTCAAACTCAGTAACATATGGCATAAAAAAAGCGAACCGGCCGACTTGCTGGCTGAAGGACTCTGCGACAAATTCAGTCCTTCGGCAACCACAATCAGCAAAATAATGGCGTTCGCAAAGGCTCATCGTACTGAGGAAACTAAAAACGCCGGTTCAGTTGAACTGGTACTTAATTGATTAAGCCGCAATTAAGGCATTACGGGCGGGGACAGTAATTCCCGCCTTTTTTGTGCAAGAAAAATCAGAATCGGAATACAATACCCAGTTTCAGCAACTCTTTGAACTGCAGTCCTTTGGTTGTATCAATCTGCTTGCCATTCTCGTCCTTCACCGGAATCTCCTGATCATCATCATAAATCATTTCGGTGGTGATGGTGGCACGCACATAATAATTAATGGGGAACACCATCTCAAGGTTCCAATCAACATCAACGTTCTGAGGTTTGTGGAAATAGTTTGAGAAAAATTCGGCAACTGAATTGACCTCAATATTCTTCCAGAACTTATTCTTATACACCCATTTAAGATACAAGCCAGTCTCACTGCGCACATATTGGTCCTCATCAACATTGTAGCGCTTATGGCTGACTGTATCGCTCACGACAAAGGTGTTTTTCGACGTCAGCGGCGAGAGTGTGATGCTGTTGTGGGCATCGGGTTTGTACTCCATACCGGCGCCAATGGTGAGAGTGGCGGGAGCCATGAACCGCGATGCAAGCCGCGTCTTGACGTTGCCATTATACTCATAGATAGGCGCGAATTGCGATTTGAACTCCAATTGCCCGCTATAATAGAACTTCTTAAAGGCTCGATAGCCATAGTTCGACGTGATGTTGATTTTGTCCTCGTTGGTCCGCATCGATTTCTTGCCCTGACGGATTGCGCCATATTTAAACACGCCTTTGTTCTCCCACGAATGAGCGCCACGTTTATAGTTGGCGTACAGTTCTAGTGTGGAGAGCAGTGTGATGGTGTTCTCGCCACCCTTCACCCAGTTGTGAAGCGTCATCTGCGTGGCATCGAGCCCGATTTTGCCGCCCAACTGCCAGTAGTGCGGATCCTCGGGTTTTTGACGATTAAGTTTCACCAATCCATGATTCCTCGATTCCGCCAAAAGGTCGAGAAGCAATTTGCGGGTTTTCTCCATGTCGTCGGTTTCGATTTCTGGCGAGTCATTGATGAGCAAACGGAACGAATTGCGCTGAATGTCGCGGATAAGCGCGGGTTCGTCGTTTCCGGCAAGGTCCTTAATTGTTGTGCGGATGACGCGCGGACTGCCATCGTAAAGACGAAAACGCAGCGAATCGCCGTTAATGTTGACTAAATAAAAGACAGTGGTATCGTTGCGCATTCGGCGTATCTGACTGAATACCGGCATCTTCCCTATGTCTGCCAAATTCTTGCGGATGGCCTTTACAAGAGTATCGGTATATGGAGTTGTGACGGCTACAAGGCTATCATAATTAACTCTGGTGTCGGTCATAAGGTCGAGGATGTCGCCGAAAACCGAATCCGTACTCGCAACATCCATCGTGTCCAACGTACGCAACAAGTGCCATTTGACACGGTTGTCGGTCATCTCCCTCTCAAACCGCTCGCTGCGAACCCTCACCGTATCGTAAAAGGCTCGCATCCAAGCCAATTCAATCTCGGGGCGGTTGTCGTCGACAAGTTTCACGAAATCTGACATATTAAGGTTTGACGTATCGGCCGGGAGTTGATAGTTTAGGTAGCGGAATGCCTCATAAAACGCTGTATCAATGATATTTGCAGGTCGGTTCTGTTTGAAATAATCATTTATGACCTCGCGGTCCCAACTCTCACGGGCAATGCGCCGCGCACCTCGCCGCTGCGCCGACAACAGCAACGGGCAGAGACACAATAGCAGCAATATCAATTTCCGCAAAGTCATAGTAGTATGTTTGCGCAAAAGTAAGGATTAAATCGAGGAAAAAACGAGTCGGTGAATCGGTGAATCGGTCGGGATGGTCGAGAAAGTTTGACAAGTTGCCCACAATGAAACAAACATTTTAAAAACAGCGAAGGCGCACCTATCGGCACGCCCTCGAAAATGAATGGTTAGTTGTTTGGGCCTATTTTATAATAACCCTCGGATTATACTCGAACAATGACTGATTGGCACGGAGTTCGTTGACATTGATGTCTCTGATTGTTTTACCTTTCCAACTGGCACCCCACATACTAAATGGCTCTCCATCGGGCACAACAAGAGTGATTGTGGAAGCATCTACGGGCATTGGGTCAAAAACCAACACATAGGCAAAAAAATCGCCCGAATATCCATTTATCCAAAAAATATGTTCGGTTGGCAGCCCTATGATATTCTTTAAAAATAACACCCTATTATTATCGACTAGAAGTTGCGTCTGGGGTTCAAATCCCATATATTCCCGATTCCAATTCTGCTCACACGCCACTGCTAAATAAGTGGCATCTTTAGTCAACCACAAAGCCATTGTACCATCAGCAACAGGCTTAATCAAGTGAACATCAGCATATTCTGCCCACGTATCGTGGTTATCTTTGTTATAATCTTTTTCTTCTTTGACAAGACGAGCCCTTTTGATTTGTGGAGCATCGTCGTAATGAGTGTTCATCTCGCTAATAATTCGCCGATTATCAAGTTGGAATTGGCTTCCGCGCATATTCCACGTTGGCACACCGTAAATGGCTACATTTTTAGTTGTTTCCGGAAGTTTTGGAAAGAATATTTGGAAATCAATCACATCACCATCCGCTTTATTCTGCGCTTTTATTGATATGTGTTTCCTCATACAACCATCTGGGAAAGTCCGTTTGGCGCGATACTGAATGCCTGTCTCCATATCCACAATGGCAGTTTCGTCGGAAGCGAGCCAAAGGTTCTCAACATAATCGGCGGACATTGGAAAATAGCAATGAAGCACTGTTTCGTCGCCTTGGTTAACCAGCTTATTTTTCAACAAAAGAAATGTCCTTTTTTTATTGAAATAAAGAACACTCTTCTGGTTGCGGTAAAGACTATCACTATTAACCGTTGGATAGTCATACAAAATAACAGTGTCTTTTATCCAACTGTTTTCAGTATTAGGCATAGTCCAAATAGTCTGCTTGTTTATTTTTTTCTCATAAAATTGTCCAGAAAACGTATGTATTTTGTCTTTAAGAACAATCTCCGCTGGTTGCTGAGCCACAGCATTGGCACAAAACAGTGCCATAATGCTTAAAATAGTTAATTTCTTCATTTTGGTGTAGTTTTATAATTAATAATATGTATTGAAGTTTGTAAACGTAATATCATCGTAGAACTGCTGGTAGCAGTCAGATTCATATTCAATATCAATTGGTGCGTGAACACTGTAAATCATTATTTTAGAATCATCTATACGTTCAGCAATCCAAAAGTAGTTCACCCCGTTTTGCTCATCGTCGATACTGAAAAATATCTGTTGTTCAGTATTGTTGAAGAAGTAGCCAGGCGAAGCGTTGGAGTAGTTGCCGACCATCTGCACAAACTGCCCAAGAACATCAAATTCCTCTTTGACGGGGAAAACATAGAAAGTCTCAACAAAGTTTGAATCGTTGGCGATCGAACATTCTGAGTTTATTTTGTTTACGCCCTGAAATTCGGCCAGCACTTCGATAAATTCGTCAAGCATGGCCGGAGTAAAAACGGGGTCATCGGTTTCGATCTGATTTTCAGCATAATTTGTTTGAGCGGCTTTTTGCGAAGCATCGCTGTTGGCTGATTCTCGGTCATCGGTTGTCGGCTCGTTTGCTGCATAGAGCGGTCTTTCCATCCTCAAATTCGGATTTGGTGCCGGTTTGGCTTCAGGTTTCGTGTTTGGTTTTACCTTTGGTTGTGGTGCTTCCAATTTCGGTTCAGGTGCGACTGCTGGTTCTGCGGTCGTGTCATTTATAACAACTGCAGGCTCTTGAATTTCAACATTTTCCTTAACAGGCGTTTCGGCAATCATTTCCAACTCATGAGCGGTTTTGCCAAAGAACAAAACAGCGCTTCCGATACCTGCCACAAGTGCAATGCAAGCCGCAGCAGCCACCCAACGCCACATTTTTATGGTCTTGGGTTCGGCTTCAATCTCGCCTATCACTTTGTCGAAGAAATCGGCAGGCACCTTGGTTACCGTCCGTTTTTCCACGCTTCGACGCAAAGCCTCACGCAAATCGTCGTCTTTCGTCTCTTTCATCTTCTTTTTGTTTTATCATTATCAATAATTTCTTTCTAATCCTATGCAGCCTCACTGCCAGTGCGTTTGCTTCGGCATCCATTATGAAGGCAATCTCGTTCAGCGGCTTGTCCTCATAATAATATAGGTGCACCAGCATCCGCTCGTCGGGCGGCAAATTGTCGAGAGCCTCTTCCATCAACTTGATGCGTTCTTCGCGGCCTGTCGAAAACTCATCATCGGCAATGTCGATGTCGGCAATCTGCGCATCATCAATGTTAATCCAACGCAACTTGCGGTGTCTCAAGTGGTTGATCGACTCGTTGTAGGCGATTCTGCATGCCCACGTCAGAAACGATGCCCGACCTTCGAACGTCTCCAACCGGCTGAAAGCCTTCACGAAAGTGTTCTGCGCCACTTCTTCGGCATCGGCACGGTTGCTGACCATTCGCACCGTAAAATCAAGAACATGCTGCGAGTACCGCCTCACAAAATAGGCATACTCAGTAGCCGCGGCCTTACGGTCGCCCGCATTCAGATAATCGGTTACCCGACTGATGCGTTGTCGTTCGTCGATGTCCGTTGTTTTAACCATTCTGCCTTTTAGACAATCGTTCGCAAAAAATATTACACACAAAAAACGATTTTTTTGCGGAATTAGGAAATTTGGCTTTACGGATATAACCTTGATTGGGAACCAAGGATCACGAAAAAAGAAACGCCAAACATCCGAACTAATTGTAATTCAGAAGGTTTGGCGCTGTGCGTTTAAAAGAAGTATTCGCTTATAACTCTGCGCTAAGATATTCAAAATCAACCTTATTGTGCATAAGGTCGGCAATTGAGTAACTTTCAAAGAAGTTGTTCACCGTCTCATAAAGTTTCTTCCACATGGGCAGAGTGCGGCAAATTTGCGTGCGCTCACACGGTTTGGCGTCGCAGCCCAAACAGGCCACCGGTGCCAGTGAGCCTTCAGTTGCGTGAAGAATCTCGGTCAAACGATATTCCTGCGGCGGGCGGTTCAGACGATAGCCGCCACCCTTTCCGTGGACGCCGTCAATCAGCCCCGCTTTCGAAAGTGCTGTGGTTATGCTCTCAAGATATTTCAGCGAGATGTCCTGCCGTTCCGAAATGTCTTTCAGCCTTGTGAAGCCCGTCGAGCCCTGCTCTGCAAGGTCAATCATCACTCTGATAGCGTATCTGCCGCGTGTTGAAATCATCATAATCCCGATTAGTTATTGCAAGTTACTACTTTTTTGATCTGTTTTATCGATAATCGAAAAATAAAAACCGCACACCGGCAATGTCGAAATATCCGACTGCCAGTGTGCAGATTACTCATTGTTATTCTGAGAACAGACTTGTGCTCAGATAGCGGTCGCCTGTGTCGGGCAGCAGAACAACAATGTTCTTGCCTTTGTTCTCGGCGCGTTTGGCCAGTTCAATTGCTGCCCACAGAGCCGCACCCGACGAAATTCCGACCAAAACACCTTCCGTGCGGCCAAATTCGCGGCCAGTTGCAAATGCATCCTCGTTCGATACGGTTATGATTTCATCGTAAACCTTGGTGTCGAGCACATCGGGAACAAAGCCTGCGCCGATTCCCTGAATCTTGTGCGGACCAGGCACACCTGTCGAAAGCACTGCCGACGATGCCGGTTCAACGGCAACGATTTTCACACCAGGTTTCTTCGATTTTAGATATTTGCCCACGCCCGTAACGGTTCCACCGGTACCGACGCCAGCCACGAAAATGTCAACTTGGCCGTCGGTGTCCTCAAAAATCTCAGGACCAGTGGTCTCAAAATGAGCCTTCGGGTTGGCCGGATTCACAAACTGTCCGGGAATGAAACTGTTAGGCGTTGTTTCAGCCAGTTCCTGCGCTTTCGCGATGGCGCCCTTCATGCCCTTCGAGCCATCCGACAGAACCACCTCAGCGCCGTAAGCCTTCATCAGTTGGCGACGCTCAACGCTCATCGTCTCGGGCATTACAATAATGGCTTTGTAACCGCGGGCGGCAGCCACGCTGGCCAGACCAATGCCTGTGTTTCCACTTGTCGGCTCAATAATCACCGCCCCCGGTTTCAGTTTGCCGGCACGCTCGGCTTCCTCAATCATTGCTTTTGCAATGCGGTCTTTGACGCTGCCTGCGGGATTGAAGTACTCAAGTTTGGCAATGATTTTTGCCTGCAATTTGTGCGCCGACTCAATTCGGCTCAGTTCCAGAAGTGGTGTGTGGCCAATCAGTTCGTCGGCCGATTTGTAAATTCTTGACATTTTATTTCTGTTTTTTGATGATTACTAATTTTATGTCGCAAGGTACAAAAGTTTTTACTTGCTATGCTCTATTACTTCACTGCGTCGAAGGCTGATTTCAAGTCGTCGATAATATCATCAACATGCTCAGTACCAATCGATAAGCGGATGGTGCTCTGTGTAATTCCTTGCTCGGCGAGTTCTTGATCGTTCAACTGCGAGTGAGTGGTTGTTGCCGGGTGAATCACAAGAGATTTAACATCGGCCACATTTGCCAGCAGACTGAAAATCTTTAAGTTATCGATAAATTTCCAAGCCGCATCCTTGCCGCCTTTAATCTCGAATGTGAAGATGCTTGCGCCGCCGTTCGGGAAGTATTTTTTGTAGAGTTCGTGATCCGGATGGTCGGGCAGCGACGGGTGGTTAACCTTGGCAACCTTCGGGTGATTTTTCAGGAAATCAACCACTTTCAGCGTGTTCTCAACGTGACGTTCCAAACGAAGCGAGAGTGTCTCGACACCTTGCAGCAGAAGGAATGCGTTGAACGGGCTGATGGCGGCGCCTTGGTCACGCAGCAGAATGGCGCGGATATAAGTCACGAATGCAGCGGGGCCAACCACGTCGGCAAACGAAACGCCGTGGTAACTTGGGTTTGGTGCGGCGATTGGTGCGTATTTGCCCGATTTCTTCCAGTCAAATTTGCCACCATCGACAATGATTCCGCCCAGAGTTGTGCCGTGGCCGCCAAGGAATTTAGTGGCCGAGTGAACCACAATGTCGGCGCCGTGCTCAAGCGGACGAATCAGATACGGTGTGCCGAAAGTGTTATCGATAACCAACGGAAGACCGTGATTGTGAGCAATTTCAGCAATTGCGTCGATGTTTGGAATATCGCTGTTGGGGTTGCCCAAAGTTTCAAGATAAACGGCTTTTGTGTTCGGACGGATGGCAGCCTCAACCTCTTTAAGATTGTGTGCGTCAACGAAAGTTGTCTCAACGCCAAACTGTGAAAGCGTGTGCGACAGCAAGTTATAAGTTCCGCCGTAGATTGTTTTCTGTGCCACAATGTGGTCGCCGTTCTGTGCCAGCGCCTGAATTGTGTAGGTTATTGCGGCTGCGCCTGAAGCCAAAGCCAAAGCGGCAACGCCACCTTCGAGAGCAGCCACGCGGCGCTCAAGAACGTCCTGTGTTGTATTGGTCAGGCGGCCATAAATGTTACCTGCGTCGGCCAGACCAAAGCGGTCGGCGGCATGTTTCGAGTTATGGAACACGTACGATGTTGTCTGATAAATTGGCACTGCGCGTGAATCTGTTACTGGGTCGGCAGTCTCTTGGCCAACATGAAGTTGCAGTGTCTCGAAGCGGTAGTTTCTCTGTGTCATAATAACCTCCTTTTTTATGTTTTATTTTAAACTGTTGTTTTTCGTTTTTGACGATGCAAACATAATACAATTTTCCTATTACCCACTATGTTGGTAGGTTATTTTTTTAAAAATTTTTAATTTTTCTTATTATTATCTGATTAACAACAATTTAACGAGAGCATTTTTTTTAGAAACCACATATATTATATGTGCCTACGACCAAATGCACAAAAAATCACGTATTCATATTCCATAATAAACAGATTTAATCCATATCTCGGATTTTGACTACCTTTGCGGCTCAAAATTTTTGACGATGATTACAGTATCAAATCTCTGCGTTCAGTTTGGCAAACGCATTCTTTTTCAAGATGTTAATCTTAAGTTCACACCAGGCAACTGCTACGGCATTATTGGTGCCAACGGCGCTGGAAAATCCACTTTTCTGAAGACGCTCTACGGCGGAATCGACGCCACGCGCGGAACCGTCACCATTGGACCGCATGAACGGCTTTCGGTGCTGAAGCAGAACCACTTTGAGTTCGACGACTGCACCGTGCTGAACACCGTGCTAATGGGCCACGCCGAACTGTGGCGCGTGATGAACGAGAAGGACGCGCTCTACGCAAAACCCGATTTCAGCGAAGAAGACGGCATCAAGGCATCAGAACTTGAAGAGAAATTTGCCGAGATGGACGGCTGGAACGCCGAGAGCGACGCAGCCACACTGTTGAGCGGACTTGGTATCAAAGAAGATTTGCACCAAAAATATATGCGAGAGTTGAGCGGTAAAGAGAAGGTGAAAGTGTTGCTGGCACAGGCGCTTTTCGGCAAGCCCGACAACCTGTTGCTCGACGAGCCAACCAACGACCTCGACCTCGACACCGTGACGTGGCTCGAGCACTACCTGTCGGAATTTGAGAACACTGTGCTTGTGGTCTCGCACGACCGTCACTTCCTCGACTCAATCTGCACCCACACCGTCGACATCGATTTCAACCGCATTCAGATGTTCGCTGGCAACTACAGTTTCTGGTACGAGTCGAGCCAACTTGCTCTGCGTCAGCAACAAATGCAGAACAAGAAGGCCGAAGAGAAGAAGAAGGAACTTGAAGAGTTCATCCGCCGATTCAGCGCCAACGTGGCCAAAAGCAAGCAGACCACTAGCCGCAAGAAGATGCTGGAAAAACTTAATATTGAAGAGATTAAACCATCGAACCGCAAATATCCGGGCATTATCTTCACCCCTGCCCGTGAGTGTGGCGACCGCATTCTCGATGTGAAAGACCTGTCGAAGACCGTTGACGGTGTGAAACTGTTCAGCAATCTGAATTTCACGGTGAACAAAGACGACAAAATCGTCTTCCTGTCGCGCAACACCCGTGCAATGACCACGCTATTCGAGATTCTGAAAGACCATCTTGCACCCGACACCGGCTCGTACACCTGGGGACAGACCATCACAAAGGCCTATCTACCGCTCGACAACGAGAAATTTTTCAAAGATGACATCACTCTGATGGACTGGCTCGCACAATTCTCTGAAGACACCAGCGACCTCTATCTGCGTGGCTATCTGGGCAAAATGCTATTCTCAGGCGACGAGGTAAACAAGAAAGCCAACGTGCTTTCGGGTGGCGAGCGTGTGCGCTGTATGATTGCGCGTATGATGATTCGCAACGCCAACGTCCTCATCCTCGACACCCCCACAAACCACCTCGACCTTGAGTCGATTCAGGCGTTCAACAACACGCTGGTCAAGTTCAAGGGCAACGTGCTGATGTCGTCGCACGACCACGAGTTCATTCAGACCGTGAGCAATCGCATCATTGAAATTGGCCCCAACGGCATGATTGACAAGATGATGGAATATGATGATTACATCAGTGACAACCATATTGCCGAACTGCGCGAGAAATTGTATTAAGTTTCTTTGCTCAATATCACAAAAAAAGGCGGAACCTTGAGTTCCGCCTTTTCCGTTATATGCAAACCGCTGATTAAGCGTACATTGCAACAATTGCTTCGTAAAGTTCTTGTTGACCTGAAGTCTGTTTCGGCTCGTTAACTTTCTTGCCGTACTCGTAAGCCTCTTCAAGAGTCATCTTGCCTTCCTCAAACTTCTTGCCTTCGCCCTTGTCGAACGATGCGTAGCGAGCAGCCAGCATCTTCTTGTATGGGCTCTCCTCGAGCAATTTGGCTGCGTTCTCAAGTGCGCGGGCCATTGCGTCCATACCGCTGATGTGTGCCAAGAAGATGTCTTCAAGGTCAGTTGAGTTGCGGCGAGTTTTTGCGTCGAAGTTGGTACCACCTGTGCCTAGACCACCGTTGCGGATAATCTGCATCCAAGCCTGAACCAATTCGTATTGGTCAATCGGGAACTGGTCAGTATCCCAGCCGTTCTGCATATCACCACGGTTAGCGTCGATTGAGCCGAGCATACCAGCGTCAACAGCGCAAGCCAATTCGTGCTCGAAGGTGTGGCCA
>JAEEGJ010022871.1_pt1 | contig 13203 bp, 9 predicted proteins | sample 8958761 | NCBI WGS metagenome assembly JAEEGJ01 (sample SAMN16246546, study PRJNA631951) | gut metagenome | biome: gut microbiome; feature: rumen; material: RS-attached | host: Bos | place: Iran: Karaj | collected 2018-10
GAAGGAGGTGTCGACCACGGCGACCTGCGGGAGGCCCGGGAAGAACTTGGTGGCGCCTTCCATGCCGGTGGCGTGTGCGGGTTCGTGCAGCGGGGCGAACAGCGTGATGCTGCGGATGTAGTCAATGACTTCCTGCGTGACACGCTCGCTCTTGACGTACTTGCCGCCGTGCACTACGCGGTGGCCGATGGCCTCGATCGTGTCGGTGAGCTTCTGTTCGGCGAGGAACTTCTGTACCTCGGCGACGGCTTCGGCGTGCGTCGGGCAGTCGAAATTGAAGTCGATGTTGCCTTCGGGGCCCTTTGCCTTCACGTGGCCGTTCACGCCGATGTTTTCGACGAGGCCGCTAGAGATGGATTCCTTGGTCTGGGTGTCGATGACGGCGAACTTGACCGAAGAACTGCCGCAGTTGAGAACGAGTACGCGCATAGTGCTTCCTTTGTTTTTTTTCTCTTGCCGTCAAATAATAGTATTTTGTTTCTGCGTTGGCATTAAGACTGTTTTTCGCACGCGATGTAATGATGATGGAACTTCTTGAAATCCTCAATCCACCGGTTCGCTGCAAATAGTGGGTGTCTTGCCGAGATTATGAGCCTATCGCCCCATTTTGCTGTACTGAGGGAAGGTACTTTGGGGTCGCTGCTGCATGTTGTACCGTCAAGTAATTGCTCGCAAATAAGGTTGTTGCCTTTCTTGTTGCAGCAGAGCACAATGACCTGGGGGTCGATTTCGAGAATTTGTCTTTTGAGTAGGTCGATGTTGTTGTTAGCCCAACCAATGTAGGTGTTGTCTGATTGGGATGTACCGGATGTTTTTTTCAAGTTGATTGCGGCTATCCTTCGGAGTATTCCTTTTCGTTCTTCATCAGAACGGAATGGTTCGCATGTTCCATCAAGAATAGTTTTTGCCCATTTACAGCAGGGTTGCCAGGTTTTCCGTCCATTTCCGGGGGCCCCGTTTTTAAGAAACTCGCATAATGAACCGTTTAATTCATTTGTTTCTTTTAGTATGAAAAGAATCCTTGTCTTTTCTTGGCGATAATGCTCCTCATCTACGATGCCGTCTGTATCTAGGACAGCATCCGGGTATCTCTTTTTGAATTCATCCCAAATATTGGACATATTTTATCTCGCTGCTATAACGGGTAATATAATATTCTAAATTACGGATGATGCTCAAGAAAATCGCAGATTTTGACAACCGCGTTTCGGTGTGCTGGACCAACAGGCATTTTTCGCCGAAGGCCGACCGTTGGCTCAAGTTTTATGTGCGCCTGGGTGACGGCTATATATGGGCGCTGTTCGTGCTGTTCATTATCTGGCGTGTCGGGTTCGACAACTTTTTGCCTATCCTGTGGCAGGCCCTGATGGCACTCGCCATGAGCCTCGTGATTTACGAGGTGGTGAAACTCAATACCAAGCGTCCGCGCCCGTTTGCCGCGAACCCGCAAATCAAGGCGGAGGTCCCGCCGCTCGACAAGTACAGCTTCCCTTCGGGCCACACGATGAACAACCTCGCCGTTGCGAGCGCTGTGACGTTCATTGTACCGCAGTACGGCTGGGTGATGCTCCTGTTGCCGCTCACCTGGGGGCTTTTGCGCGTGTACTTTGGCGTGCACTGGTTGACGGATATCGTTTGTGGTTTCTTGCTCGGCATATTGAGCTTTGTGCTCGGGCACCTGCTGTGGATTGCGATATTCTAGGAGGCGGCGATGCGGGATTTTGTACAAGCTAACGATTTCTTTGCAAGTCTCAAGTCGACCGAGCGCATGTACCTGCTGGTAAGGCATGCCGAAAGGCCGCACATCACAGCTGCCGATGCCGACTACGGGGCGCACGTGGGCCTGACCGCTGCGGGGCGCGAGCGTGCCGTTGCACTCGGCAAGATGTTCCCGCCGGAGGGCGATGCGGTGTACTACTCCAGTCCAGTAGGCAGGTGCATGGATACTGCGAAGTGCATCGCGGAAGGTCGCGCTCTTGCGGGTTGCTGCGGCGAATCGCAGGTTGCGGGCTCGCCAGATACAGGATGCGCGCCCGGCACATCCCTGCCCGAAATCACTCCGCTGGCGGTTCTCGGGCACCTCTACGTGAAGGATTATCCCTCGTACCTTGACGTGCTCAACGAACGCTTTTACCAGAACATCTGCAGCTGGATTGATAGCGACGACCACCCCGCATTCTACCCGCTGCACGAGCGCGCCGAGGAAGTGCGCAAGTTCATGCTCGAGAAGGGGACTGCGCGTTTCAATATCTTCGCGACGCACGATGCCTGGGTGGTGCCGACGCTCGTGCATTTCTGCAAGATGCACTTTACGCCGCAGCGCTGGATGAACTACCTCACCGGAATCGCTTTTGTTGTGAACAGCGACGGGTTCGAGCGCGTAGTGCCCGTGACCGGCATGGAGAGTGGCTGGCTGGAATTCTAGAAGGCTAGCCTTTGCGAAAATACGGACTACTGGGAAAAAAGACAGTAAAAAACGAAAAAATTCTAAATTTGCGGTGACACTTTTGACCTCCCCGGGTGTTACAAAGGCATGGAAAGGAAAAGTCCCGCAGACCGCATGGCATTTTCGAAACTGTACGAGGCGTACGCCCCGATGGTTTACCGCCGTGCCATGATGCTCCTGCGCGATGTAACCGAGGCCGAGGACATGGTGCAGAACGTGTTTCTGCGCGTGTTCGAACGCTGGGACAGCCTGGATGTATCGCAGCCGTCGAGCCTCTTGTGGAATACGGCGACGAGGCTCTGCCTGAACCGCATCCGTGACAAGAAGCGCCGCGGGCTCGATTGCGACACGAGCGAACTCCTGCTCTCGATTGCCTGCGCCGATGACGACGAAGGCGAAAAGGAAGCGAGGGGCATTCTCGCGAAACTGTTCTCGCGCGAGCCGGAATCCAGCCGCACGATTGCCGTGTTGCATTTTGTGGACGGCATGACACTTGAAGAGACTGCCCGCGAGGTGGGGCTCTCGGTAAGCGGGGTGCGCAAGCGCTTGCGTGGCCTGCAGGCCAAGGTAAAGAATCTGGAGGTAAAGTGATGATCCCCGATTGGAAACTGGAACGATACCTTACGGGCGACTTGCCCGAGGGCGAGATGCGCGAGATTCGCGAACTCGAGAAGACGGACGAGATTTTCGCCGGTCGCGTGAAGATGATGCGCGAGGATAACGCGGCGATTCTGAAGAAGCTGCCCTTCGAGAGGCTTTCCGAGAAGATGGATGCCCGCGAGCTTGGCTCGGGGCGCGGCGCGGGTCGCGGAGCCGGCATGAACGGCGCGGGCAATGGCGTGAATTTCAGGCTCGTGAAGTTCGCTGCCGCTGCGGCCCTCGTGCTTGCGGTGGTATCGGTGGCGCTCTTTAGCCAGCGCGAAATCGGCCCGGATGCCGGCACGCAGGTTGCTGGCGGTGCGCAGGTGATGGACGTCGCGATGGTCGACGCCTCGGAAATTCCGGGCGGTGCCGGCGACACCCGCATCAAGGGTTTGGATGCCCGCATGGAAGTGTGGAAGAAGACGGGCGATAGCGCGGTACAGATGCCGAACCTGGGCGAGGCACGCGAGGGCGACGAAATCCAGTTGCGCTATGCCGTGCCGGAAAAGTGCTTCGGTATGCTTTTTAGCATGGATGGCAACGGCACGCTCACGATGCACATGGCCGACGGTTCCAGTGCGGTTGCGCTCGAGCCGGGCAAGATGACGACGCTGCCGTTTGCATACAAGCTGGACAACGCGCCGAAATTCGAGAAGTTCTTCTTGCTCACGTCGCGTGCGGCGTTCGAGCTGGACGCGAACAACATCGACGCATTGCTCAAGGACAAGGACGTGCACAACGTGAGCATCACGCTGCGCAAGGTAGGGGGAGTGAACTAATGAGGAATATTATCGAGAAGCTGGACGCGTCGATTACGCTCCAGGTGATTTCGCTGATTGCATTGCTTGTTTTTGCGGCGGTTACCAATGCGAATGCCGCTATGACTGGCGCGGAAGTTGCGAGCATAAACGGCGCAGTTGTAAATACTGGTATAAACGGTGCCACTGCTATTGCGGGCATAAACGGCGCCGCGCAGGCGGATAACGCGCGCATCAACCGCTATGTGGTGGCGGTAAGCGCGAACTATGGCGGGCAGGGCCGGCCGGTGCTTCGCTATGCCGAAAGTGACGCAAAATCGTTCGCGAAGGTGCTCGGTGAGATGGGCGGCGTGCAGGCGGGTAACGTGATTCTGGTAAAGGAGCCGGGCGTGGCCGCCCTCCAGAAACAGCTCGACGGTCTTGATGCGAAAATCGCGCAGGGCAAGAACGCCGCGGGCCGCAACGAGGTGCTGTTTTACTACAGCGGGCACGCCGACGAGAAGGGACTCCGCCTCGGGAATGAAGTTTATGCCTGGAAGGAACTGCGCAAGCGCATCGACGCGATGAAGGCCGACGTGAAGATTGCAGTTATCGATGCCTGCGGCTCGGGTGCTATCACACGCCTGAAGGGCGGTGTGGCGGTGCCCGCGTTCATGGTGGACCAGAGCAGCGACATGAAGGGTTACGCGTTCATTACCAGCAGCACGCAGGATGAATCTAGCCAGGAAAGCGACAAGCTCAGGGGCTCGTTCTTCACGCATTCGCTGGTGAGCGGGCTCCGCGGCGCCGGTGACCTGAGCGGTGACGGAAAGGTTACTTTGTCCGAAGCGTACCAGTTTGCCTTTAACGAGACCCTGCAGCGCACCGAGAAGACGATGGGCGGCGCCCAGCACCCGAGCCGCGACATGAACCTCGCGGGAACGGGAGACGTGGTGATGACCGACTTGCGTAGCACAAGCGCGGGCCTCGAACTCGACGAGGACGTGGATGGCCGCCTGTTTATTCGCGATGAAAAAGGAGAACTCGTCGCGGAACTCTACAAGAAGGCGGGCCGTGCGATGAGCCTCGGGTTCCCTGCCGGCAAGTACACCGTGCGCCTGGAACGCCCTGCGGAATTCAGCGAGGCGGTGGTGACTCTCCAGAACAACCGTCGCGAAAAGCTTTCGCACAAGCAGTTTGCCGCGGTGAGTGCCGAAAAGACGACGCTTCGTGGCGAAATCGGCGGTTTGCGTGACTGCACTGCGGGTGATTCTATCGCGTGCTCGCTCGACTCTCTCGATCACAATGGCAAATACCGCGTGACCTTCAACGCGGTGGATAGCGACAAGGATCCGCGCAAGGGAATCCAGATTGGCGTCTTTGTCGCAGAGGCCGATGACTACATGCTCGGAACGCAGCTGAGCCTTATCGCGAACGTCGCGAAAAAGGAGATGCACGGCCTGCAGGTGACCGACATCTACAATGGCGCGAACGCTCATTTCGAGGGTGCGCAGATTAGCGGCATGATCAACTACGCGCAGTCCTTTGACGGGGCACAGATTGCATCGACGCTGAATATCGCGGGCGAGAATTCTTCGGGCGCGCAGGTTTCGGGTACGGCGAACTTCATTGCCGACTCTCTCAATGGTGCTCAGGTTTCTCCGGCGTTGAACTATGCGGGCCAAGCCGACGTGCAGGTGACTGCCGCCTTGAACATTGCCGCGGATGCAGGTGTACAGGTTTCTGCAGCCATGAATATCGCTGGAAAATCCGACGTGCAGGTGACCGCCGCCATGAACATCGCAGGCACTGTCGAAGGTGCGCAGGTGAGTACCATGAACATCGCGGGCAGGGCGAACGGAAGGCAGGTTGGTATAATCAACATCTGCGGTACTTGCGAATCCACCCCGATAGGGCTCATCAACATCGTGGGTAACGGCGTGTGGAGCGTGACCTCTTCCGTGAACGAGATGGGTGCGCTCGGGCTTTCGCTCCACTTGGGCACGGCCTACCTGTTTACCGCCTTCGAAGGCACCCGCGAATTCGAGAAGGGCGCAAACTTCAAGCACTTCAGCGACATGTACGAAATGGGTCTCGGTCTCGGTACGCAGTTCGGCAAGTACGGCAACCACTTTGAACTCGAGTACATGTTCCTCAATGCACGCGAAGGTTTCAGCATGGACACGGACGAGGATGATATTAACTTCCATCACCGCCTGCGCCTGGGCTTCGTGCACAAGCTATTCCCGGGCTTCGGCATGACTGTCGGCGGCACGCTCAATATAGTGAGCGAAGGAAATGCAGATAAAGTAATTGTCAAGCCCCGCAGTGAATACCACGACGATTTCAGCGTCAATGGACACAATGCGCGCTGGTGGCCCGGCTTCTACGCCGGCCTCACCGTGGGAAGGTTCTAAAAATAAAGTCTAATCCGCGCAAAGCCTGCCGAGTTCGTCCTTCTTTTCGAGGATGGTATCGAGCAGGCTTTTGTAATCCATGTCGGTATTGCTGCGGAGCAATTCGGTAATTTCTACGGCCGGCGTGTAGAGCGGCGTGAGCGAGAGGTTGCCGAGAACACCCTTCAGCGCATGGGCCGCCTCGAAGGCGGCTTTCAGGTCTTTCGCGGCAATGGAATCCTTGAGCTTGTCGAAGTAGCCCTCGCCGGGAATGGTCGCCACGAGTTTCAGGTACAGCGCCTCGTTCCCGAAGCAGCGTGCAAGCCCCTCGGCGGTATTTGCTCCAAAAGTGTTCAGTTTTTCGATGGTAATCATGCGCCCCTCCGGCGTTCAAGTTCCTTTTCGATGAAGGGTACAAAGTCCTTCGGCGGGACCGGCTTCGAGAAGAAGTATCCCTGGATAATCTGACAGCCCATTCCCTTGAGGGTATCGAGCTGCGACTGCGTTTCTACGCCTTCCGCTACGGCGGGAATCTTGAGGAATTTCGCGATGCCCACCACGAGTTCCACGAGCTTCAGGTTGCGTTCGTCCTTTTCCATGTTGCGCACGAACGACATGTCGATTTTCAGGATGTCGATGGGCAGCGTGGTAATCATGTTCAACGAGGAGTATCCGGAACCGAAATCGTCCATCTCGATGCGGAATCCCTTCTTGCGCAGGTTCTCGATGACCTCGATAAGGCGCTCCATGTTCTCGCAGTAGGCGCTCTCGGTCACTTCGAGCATGTATTCTTCCGGAGAAAGGCCGTTTTCTTCGAGAAGGCGCATGAGTTTTGTTTCCAGTTCCGGGTCCAGGATGTCGATGCGGGATACGTTCACGGAAACAGGCACCGTCAAGCCGAATTCATCCTTCCATTTGCGGATCTGCCTTGCCACCTCGTTCCAGACAAAGTTGTCTACTTTTTGTATAAGGCCGTTCCCTTCGAACAGCGGGATAAAGTCGCCCGGGCTTATGAACCCGAGCGTCGGGTGAATCCAGCGGATGAGGGCCTCTGCGCTGGTGAGGCGCGGGGTATCGCCCTCGATGTTGTACTTGGGCTGGTAATAGACAATCAGGTTCTTGTTGTCTATGGCGCTCTGCAAGTCGCGGATGAGCGTTTCCTCGAACATGTAGCGGGAATGCATCTCGTTGTTGTAGCGGGTAAACGCCTGGGTCAAGTCGCCGCGGTTCTTGTCGCAGGCGGCCTTCGCGCGGTCGAACCACGCCTCGATTTCTACGTTGCGGTCTACGTTTTCCCACAGGCCAAAGCGCACGCGGATGTGGTTCACCTCGAAGAATCCGGTAAGGATCCCCTGGACGATGTTGCGGATGTTGTCGTAACTTTCCTGGTGCGTCGCGAAGATATAGAAGGTGTCTGCGTCTGCACGGCAGGCGATGGCGTTCATGGGGGCGAGTTCCTCTTGGAGCGCGCTGCCGATTTCTGCAAGCAGGTGGTCGCCAAAATCTCTGCCGCAAAATTCGTTCACCAGGTGGAACTGTTCAATGTCAAATACTATTGCGTCGCGCGGGATGTCCCTGCTCCACAGTTCTATCTGGCGGATGTATTCAAAGAAGTAGTCCTTGGTGTAGAGGCCCGAAACATGGTCGCGTTCCGTCTGGCGGATAATGGCCTGGTCTTCGTAGAGCTCGACAATCCTGTCGCAGCGGGCGAGCAACACCTCGGGCATGTCGAAGGGTTTGGCGATAAAGTCGGCGGCGCCCAGCTTGAGGCTGCGGACTTCGGATTCCTTTTCGGAGGTCATCACGATGACCGGGATGCGCTTGAGCGTTTCAGTGTTTTCGCGTTTTTTCAAGAATTCGAACCCGTCCATCACGGGCATGAGCAGGTCAAGCAGGATTAGCGCGAACTGCTTGTCTTGCCTGGAGAGGGCTTCGAGGGCATCCTTGGCGTTGTCGGCATATTCGACGTCGTATTTCACGGAGAGGATATTGCCCAAAATTTCGCGATTTACCACCTCGTCGTCTACGATAAGGACGTGTCTCTTGACGGTAGTAATCTGGCGTAGTTTCTTCATTGGAGTAAACTCCTTGTATTCACAGATAAATATATGTAAAAAGAAATAAAAAGGTACGGTTTCGCGCAACAAAGCGTTTTTTTTAGATATCTTTAAAAGAGAATTACCAGAATACGAGGTCCCCATGTTCGGTCGACACCTTCCCCTGAGCGAACAGGCTTTGCAAGTTATCGAGCAGATCGGCGAAGATATGCCGGGCGGCTTTTTCATTTACAAGGCGACTGGCAACGAGGAACTGCTATACGCAAACAAGGCCGTGTTCAAGATTTTCGGCTGCGAGACGCTCGAAGAATTCAAGGAACTTACGGGCTATACCTTCAAGGGGATGCTCTACCCGGATGACTACGAGAAGGTTTCTGTTTCCATTGTGGACCAGATCGAAAAAAGCCAGGGCAACCTGGACTACGTGGAATACCGCATTGTCCGCAAGGATGGAAAAATTCGCTGGCTCGATGACTATGGTCATTACGTGAACTCCGATGTTTACGGCGGACTTTTTTATGTGTTCATCTCGGACATTACCGAAAAGCGCGTGCAGATGGAGGCGGACAAGGCCGTCTATACCGCGGTGATCGATGCGCTGAGCCGCGCGTATAATGCTGTTTGGCTCATTAACGATATTGCGACCGGGAGTTTCTCGCTGTTCCGTGCCGACACTTCTGATGGTAGCATCCATGCGAAGCCTACCAAGGATGCTCTGGCACTGCTCACTTACAAAGAAGCGAAGGCGAACTACATCAAAAACTTTGTGGCACCGTCAGACAGGGAACGCCTGGAAAAGGAATTGACGCTTGAAAACATCACCGAGAACACCAAAAGCAAAAAGATATTCGGCGTGGGGTTCAAGCGCATCGTCGGGAGCGAAGAACGGTACTACCGCATCGAGTTTGCACAGGTGCAGCTCCCCAATGGCAAGACAGGAATTGTGGCGGGTTTCAAGGACGTGGACGAGGATGTGCGCAAGGAACAGGAAATACAGCAGGTGTTGCGCGATGCCATCGATTCGGCAAATGCCTCCAGCAAGGCGAAGAGCGAATTCCTCTCTAGCATGAGCCACGACATCCGTACGCCCATGAACGGGATTATCGGCATGACGGCAATCGCGACCGCCCACCTGGACGACCGGGAACGCGTGGAGGACTGCCTCAAGAAAATTTCGGAAGCCTCGAGCCACCTGCTTTCGCTCATCAACGAAGTGCTCGACATGAACAAGATAGAGTCGGGCAAGGTGGAACTGAACGAGGAGAACTTCAACCTCTCGGAACTCGTGGATACGTTGCTTGCCATGACGAAGGCGCAGCTCGAAAGCCACCATCATACCCTCAATGTGAATGTGGCGGACGTGTTTCACGAAAACGTCATCGGCGACAGCCACCGCATCCAGCAGGTGTTCGTGAACCTGATGAGCAACGCCATCAAGTACACGCCCGACGGCGGAACCATCTCCCTCACGGTAGCGGAAAGGCCCACCAACGCTCATGGTGTCGGCTGTTATGAATTCGTGTTCGAAGACAACGGCATCGGCATGACGGAGGAATACCAGAAGCATCTGTTCGAGCCGTTCTCGCGTGCCAACGACAAGAAGACTGCGACAATCCAAGGCACAGGACTCGGTATGACCATCTCGCAGAGCCTGGTGCGCATGATGGGCGGCGACATCCAGGTGAAGAGCAAGTACGGGGAAGGTTCCCGGTTTACCGTCACCATCTACCTGAAGTTCCAGGACGTGCGGAATGCGGAGAGCCACAAGGAAGACCCGCTGAAGAACTTGGAAGACCTGAAGTTTGAAGGCAAGCGTATATTGCTGGTGGAAGACCACCCGGTTAATGCGGAAATCGCGAAGAACGTGCTGCAGATGACGGGGCTTGAAATTGAATGGGTCATGGACGGCGAAGCCGCCGTGGAACGCATGGCCAACAGCAAGGAAGGCGAATTCGACCTGGTATTCATGGACATCCAGATGCCCACCATGGACGGCTACCAGGCAACGGCGGCCATCAGGGCCATGACGACCTACGCGAGGAGAATCCCCATCGTGGCGATGACCGCGAACGCCTTTGCCGACGACATCCGCAGGGCGAAGGAGGTGGGCATGAACGGCCACATCGCCAAGCCGCTGGATTTTAAGGAACTGGCAAGAATTTTGCAGAAGTGGATAAAGGTATAGTGTTATGTTGTTTGAAAAAGGCCAGAAGTTTTCTGTTTTGAGTGCGTGGGCGCTCTCCTTCGGTTGTGCCGTTGGCTGGGGCGCTTTCGTGATGCCCGCTACCACGCTTTTGCCGATTGCGGGCCCCCTGGGAACAGTTATCGCCCTCGTGCTCGGTGCTGTGCTAATGGGCGTCATTGCCTACAATTTCCACATCATGATGAACCGCATTCCCGGCACAGGAAGCGTGTTCTCGTTTACCAAGCAACTTTTCGGCTACGACCATTCCTTTCTTTGCACCTGGGCAACGGCGCTTGCTTACTTGGCGGTGCTGTGGGCGAACATGTCGGCCTTCGTGCTGATTGTCCGCTTCCTTCTTGGACCCGTACTGCAAAGGGGTTTCAGTTATACCATCATGGGTTACGAGGTCTGGGCTGGCGAACTGTTTACCACGCTTGCGATTGTTCTCTTGTTCGGGTTCATCAGTTGCAGGAACACCAACGTACTGCGCCTAGTGAACACGGTGCTTGCGCTCATATTCTTTGGCGGTGTGGTCAGCCTGTTTGCAATTATTGCCTGCAAGGGCGGGATTGATTTTTCGAACATGGGTCCTGCCTTTGCGACGGCGGGAGTCGCGAAGGACCATTCCCACCTGATGCAGATCGTGAACGTGCTGGTGCTTGCCCCCTGGGCGTTCGTGGGCTTTGGCGTTGTGAGCTTTGCCTCTTCCACCTATGATTTCAAGCCGAAATACAGTTTCGCCATCATGGTGGCGGCTCTTGCAACCGGAGCGATTGTCTACGCCCTCATTGCACTTCTCTCTGTCTCTGCAAGCCCTGCAGGATCCGGCAATTGGGAATCCTATTTTGCCAACCTGCAAAACTTCAAGGGAATCGATGCCGTCCCGGCATTCCATGCCATTTTTAATTCTCTCGGCAACGGCGGCCTTATTGTGCTCGCCATAACTATCACGGCGGCCATTTCCACGAGCCTTCTTGGGCTTTACCGAACAATCGGGCGCATGTTCCTGAGCCTCGCCGAAGATTCCGTGATGCCGTCCTGGTTCGGGCATATCAACCGTCACGGCGCCACCAACTACGGCATTATCTACGTGATGCTCCTTTCCTGCATTATTCCGTTCTTCGGGAGAACGGCCATCGGCTGGATTGTGGACATCACCTCCATCAGTGCATCTATCATTTATCTGTATGTTTCTGCGGGGATAGTGAAAATTGCCCGCAGTGAAACCGGCAGGCGAAAGACGGTGCTGAACTTTACCGGAATCCTGGGTGTCGTAATATCCGCCTTCTTCTTTTTCTTCCCGCTTACGCCGACGCTTTGGAACATGAACACCATCGCTACGGAATCCTTCATGATTCTGATGGCGTGGAGCATTGTGGGGTTCATCGTATACAGGGCCGTGTTCATGCGCGACCAGGAGAACCGTTTTGGCAAGTCGGCCATCATGTGGGTGACCATGCTGTTCATATTGCTGTTCTCGGCGGTGATGTGGGAACGGCAGGTCACCAACGACGAGACCGAGGATGTCATCGCGCACATTACCGAGTTCCATACGGGATTGCACCAGAAGATGCATGTCCCCATGACCGAGGGCCAGATGATTCAGGAAAAGGACTTCATGGAAGAGCAGATGGACCTTGTCCGCGATTCCCAGCTGAAGAACAACCTGGTAGAAACTCTCTTCATCGTCCTGTGCGTTTTCATCGTGGTGAACATCTACCGCACGCAACGCCAACGCGAACAGAAGCTGGACCACGAAAAACATATCGCCGAGGAATCCAACAAGGCAAAGACCATATTCCTTTCGAACATGAGTCATGACCTGCGCACGCCCATGAACGCGATTATCGGCTACACCAACCTGTCGCGTAAACCGGACGCGACACCCGAGCAAATCCAGAAATACCTGGCCAAGATCGATTCTTCGAACATGTACCTGATGGCGCTCATCAACGACATGCTCGAAATGAGCCGCATCGAAATCGGGAAGATGGAACTGGAAGAGCGCCCCACCGACTTGCGGAAAATGATGGACGAAATCCGCGATATGTTCGAGGCGCAGATGGTGAACAAGAACATCGCCTTCACCGTGAAATACGACGGCCTCAGGAACCCGGTGGTGCTCTGCGACAGGAACCGCATGAACCGCGTGATTCTGAACCTGGTCAGCAACGCATTCAAGTTTACTTCGGAAGGCGGGCACGTTTCCGTGACTCTCGCCGAAAAGGAATGCATCGAAGAGGGCAAGGCCGCGTTCGAAATCCGCGTCAAGGACGACGGTATCGGCATTTCGCCCGAGTTTGCAGACCGCGTGTTCGATGCCTTCGAGCGGGAACGCGTCTCTACCATCAGCGGAGTGCAGGGAACGGGCCTCGGGCTTGCAATCGCAAAGAACGTCGTGACACTGATGGGCGGGACAATCAAGTTTGAATCGACAGTCGGCAAGGGGACGGAATTTTTCGTGAACGTGGAACTGAAGATGGCGAACGGCACGGAGGTTCCCGAAGGCGGCGTGTGCAATATCTCCATCGCGGCCAGGGCGGATTTCACGAATATGCGCCTATTGCTGGTAGAAGACATGGAAGTGAATCGCGAGCTTGCAAAGATCATTCTCGAAAGTCTCGGGTTCAAGGTCGAGATGGCGGTAAACGGCAAACAGGCGGTCGAGATGGTGGAGAATAACCCTGCCGGTTACTACAACGGGATTATCATGGATATCCAGATGCCCGTGATGGACGGC
>JAEEGJ010022875.1_pt1 | contig 13202 bp, 13 predicted proteins | sample 8958761 | NCBI WGS metagenome assembly JAEEGJ01 (sample SAMN16246546, study PRJNA631951) | gut metagenome | biome: gut microbiome; feature: rumen; material: RS-attached | host: Bos | place: Iran: Karaj | collected 2018-10
ATGAAAGAATTCCTTAATAAGGTTTCTGCTCGCTATAGAAAAACTGAAGATGGAAACGTTGGGGAATTTGTTAGAGATTTTCCCAAAGCATGCGAAGTTATATTACAGAATCTCCCAACAAAGCCATTCTCTGTCAGAGGACCATTAAATACATCAATTTTTGACTCGATATTTTGCTCCATCTTGAAACATATTGATAATCTGCCAAATAACTTACGAGAACGCTATGATGGGTTGATACATGATCAACAATTTGTTGATTACACAACATTGGGCACAACAGACACCAAGATATTAAAGTCAAGACTTGATTATGTTGAATCTTTCTTGATTTATTAAGAATGGCTTACCAGAATAGATTCAGTTCAGTTGATTTGTTAATTACTCAATTATTGTCTCTGGCTTCGCAACCGGGAATTGATCCGCTAGTATTGTCATCAATGGCTGGCATTGTGGCAGTTGAGGCTGTAACTGCATATGAACTCGCGATTAAGGATATTTTCGAAGATTTCTCAAACCGAAAACATAAGGTATTTGGCCATTTTGTTAAAACGACATACAGTCGCCTGAACGGACGAATAAAATACCAGGAAATCAAAGATAATATGGTTAAATCCTACGGAGACAAGTATCTTCAAAAGTTTGTTACAAAAAAAGAATCAAAATCCCAGGTTGTTTTTGCGACAGAGCATGTAGATTTGGTACAAACATATGATTCCTTGGTTCTAGGAAGACATGCATTTGTTCATTCAGGTAACCTCACAATGACATTGGCAGAGGCCATACGCTATTACACAATAGGCAAGCAACTTATTATAGCATTAGATGAGACAATGAAAAGGTAGCACTTTAACTCATATTACAAATGATACTCGAAAGGATGGAGGATAAAAAGTGGTACTATACCTTCGCAATATCCCTTATCAAAAATCCTCTCATCCTTTCCCAAAATAATTCCTATCTTTGCCACCCAAATCAATCAATAATAATCTTTAACGAATAATATACCCAAACATCAGAAGAATAGAAAGATAAATAACATGTTATAAAGCGTTTTCGCTCCATCTAGCCATCTTGAAGTTCCACAAATCAAGCCAAGTTAGTACAGCGGTAAACGCTCACGAGTAATCGTGGGCTTTACTTATACTTGGCAGGTCGTGGAACACCTAAGATGGCATAAGAAAAGTTCCACGATTTTTTATGCCAAGTAACGAAAACACAAAATCACAACTCAAGAGCCGCCAGCGGGTGGCTCAGCATGGCGAGGTGTTCACCAATCCACGCGAGGTGAATGCTATGCTCGACTTGGTGCGGGACGAGTCGTTCCGGCTTGACAGCCGTTTCCTTGAGCCCGCCTGCGGTGACGGGAATTTCCTTATCGAGATTCTGCGTCGCAAATTATCCCTATTAAGAGACATCAAATCTCCTACTGAATGGGAGTTTCAGAGCCTTATTGCCGTAGGCTCTTGCTATGGCATTGAGCTGTTGGAGGACAATGCCGAGGCCTGCCGGGAGAGGCTGTTTGCGGAGGTGATGGGTCGAATGGACAAATTGGACTGTACGGGCGGCTATGAGGAAAGCTTACGGTATATGCTCCAGAAAAATATCGTCTGTGGCGATGCCCTCACCTATCGCACTGCCGACGGAAAGCCTATCACCTTCTGCGAATGGACACCCATTGCGGGCAGGATGCAGTTCTCGCGGCGCGACTTCCAGTTTGACTTTCTTGTCAACCAAACACACCAGTATTCTCTCTTCGATGAGCAGGGCGAGGCACAGAGTTTCGACGAACCCATCAAGTCATATCCACCCATCCACTACACTCAGCTTTACCGTTATGAAGAACAAGATACACACTCCATATAAGCTACTATACCGCGCGGTGTGGTCTAAGAGTGACTGGCTGCAACAATACGCCTTGGATGCGACAGCGAAGACAAGACGGTCGCGTCCCTATCGGGACGCTGTACACTATGGCAGTATCAGCACGGCACTGCGTCTTCGGCTTGTACCGTGTTATGCATGGTCTCGTCCCTCTCGGGACGTTCCCCCCGACACTAATAATACAACCTTATGAAACAAAAATATTCACCTGACATACTGAACTGCTTGGCCAACCTCAGTAGTGACGAGGTTTTCACTTCGCCGGAGTTGGCAAACCGTATGCTTGACCTGTTGCCACAGGAGTTGTTCCAGAGTCCGAAGACGCGGTTCTTAGACCCTTGCAGCAAGAGTGGAGTCTTTCTGCGCGAAGTTGTAAAACGACTCTTAATAGGTCTGGAGCATCAAATACCAGACCTACAGGAGCGAATTGACCATGTAATGACCCAACAGGTCTTTGGCATTGCCTGCACTGACCTCACTGCCGAGATGAGCCGCAGGACACTCTACTGCTCCAAACTGGCCAATGGAGAGTACAGCGTCAGCAATGCCTTCCAAGACGGACAGGGCAACCTGCTTTATGAGCGGTGCCACCACACATGGAATGCGCAAGGCCGCTGTGAACACTGCGGAGCCAGCAAAGGCGAATATCTCCGCACTGACAGCCGCGAGACCTACGCCTATCCTTTTATTCACAAATCAATCAAAGAAATATTCCATAAAGATATGCAATTCGATGTTATCATAGGAAATCCACCATACCAACTAAGTAAAGCAACAGAGAATTCAACAAGTAGTAATGGTGCGTTCGCATCTGCAATCTACCCACTTTTCATTGAACAAGCAAATAAACTGAATCCACGCTATCTGATTATGATTACTCCGAGTAGATGGATGACAAAAACGGGACAGGGTGTTTCAGATGAGTGGGTAGATAAAATGATTAGCGAAAACCACTTTGTTGAGATGCACGATTACATTGACTCAACTGAGTGTTTTGCAGGTGTAGATATAATGGGAGGTGTAAGTTATTTTTTGTATGAACCCAAATATACGGGGAAATGCAAATTCGTAAGTCACTACAAAGGCGTATCTGTGGAAATAGTTGACTATCTCGATTCATACAAATCTGGGATTGTAATTAGAGATTCAAGAGCAAGAATGATTGTTGATAAAGTGATAGAAGTGGAGGGTAAATATTATAATGGAAAGTCTTTTTCAACGATTGTTGGACCTTCTCACTTTTATGACAAATCTGGTCAACTAAATACAAGTTGGAGAGGTTATGTTGTGAATGAAGATTCTGAACATAGTGTGAAGTATTATTTGAATAAAAGAGTGGAAGCTAAGGGGTTTGCATGGATAAAGGAATCAGACATTCCAAAGAATAATCATACTCTAGATAGGCACAAGGTGTTCATCCCAAAAGCAAATGGTAGTTTTGGAGAGGATGCACCCATTTTAGGAGTACCATTCTATGGAGAACCTGGCAGTGTTTGTTCGCAGACTTACTTATACATAGGTCATTATCATGTTGAGGATGATGATTTGACAGAAAAAGAATGTCAGAATATTATCTCGTACATTAAAACAAAATTCTTTCGATACATGGTTTCTATTAAGAAAAATACACAGGATGCACCAACAGCAGTCTATCAATTCGTCCCCATTCAAGACTTCTCCCACCCATGGACAGATGAGATGCTGTATAAGAAATACGGCCTGACGGAGGACGAGATTGCCTTTATCGAGAGCATGATACGACCGATGGAATAGGCCGACTTTGCCGAGAGACCGAAGAAGGATCGAAGGACCCACGCCGAGGGATGACCTCGGCAAAAACATAAACCGAGCGCTCTTTGAAATAATGTAAGATTAAAAAACGTGTATATGGAAGATTATTTATATATTTGCAATGACAAATATAGGAAATATGGCGCACAATAATAACGAAAATAAGCCTGATACACAAGGCGTAAATGAGCCTTCAGTTGAATATGGCGCCGCCACAAAAAAGGCGTATCGCGTCATTTCTGAAGAAGAAATTGCTCGCTGTATTCCACTCGAAGAATCTCGCCGTAGACTTACTGAAAAAATCTACAAAATCTATCATCCTGAGGCATGAGGATAATCGTTGAAGAACGAGTAGACCAGGCAATAGATGCATTCTATGATGCTTCTATTTTGAGTCATTGGCACACACTTAGCTATGAAACTGTAGAGCGTAAAAAGAATCGTCTCTACGATGGGTTAGAATCTCTTGCTGACTATGCCACCATTTTTCCGAAAGCAAGACTTAAGCTAGACTGGATTGAAAACGACTGGCAAGAATATATATGCGAGGACTTTCATTTTGCGTATGAGATTACTCTTGATGTTTGTGGCGAGATGGTAATTGTTGTCCACGATGCTGTACACAGCTTGAATTACCGATAGCACGTTTTTTATCTTTTCATTATTTCTGCACAAGGGCGTTCGCTATTAAACGATAACGAACAACTGACATATTATGCAGACGACAGAACAGATACTACCCACGATGCGGCGCACGGTGCCGCAGATTTACATGTACGACGACACGTCGTTCCCCGGCTGGATTAAGATTGGGCAGACGACACGTGCAGACGTGCGGAAGCGCATCGACGAGCAGCACCCTATCACCGAGCCACACAAGACCTACCACCTGCTGTGGCACGATAACGCCTTCTATGCTGACGGCAGCGGCGAGAGCTTTTCCGACCATGACCTGCATGAGGTGCTTCGCCACATGGGCAAGGAGCTTATCGGCGAGTGGTGCCGTTGTTCGCTGCGCGAGGCGAAGGCTGCATACGTGGCGGTGCGACATCGCGAGACACACGTGGAGACAGTTCGCGACCTCGACTACACGATGCGCGAAGAACAGGAACAGGCAGTAAAAGACACTGCCGACTACTTCGTCAAGATGGACAAAGAGGAGCCCGACCGCCCGAGCCACTATCTGTGGAACGCCAAGATGCGCTTCGGAAAGACCTTTGCCACCTACCAGCTGGCCAAGAGGATGAAGGCAAAGCGGGTGCTGGTGCTAACCTTCAAGCCCGCGGTGGAGGACTCGTGGCGCGACGACCTGTTGCGACACCGAGACTTTGAAGGGTGGCGGTATTACAGCAGCCGAATGGACGAACGGTTTCCATCTCTATCCTCACCCAACCCATTGGTTGTCTTTGGGTCTTTCCAGGACTATCTTGGGCGTGACCGCTACGGCAACATCAAGCCCAAGAATGAGTGGGTACACAGCATCAACTGGGACTTAATCGTGCTGGACGAGTACCATTTCGGGGCATGGAACGACAACGCAAAGAGTCTGCTCGACCTCGGCGATGCCGATGCCAAGAGGCGACAGGCAGAGGAGGACGAGGTGATGCGCGAGGGCGGCATTGACGTGGAGAGTGGCCGCGCATGGGATGACGACGATGTGCCCATTACAGGCCGGCATTACCTATACCTCAGCGGCACACCGTTCCGTGCCCTTGCCACGGGCGAGTTTATGGAGAACCAGATATTCAATTGGACCTATCAAGACGAGCAGGCAAGGAAAGAAGCCATTGGTGGTCCCTATCTGGAAATGCCCACCATGGTGATGATGACCTACCAGATGCCGCAAGACCTCGGAGTCATGATAGAGCAGTGGGACATGGACGGCTTCGACCTCAACGAGTTCTTCCGAGCAGAGCCTGGCAAAGGCAAAGATGCTGCCACCTTTGTCCACGAGAAAGCCGTGCAGAAGTGGCTCGACATCATCCGCGGCAAAGCATCCATCTTCGGCGACGGTAGCTCGCCACTCAACGTGCGGCCGGCACTCCCTTTTGAGGACACCCGCCTGCTCGACCTCTGTGCCCACACCATGTGGTTTCTGCCCAATGTGGCCTCGTGCGACGCTATGGAGGCGTTGTTGCACCGTCCGGCCAACGGTTTCTATCAGACATACCAAATCATCAACTGCAGCGGTACGAAGGCCGGTATCGGTGTGGATGCATTGGGACCAGTACGCAAGGCTATGGGTGACAATCCTTTGACGACACGCACCATCATATTGACCTGCGGCAAGCTGACAACAGGTGTAACCCTGCGGCCTTTGGGCGGATTGCTGATGCTTCGCAACTGCTCCAGTCCCGAGACCTATTTCCAGACGGCCTTCCGTGTGCAAAGCCCTTGGACATCTACCGACAAGGACGACCCCACGAAGAAGACCATCCTGAAGCCCACCTGCTATATTTTCGACTTTGCCCCTAACCGTGCCCTGCGCGAGGTAGTGACCTACGCCAACCAGCTGGATGTAGATAGCAACCGCCGCATCACCGACAAGGTGGACGAGTTTATCAACTTCCTACCTATTCTCCAATTCGACGGCAGCTCAATGAAGCGGGTGGATGCCACCGAGATACTCGACTTTGTTGACAACGGCACCAGCGGCACCCTGCTGGCACGACGCTGGAACAGTGCCCAACTGGTGAATGTGGACAACGCCACCCTGCAACGGGTACTCGACAATCCCGAAGCATTGGCCACCATCATGAAGATAGAAGGCTTCCGTGCCTTAGGCAGCGACATCATCGAGAACATCGTCAACCGCGCCGAGAAGATAAAGAAACTGAAGCGCGAGGCGGGAGACAACCCCGACCCCAAAAAGAAAAAGGAACTCACCGCCGAAGAAAAGGAGTACCGAAGCAAACGGCGCGAAGTGCAGGAGAAGTTGATGAAGTTCGCCACCCGCATCCCCATCTTCATGTACCTCACCGACTATCGTGAAGAGAGCCTTGAGGATGTCATCCGCAAGCTTGAGCCGAAACTTTTCGAGCGGGTTACAGGACTGACCATAGACGACTTCGACCTATTGCTGCGCATCGGAGTGTTCAACCGCGCCCAGATGAACGATGCCATCCTGAAATTCCGTCGCTATGAAGATGCCTCGCTGGCATACACAGGCGTGAACCGCCATGCTGCGGATACCCGTGTCGGATTGATGGATAGCACCGTGCCAATAGAAGCACTACTGGATTGAGAACGCGTTTTTGAGTACATGTTTGCGTTTATGTCGGGGAATTTGTGTAATTTTGCAGGCCGAACGACATAACTAAACATCATGACGAAAAACGGAACCAAGCTGGAACTGAAGGGAGTGTACTGCTCTCCGCTGGGCGACATTGCGCTGACCAGCGATGGATCGGCGTTGACGGGACTACGGTTTGCGGAAGCTCCCTGCGGTGAACCTGCACAGGACATCCCGCCCTTGGCGGAGGTCTGCCACTGGCTCGACCTTTATTTCAGCGGAGCCATACCTGACTTCACCCCACGTCTTGCCCCACAGGGTACACCTTTCCAGCAGTCGGTATGGCGCGAGTTGCTCACCATCCCATACGGGCAAACTGCCTCATACGGCCTCATTGCCAAGCGAATCAGTTGCCGCTCGGCACAGGCTGTGGGCGGTGCCGTAGGGCGCAACCCTATCGCATTGATTATCCCCTGCCACCGCGTGATTGGCTCCGACGGATGTCTGACAGGCTACGCCTACGGCCTCGACCGAAAGCAGTGGCTGCTGGCGCACGAAGCACAGTCTACAGGCCGGTCTTATGATTCCAAATAACCCTGTAACGCGTCATTGTAATCCTCGGTGATATCTTTAAAGCAGCGTATGTCGCAATAATCTGGGTCGAATTCACTTTCCTCGTCCATCTGATACCACTCAAGACTCTCACGTTCTTCTGCTGTAAGTTTCTTTTTTCGAGTCAACTCAAGCAAGTCGGCATAGCCCCACACACCACCGCAGTCCTCGGGCGGGCATTCTCCGTGCCCAGTGACAAACGTGATGCTCGGCTTCTCCCCTTTATCATACTCGCGTATGCCTTTCACCCACACATCGTGTTCCCAACTGTCGCCAAAGTCATATTCCAACTTCATACGGACCCCCTTCTCAGTGAGGACATCGGAAAGGGTCACCGTAGCAAGATCCACATCATTGCAGGGGAAAGCAGAATCTTCGATATATTCTTTCATGCTGTAACACACCCCCTTAAAACGGAACTGGTACATATGCTCCAACATCCATCCCATCACCTCAAGCAGCAATTCGGCAAGGGTTTGCAACGTTATATTCGACGGCACCTTCACTTCACGCCATATCTTAAGGTCGGTGTTGTTCAGCTTAATACGCACATGGTACTCCTTAACGTCTCGACGTGGGAGAACCATAGGGCACTTCCTACCCATACAATCATATTCTTCATCACCATCGGAATCGCCATCATCGCCAAATATATCGAACATTCCTCTATGCTGCTCATAGAAATCAAGGAATCCTGAGACTACTATCTTTGCATCTTCGTCACCGTTGATTGCCGCGCGAATAAGTGGGACAATATTGTCCATAGTTATCTCATCCAATGGATCTTTCTTCTCTTGTTTTGGAAATAGGTCTATTGTCTTTGCCATAAAAAAGTGTTTTAATAAATAACGCTAATAGGGTTAGATTATTGTATAGCAATTAATAGTCATCTACTAATTACCCTTACCATTCAAACAAATAGCTCGCCATTCGCCACAATGCGGCATTTCCCGCCTACGTATATAGTGCCGTCGGTGCGCAACATAGTCTCAACGACCGAAGGGCGACCCATCTTCTCACCTTGCAGAAAGGAACACTCACTGCCCTGCTGTACCAATCCCCGCCTCTGCAAATAATGCGTCAACGCCGCATTGGCGGTGCCTGTGGCAGACTCCTCGTCCACTCCATATAGGGGAGCGAAGTTGCGCACATGGGCAGTGTAACCATCGTCTGTCTGCACAAAGGCGTGTACCCCTACCACCTCCAACTCACGGCTCAACTCTGCCAAAGCAGCCATATCGGGATTGAGGGCTTCCAATTCTTCCTGGCTCTGCACAGGCAAGATGATGTCGGGCAATCCCGTTGTAATAATCTCTACAGGCATTGACGGCACAACGCATTGCATGATGCGGCACAGTCGTTCTACATCCTTCACCACCCCTACCATCTTCGGTGTCGCCATCTGCATCATCACCCTTTCGCCCGCCATCACCTCCAGATCGCCCGCCAAGGTATGGTTCAGGCATACCCAATCCCCCACTTTGCCCAACTGCCACAGCAAACCAAAAGTGGCTATCGTGGCATGTCCGCAGAGGTCCACCTCGCTGCGGGGTGTGAAATAGTGCACGGTACACTCGTCCGCACCATCCTGGCGGACAAAAGCCGTCTCGGAATAGCGCAACTCAGCCGCCACCTGCTGCATTAGGCTGTCCGCTAGGAAGTCATTATCCAACAGCACCACCCCTGCAGGGTTGCCGCCAAAGAGTTTGTCAGTAAAAGCATCAACGATATAGTATTGCATATCTTTATTAATTCGTTAATTTGTAAACGTGTTAATTCGTTAATCGATTTACACATTAACACGTTCACACATTTAAAATTCAAATTTACAGTATCGGCTATCTTGTCCACGTTCATACTGCTGGGCAGAGAAGAGAACATTACCCCATTAAACTCTGAATATCTGCAAGGGCGTATTCCACCCCCGCAGTGTGGAGTGCATCGTAATGGTCAAGGATATAACGGCTGGCACCAGAACGTTCAAATAAGCTGTATGCCTCTCGTCCTGTCGTACCATGCAGCCGCTTGTATTCTTCAATACAATATATCAAAAACTCCAATTTCAAACTCATGCTTCTTCGGGATAAGTTATTCTTCCTGTCGTTTTCTCACTATACCATAACTCGGCCAAAGCCAATGGACTCAAATGCCATAGTTTACTGCTCTCTCGCTCCAAATCTGCATACAACTGAGAGCAGTACAATTGTCGTATAGCTTCCTCCGCCTCCATACCATATTCTTTAGCCATACGGTCAACAACCTGCGGTACTATTAACTGCAAAGTGGCAGTGAATTGTATCTGTTCCTGTTCTGTCATATTGAGTAGGCTGTTAGATATTTGACAAATGCTAACGACTTCTCACTTTTAAAAGTCAACTGGTTGTACAAGTCCTTTACCTTCAAGCGCGCAACTGTTTCTTCCTTGGTCAACACACCAGCCTGATATGCAGCAAATGTACGGAACACATCATCATTGGCTACCGGACCGAAAGCAAAATCACACTCTCTCGAAGTAAGACCGTTCCTGTTTGCACTCACGTAGTCAAGCCAATCCTCGTCGGGTGATGTGAACCAAACATTCTCAAGCGAACTTCTCATACCCTCTATATCCACCTCATAGACATTGACAATAGCATCGGCAGCATGTAGACGATCCTTCACTTTTCTGGCAAAATCCACTGCCTGCACCTCGTTCAACGTAGTGTAAAAACCTCGTCCAAAATCCAAGGCACGGTTAGGTTCCACAATGCGTGGTATCTCTATCTTTCTGTCGCTACCGTGATATACTATCATGTCTTTATAACGAAAATTGTTTCATTTTATTGTGGAATCAAATTAAAGATATTGTTTATCAATTTCTTTCACCCCATCGTGTCTGCAATCTTGTCCACGTTCATGCTGCGGGCGGAGGCATCGAAAATCTCTTTGTACAATCCGCCTTGCTGGTACACCTCGGTGGGCGTGCCGTGCTGCACGGCATGGCCAGTGTCGAGCACATAGAGGGCATCGGAGTCTATTATCTGTCCGATGTTGTGGCTGATAACAATGACCGTCCTCCCCTGTTTGATGGCATCAATAGAGGCCTTAATCTGCTCGGTAGCGATGGCATCGAGGCTGGCCGTCGGCTCGTCGAGGAAGATGATGGGAGGATTCTTCAAGAACATACGAGCAATGGCTATTCTTTGCTGCTGTCCACCGCTCAGCTGCAGGGCGTTGGACTGAAATCCGTCGGGCAATGCCGCTATCTGGTCGTATATATACGCCTGTCGTGCCGCCTGCTCCACCTCCTCGCGTGTGGCCGACGGGTTGCCGTAGCGGATATTCTCCTCGATGGTGCCGCTGAAGATATGGTTCTTCTGCAACACCAACCCAATGTTGTCGCGCAGCACCTGCGTGTCCCATTCTTTCAACGGCACACCATCCAGCGTGATGCTGCCGCTGTCGGGAGAGTAGAACTTATCGAGCAGATTGACAATCGTCGTCTTGCCCGCGCCACTCAACCCCACCAAAGCGGTCGTCTTGCCGGGTTCGATAGTCATGGTCAAGTCGCGAATGGCATGTGTGCCGTTGCTGTAGGTAAACTCCACGTCTCTGAGCTCAAAGCAGCCCTTCACCTCTCTGGGTCGGTAATCGCCCGACTCCTCTACCTCGTTGTCCGCCTCCAAGATGCCGAAGAAGCCCTCGGCATAGATGAGTGCGTCGTTCAAGTCGTCGTAGATTCGGTGCAGCTGACGTATCGGTGCGCTGACATTGCTGAACAGCAACACGTGGTACATAATCTTACCTATGGTCATGCCGGGATAGTCAATCAGCACCAAGTAGGCAGTCAGGATGATAATCAACACCGTGCCTATCTGCTCCACGAAGGTCTTCAACCCCTCGAAGAGGAAACTGATGCGCCGAGTCGCCATCTGCTGGTCGGTCGAATCGTTCTGCAGCTTTGCCTGCCGCTCGGCCTCTACCTGCTCACGGTTGAACGACTTGATAACGCCCATGCTCTCAATGATGTTCATGATGCCGTGATTCAACGCCTGATGGGTGCCGAACACACGCCTGCGCCACCCCTTCATCCGTACCCCCTGTCGGGCAGTGATAAAGAAGTATATCGGTATGATTGCCAGAGCCACCAACCCCACATACACATTGGCGGCAAACATCAGCACCAATGCCATCACTGCGCTGGTGAACAACGGCAGGATGTCGATAAAGAAGTTCTTGACCGTATTGCTCAGGCTCATCACCCCTCGGTCAATACGCGTCTGCAGCTTGCCCGGCTCGTTGCCCTCGTTGCTAAAGAACGCCATGCGAAACTGCAATATGCGGTCCACCACTCGCAGCGACAGGTCTCGGCTCACGTTAATCCGTATCTTCTCGCCGAAGATGCGCTGCCCGAAGGTGATAACCGCAGCCAGCACCTCCTTGCCCAACAGTACCGCACTGACGATGAGCAGCAGCCGTGCCGCCTCACTCCAATCGAAGCCGCCGCTCTTGTGCATCAAGGCATTGATGGCATCCACCGCACGGTCGAGCACCACGGCGTTCACCTGCGCCATCAACGACCCCACAAAAGTGAGTATCAGAGTCAATATTAGCAGCCACCTATACGGCAGCACAAAAGGCAGCAACTTCTTCAGCAGCCCGCCTATACCCATTTTCGAAACCGAATCATCCATCGTATTGAACTAAAAACTAAAAGGTAAAAACTAAAAATTATGCTTGCAAATACAATGCAAAAGTACAAAAAAAATCCCAAATCAAAACATCTTAAAGAAAGTGATTAGCGATTGGTGATTAGTGATTAGACAAATGAAAGCTGCAGCCAATTTTAATTTTTAACCCAAATCGGTCATTAGGGTTTATGGCAGATTAGCATTTGTTTCGAGCAGATTGGTCACATCGCTGGCGAAGGCGTAGCGGGCTACGTCGAGACAGGGATGTGGACAAGATGCCGAAAGAAATGCTGATATGGCTTAAAGAGACCTGAAAAAACGAGAAAGAATTTAAAAGTCGGCCTAATGACCGATTTGGGTTTAATATGGCGCCTGTAATTTTTTTTTAGGGGTCTGTAACAAATCGCCCACTTTTTGCTACATACTATCCAGATGGACAAGAAAACGCTATTAGAGGAACGGTGTCGCCAAGAGCAGTTTGTAGCACAAGTGCAGCAGTGCGATGCGATGATATACTTACATCAACCACAACAGCAATTTTTTTGAGATAATTTCGTTATATATTCAACAATAATAAAAACACTATACCTCATGAAGAAAAAACACTCATTGGTTGCTGCCATTCTGCTGCTTGCTGTGTCTTCGGCTTGGGCTGACTCGCTCGATGTTTGTCTTCCATGGACCCACGCACAACGTTATGTTCCCATCACCACATATAACGCTGACTGGGGCTTCGAAAACGAATTCATCTACCCCGCCTCGCGTGTGAACGAGATGGCTGGCGGAACGATTACGCAGATCACTTTCTACGCCATAAGCGACTCGCTGGATTTTCCCGAGACCTTTCAGCTGCGCATGGAGGAAGTAGCCGACACTGCAACCCAGCCACTTGCGTGGGTCCGCACCAGTGCTGTGCGGCTCGTATGGACAGGTTCGGTCGCCATCCGCGACAGTCTATGGACTATCACCCTCGACACGGCTTTCCCCTACATGGGTGGCAACCTGCTGCTCTC
>JAEEGJ010022880.1_pt1 | contig 13198 bp, 14 predicted proteins | sample 8958761 | NCBI WGS metagenome assembly JAEEGJ01 (sample SAMN16246546, study PRJNA631951) | gut metagenome | biome: gut microbiome; feature: rumen; material: RS-attached | host: Bos | place: Iran: Karaj | collected 2018-10
CGTTACGTTCACTCCTGGTGATACCTGTTTCATCTTCGACGAGATTCAGGAATGCCCTGAAGCGCGGACATCGCTTAAGTTCTTCAAAGAGTATATGTAACGGAGGGACGGTTCTTACGTTATAACAAAAGAACCGTCACTATGTTAAACAAAACTGTTTATTTTTGTTCTTCTAACCATTTATCAATCCAGTCTTTGATAGTTTGGATAAAGAGCTTTGCATCGGGAATCAACTCGTCTACTGTCGCAGCAGAATGATTAAAGAAATCATCATAGTCTCCTGTGGAACGTTTAGTAAACAGACGACTGAAATATCTGCCAAGTTTTGGAGAAAGAATACCTGTCTGGACAATGTGCTTGCCTAAGTTCATTCGAACGCCATCGTGCGACTTCACCTCAATGCCATTAGCAATCAGGATAGCAGTTGCAGCATAATAACACGCATAATATATCCGATTCACAGCCGTATTATAGAAGCCATTGGTTCGATGGGTTTCCACTTCGGCCAAAGTGCTCTCTGCGCTCTCCATACGATAGCGCACAATACTGATTCTTTGATCTAGAGTTAACGACTTATTCATAGAAGCACCCCTTCGTTCTCTACATTGATATAGAAAGGACTGATATGAGCACCCCATTGAGATTTGGGAATAATGAGCGGATTGATAAGCACACCTGATTGCAGTTCCACCTGATAGAGGGGTGCAAAAATGGCATCTTCATCTTTCCCTGTCAATGTAGGCTGATCTACTAATATCAACAGGTCTATGTCAGAATCAGGACGAGCATCACCTCTGGCCTCACTACCGTAAAGCCTTGCTTCCATCTTGTAGGGAACGCTTTTCAAAGCCTCCTTAATGGATTGGGTGATTTCTGTTCTTCTCATATCTGCTGCAAAGATAGGAACTTTTTCTGAATCTACCAAATTATTCGCCGTCTTTCTGCCAATCGGCGTTGTCACCGTCAGGGGTGAAGACGATGACGGGTGTGGGGTCTGAGTCGTCGGAATCGGAGACAGACTGAAGATAGTTGTTTACCAGGCCGCTGAGGGCCACTGTCATTACAAATATTATAAATAATCCAGCCATAACATTCATTATTTTTAGTTCGACATTTCTGTTATCGCTGGCAAATATACATTGAGGGGTGTCCCAAAAGTTAGGATACCCCTCAAAACTTTAACATCTTTTAATACGTTTGCCTTTCCCTACGATTCATGGGACCTGTACCCAGTGGCTCAATGGTCTTTTTGTCCAAATGTACAAATTCATATTTTTATTGTTTTATTTGTTTGTTTCGTTTATTTATCGTATATTTGCAGCGGAAATCAAAATGTAGATAATATGAATACAATGGTAGGTACAATTCCCATGGATGCTGTGCTGACAATGCTCAACAGTTTGAGCCGCCACGATCGACGCTGGTTGGTGGAGCAGATGTCTGCACAGGTTGAACGCGAAGAGGCAGAAGCCAAGAAGAGCCTAAAAGAACTTTTGGAAAGCCCTTCAACGTGGAAGGAAGAGTCAGACGCAAGACTTGATGCTGCTCTTGCAAGATTCCACAAAGATTGGGGGGGCAACAAAAGCCCAATGGAAATCGCAAATGAATTGCGACAGGGTGCAGAAATGGTAAAGGACGTAGAAACTTGGTAAGTATGCGGATGTTGACACATGGAACATATTTGCTTGACACATGCACTTGTATTTCTCTTATCAAGGGAAAAGCAGGTGTTGTAGAGCATATCAGGCAAGTGGGAATCGATGAATGTAAGGTTTCGGACATTACGTTGGCTGAATTGTATTTTGGCGCTTTCAAATCGGGAAAGGAAGAACATTTTGAGGATGTTGTAGAAATCATGAACCTTTTCGAACAATATTCTATCAATGCCTTGAAAAAATATGGGGAGATACGTTGGATGCTTGAAAGTAAAGGAAAACCTATTGGTGACATGGATATATTTATTGCTGCTACAGCCCTTGAAAACGATCTCATACTTGTGACAGGTAACTCCAAACACTTCAGTCGTATACCTGGTCTGAAGATTGAAAACTGGATGGAAGAATAATCTAAATAATATCTTTTATGCGTTCAGACTATTCCTCGTACCGATTGATGGCGGCGAGGAGCATCTGGCGCATCTTTTCGCGGAGGGTGAGGGGTTCGAGGATTTCGATGCCGTCGCCGTGCTTGAGCAGCTCGTCAAGGAAATTTGATTGCTGGTTTCATGACTGCAAAATTAAGAAAAATCTGTGAGACCAAAGCATTTTGCCAAGAAAAATTTGGAGGTTTGTTGGGAAAGTCGTATATTTGCAGGCAAATTGTATCATTCGACTAACAACTGACAAAATGAGAAAGGTTTTATTTCTGATAATTGCCACTATCTTTACCTTCGGTAGCACGATGAGAGTTCAGGCTCAGGTGATGAAAGCAGCTGACCTGGAAAAGTATGCCAAAAGTAAGTATGGTGACAAGTGGCTCGACGCTGCAGCCAATTTGAGTAAAGGCCTGACGTTTGACAAGAACGAGGCCCTGACCTACCAGCAGGTAATTGAGGTACCGGGCAAAACGAAAGAACAGCTCTACGTGGCTCTGAATTACTGGGTGACGGCGACCTTCAAGGATAAGCAGGCCATCACGCTGAACGATAAGGAAGCGGGGTGCATCATCGTCTCGTCGACCATCGATGCCATAGCCGACCATATGGGCACGCTCTTCCGCTATGTGGTTAGCATCACACCATTGATCAAACTCGACATCAAGGAAGGTAAGGTGCGCGTGACCTATACGGTACAGAACTATGACGTACTGAAAGTGGAGGACGGTGGCTGGTTAGGCAGCATCGGCGGCGACAAGGATGACCAGAAACGGCGGAACCAGACCATTTACAGCGACGGCAAACGCCTGAAAAACGATAATACCGATCGTCGACTCTACGATGAGCAATGGGAAATCACCAAGCATTATCCCTTCGTGGAAAAAGACGCCCAGAAGCGCACTTGCTCGAAAGCACTCGTGATGACACACGCCTACTCGAACACCATCATCGACAAGGTAGAAGAGGCACTCAAGAACGGCATCACCGGTGCGGATGACGACGATTGGTAATAAAGACGTGGCCCTAATGTGACACAGGCAGGGGATTTTTAATGGGTCAGGGAGACGTGGGTCAGGGGGACGGTTCTCTGACCCACTTTTGTGCACATACCCAGGTGCCTGTCTTTCCCCTAATTTGAAGTTTTTTTTTCATCGAATTTCAAACTAAAAGAAAGAAAACGAAAAACAGAAAAAGAAATCCTTCCCCCTACCCCCCTTCTTAAAGAAAAAGAAAACAAAGAAAAAGAAAAGAAAACAAGAGAGATAGCGGGACGCGCTCTTTCTTTGCCTTTGTCGGATCTGGAAAAGCGTCTGCAGCGGTGGAAGACTCGCTCATGGCGAAGATCTACAAAGCGACAAAGAAGAAGTAATAATCGTATGTTTTTCAACACAGAGGACACTGAGTTTTCTGATTGAGATAGAATAGGGAGGTGTCTATTACAAATCATCTCTGTGACCTCTGTGTCCTCTGTGTTGAAAAGAAAACTGCGAACTTGAGAAACTTGAAAAGGAATGAATTGCATCGAAAAGCATCGAAAAGCATCGAAAAGCATCGAATAGCGTCGAATGCACATTTCGCCAAAATCAAATGTCGTATCTTTGCAGCGCAAACGGGCAGTTCCGTTTCTGACGAAGTAGCGCGCGATATTCCAAAAGAATTCCGGAAAGCCCCGAAGGAAAACTGATTTATAAACCATTTAAAATTTGAAACGTTATGTTAGAAATCAATTTGACCAAGAACACCAATGAAGTGCTGAACGGCACGTTGGGCAAGTATTACGGCCGTGTGGAGTACAAGGGCACGCTCGGCGTGAAGGACCTTGCCAAGATCATGAAGAAGCACACCACGGCTTTCTCGCTCGGTGAAATCACGGGCATGCTGCTCGACCTGGCCGCCCTGATCAAGGAGTACGCCCTGATGGGCTACGTGGTGAAGATCGACGACCTCGGACTGTTCAAGGCCTCGATCGACGCCAACGGTCTGACGCTGGAGCAGGGCTCACGCATCTCTGCCGGTCGCGGTGCTCAGAAGACCGACGGGCAGTTGGCCGAGAACCCCGCCGCCATGCAGTTTGCCGTGGGCGCCGTGAAGATGATCATGCAGGCCACCGGTGAGACCACCATCACCAATATGAACGCCGAGGCGCAGCTTCAGTTCACCTCGAAGACCAAGGCGCTGATCAAGCAGCTGACGGGCAACGCGCCCACTGACGACGACAGCAGCGACGGCGGTAATGGCGGTAATGGCGGCAGTGACAACAACGGCGGCGGCAATCAGCAGACTACCGGCCACGCCCTGACCATCACCAAGAACGGTAGCGGTACTGCAGTGGTGCGCTCCGGCGGCCAGACCATCGCCAGCGGCGCCCTGCTTGAAGAGGATGCCGAGTGCGAACTGAGTGTGACGCCTGCTGCAGGTATGACACCTAACGCTACGCTCGACGGCAGCGAGATCGAACTGACCGAGGACAACGGTGTATGGACCGGCAACTTCGCCATGCCCGATGCAGCCGCTGTGCTCGTGGTGAACACCGGCACTGCCAGCGGCGGTGACGACGATGGCGACGATGGTCTCGACAAGGACTAAAGCGATGGAAGATGTAAGATGGAAGATGGATGATGTAAATTTTTCCGCCTTATGAAAAAAAGAGTCATTGAGGTGGCGGTGAAGGTGATAGTAGCCGCGCTCACGGCCTTTCTGACGGCCATCACGACCACGAGTTGTATGGGCTACGGCCCGCTGCCTAAAATCGTACAGATTGTACAAATCGAAGAATCCCCTCGCAGCTGCGGGGGGATTCTCATTGAAAATATTACAATATTACAATATTACATTACAATTTAGTAGAATTGGCGTTTTATTTGAACAGATACTGCGCAAATTCGTGGAGCGATTTACGCCAGACCTGCCATTCGTGGTCGCCCGGGTAGGAATTGAAGCGCACCTCTACCCCACTGTCGCGCATCTTCTTGACGATGTTACGGGTGTATTCGATGCGGGGATCCTGCTCACCACAACTGATGAAGAACACATCGAGCTGCTGGTTGAAAGCTTTCGTATTGGTCAGCATACCAGGCACCTCGGCCTCCAAGTCGAAATTTGAGGCTCCACGGATGCCACCGAACATACCTGTGGAAAACACACCCACATTGGCAAACACCTCCGGGGAGCGAAGGCCGATATAGAACGACTGTCCGCCACCCATCGACAAACCGCACATGGCACGACTCTTACGGTCTTTGCGGACACGGTAATTTTTCTCGACAAAGGGAATGACATTCTCAATGAGTTCGCTGCGGAAGGTCTGCATGCCCTGCCAGTTGTAGCCGCCACCCATGCCGCCACTGCGTGACTGCACATTGCTGTTGGCGCTGACCACAATCATCGGCACAGCTTTGCCAGCAGCAATCAGGTTGTCCATGATCTGAGCCGTACGGCCCTGCTCCATCCATCCGCGATGATCCTCGCCACCACCATGCTGGATATAGACCACAGGATAGTCCTGCTTGCCCTCGCTATAGCCAGCCGGCGTATAGACCATCAGCGGACGCCAAGACTGGTCGACCTGAGAGAAATAATACACGGTGCGTACCTCGCCCCGCGGCACATCCTGCACCTCGAAATCGCTCATGCCTGGCTCAGAGATCTCGATGGCACTCGACCAGCGACTGCAGCCGTAGAACGACTGACTGGCGGGATCGGCCACCGACACGCCGTCGACGATGAGCGAGTAATAGTGGAATCCAGGCACCTGCGGACGAGTGGTCACCGTCCAGACGCCACCCTCCTGTTTCTGCATATCATACTTGGTACCACCCAAGTCGATCTGCACGTTCTGTGCCTGCGGAGCATTGACGCGGAACATGACGCTGAGGTCGCTGAGCACACGCGGATAGCCACCACGATTGATGTTTGTCACTGGGGAATAAGACCCCTCAGGGAAACTCTCTCTACGAAATCCCTGCGCTGCAATCTGGGTGCAGACAACGGCCGATAAGGCAACGGCCAGCCAAAGTTTTTTAGTTTTCATCATGATGATTGGTTTAGTTTATATCAACTGTTTAGCACGTTCGAGGGCGATGTTGATGTGCGAGCAGATGTTGTCAACGCCGAGCATCGTGTCGAAACCGGAACGATGGAGCACAGCCTGCACGGTGGGGTTGACACCAGAGAGCACCACCTGGATGCCCTCGGCCTGCGACATCAGACAGAGGTTGGTCAGGTTGTGAATACCGGTGGAGTCGACGAAGGGCACTTTACGCATACGGATGATACGCACCTTGGGACGCTGATGGCGAAGGGCACCCATGATCTCCTCGAACTTATTGCCCGCACCAAAGAAGTAGGGACCGTTGATTTCGTAGACCTCAACACCCTCGGGAATCGTCAGGTGCTCAAGGTTGCCCAACTGGAAGTCGCTCTCCTCTTCCTCAGGATTGATCTCGTCGCTAATGACCTTGACATCGGTAGTCTCAGCCATACGACGCATGAAGAGCAGACAGGCACAGATCAGTCCCACCTCGATGGCGATGGTGAGGTCGAAGATGACGGTAAGCAGGAAGGTGACCCAGAGCACGATGACGTCGCTCTTGGGATTCTTCAGGATGCTCACAAAGCTGCGCCAGCCACTCATGTTATAGCTCACGATGACGAGCACGCCTGCCAGACAGGCCATGGGGATATACTGTGCCAGCGGCATGAGGAATAGGAAGATCAACAGCAACACGGCAGCATGGATAATACCGGCCACAGGCGTACGGCCACCATTGTTGATGTTGGTCATGGTACGGGCAATGGCACCAGTGGCAGGAATACCGCCGAAGATGGGCGAAGCCAGATTGGCAAAGCCCTGGGCGATGAGTTCCGTATTGGAGTTATGACGGTCGCCAATGACACCATCGGCCACTGTGGCCGACAGCAGCGACTCGATGGCACCAAGGATGGCAATGGTGATAGCGGGTGAAACCAGTCCCTTGATGACATCCCACGTGAGATCAGGCACCTGTGCCCCAGGTAACTGGTTGGAGATGCTGAAACGGTCGCCGATGGTTTCTATCGAAGCCACGCCCATATACTGTTTTAGCAACAAGGCGGCAACAGTCATCACGATGATGGCAATCAAAGAACCGGGCAGTTTCTTCAACACATTATTATAACGGGCAATCTTCGGCCAGAGAGCAATCACGGCCACCGAGCCTACTCCAACCCCTGCACTCCACCAATCGACAGTGGGAAACGAACCGAAATAGGCAATCCACTTCTCAATGAAATCGCTGGGCACGGAGGCCATCGTCAGGCCAAAGAGATCCTTGATCTGCGTGGTGAAGATGGTCAGGGCAATACCTGAAGTGAAGCCCACCACAATAGGATACGGGATATACTTGATGATCGTGCCCAAATGGAGGATGCCAAACAGGATGAGGAAGACGCCTGCCAAAAGCGTAGCGATGGTCAGGCCCTCGAAGCCATACTGCTGGATAATACCATAAATAATAATAATGAACGCGCCGGTAGGACCACCGATCTGAACCTTGGAACCTCCAAAGACAGAGATGATCAATCCAGCAACAATGGCGGTGATGATGCCCTTCTCAGGGGTTACGCCAGAGGCGATACCGAAGGCGATGGCCAACGGCAGGGCCACAATGCCGACAATTATGCCGGCGAGCAAATCTGATGTCAGCTGCTTCCGATTGTAATTCTTCAACGTCGAAAACAACTTTGGTTTAAACTCTAAAGTCGTCATTTATACTAAAATATCTTGAAAACGGCTGCAAAATTAAGAAAATAGTTAAAAAGCGCAAAAAAAGCAACCAACTTAATTAAAAATAACCTATATTTGTTGCCGAAAATCAATTTCCCCACAAAGTGGGGACCCAATTTGAGAGAAAATTAATTCACATTATTAACTATTAAAAGAAAAGATTATGAAGAAAATCATGTTTGCTGTGATGGCAATGTGCGCCATCGGTTTCACCGCATGCGGTAACAAGGCTCAGGCTCCTGCCGACAATGCAGAAGAGGCTGTAGAGGCTATGGTTTACAACGCTGAGGAAGAGGCTGCTGCTTCTATCAACCAGCTGACCGAGCAGATCGAGGCTCAGGATGCCAGCAAGTTCCAGGAGGTGCTGACCGCTATCCAGGAGAAGATCAAGGACATCATCGGTTCTGACCCCGCTGTGGCTAAGGAGTATGTGACCAAGATTCAGGACTTCCTGAAGGAGAATGCTGAGAAGATCAAGGCTTTCGCTGGTGAGAACGAGGCTGTTCAGGCTGCTTTGGCTACGATTACCGCTGCCCCGGCTGAGACCGTTGTTGACGGACTGATGCAGGCCCTCAACGGTGCTAAGAGTGCTGCCGAAGGTGCTGTTGATGCTGCCCAGGATGCCGCAGAGGGAGCCGTTGACGCTGCCAAGGACGCTGTTCAGAATGCTGCCGAGGACGCTAAGGACGCTGCCAAGGAGAAGGCTGGTGAGGCTGTTGACGCTGCCGCCGATCAGGCTAAGAAAGCACTTGGAATTTAAAAGAGTTGAAAGTGAAGACATGAAAAAAATATTCTTAGCTATCACAGCCCTCATGACCTATATGGGCATGCAGGCACAAGAAACAATAGAAGTCTCCGTCGCCTTTAATGGGGCGACGGCGACTGTTTCTATACCCCAGTCCGCCGACCAGTATGTCAGCTGCACCAGCGGCGAGTCTTCGCACGTCGTGCTGGTACAGTCGGAACTCGTTGGTGCTGACACCTCCGGCGAGATCGTCTATACCCTCTCAGGTACGACCGACGACGGCGGGTTTACGTTGGAAGGCAAATACAAGGCCACCATCGAACTCAACAACCTGACGCTGACCAATCCCTCGGGTGCTGCCCTGAACATCCAGGACGGCAAGCGCATCAAGATTGAAGTGAAGAAGGGCACGGAGAACACATTGGAAGACGGTAAGAACAGCGACACCAATGGCTGTATTCACTGCGAGGGCCACTTAGAGTTCAAGAAGACCGGTACGCTGAACATCGTCGGCAACAATAAGCATGCCGTCTACAGCAAGGAATATCTGCAGATTGCAAAGCCTACCATCAACATCACCAAGTCCAAGAAAGACGGTTTCCACTGCAAGCAGTACTTCTGGATGGAGGATGCCTGCAACGTAACCCTCTCTGGCATAGGAGATGACGGTATCCAAGTGGAGCTGGTAGAGGACGAAGCCTACACGGGCACCCTACCCGATCATGAGGATACGGAGTTAGATATCGACGAGAACAGCGGCTATTTCTATCAGGACAATGGCACACTGACCATCGGCGAGTGTGGCGGAAAGCCCATCAAGGCTGATGGAATGGTGGTTTTCAACGGTGGCACACAGAACTTTGATACGACTGCCGTGTCAGAGGACAATAATCCTTCCACAGGCATCAGCACTCTGCGTAAGAACATTGTTAATAGTGAGGCTGTCTATGACCTGAACGGCCGACAACTGAAGAACAATCAGAAGGGCGTCGTTATCCAGAATGGCAAGAAAATGATTAAATAAGTGACAATTACACTCACCAATAAAAATTCCCGCCGTGTGGCGGGAATTTTTGTTTGCAGGAACTTTCTATTTACCAGATCTGTGCACGTTTCTTCTTGGGAACGAAGAGTTTGTCGCTCTTCTTGATACCAAAGGCATCGTACCACTCATTGATATGCGGCAGGGCCGCATTCACACGGGCCTTTGCCGGTGAATGAACATCCACTGTGATCAGATACTCCACATACTCCGGACGGAAGTTACCTGCCCACACACGAGCCCAGCTCAGGAAGAAGCGCTGCTCGGGTGTGAAGCCCTCGACCTTACCGGCAGGCTTCTGCTTCAACACATTCTGCAGGGCACGGTAAGCGATGTTGAGACCACCGTTGTCGCCGATATTCTCACCCAGGGTCTGCTGACCGTTGATCTTCTTGCCAGGAACGACCTCGATGGTGCTGAAATAGTCAGCCAGCACCTTTGTACGAGTGTTGAAGTTGGCCTTGTCTGCGTCTGTCCACCAGTTGCGCTGGTTACCGGTCTTGTCGAACTGCGAACCCTGATCGTCGAAGCCGTGGCTCATCTCATGACCAATCACACCACCGATAGCGCCATAGTTCACGGCATCGTCGGCATTCGGATCGAAGAATGGCGGCTGTAGGATAGCGGCAGGGAAGCATATCTCGTTGGTAGTGGGGTTGTAATAGGCGTTGACGGTCTGCGGCGTCATGTGCCACTCGGCCACGTCTACGGGCTTGTTCACCTTACGGTTCAGGATATCGAGCGTCTTCCACTCGGAGATATTAGCAAGGTTCTCGTAAAGCGACAGGTTCTCATCCACCTTCAGACCGCTATAGTCCTTCCACTTGTCAGGATAACCGATCTTAATAATAAAGTTCTCCAGTTTGTCCTTGGCCTTAGCCTTGGTCTCAGCACCCATCCATGTAGCCTCGTCAATGCGCTGTGCGAGGGCCGTCTGGAGGTTATGCACCAAGTCGAGCATACGCTGCTTACTGGTAGCGGGGAAATACTTCTCGACATAGAGTTTGCCGATGGCCTCTCCCATAACACCGCTCACTAAGCTGACGGCACGCTTCCAACGGGGACGGTCCTGCTGGGTACCGCTCATCACCGAACTCAGCTTGAAGGCCTCAGCACGGAAGGCATCGCTCAGCTGACTGCTGGCACTCGAAATGACCTTGATCTCTGCGTAGGCCTTCAGGTCGTCGAGGGCGGTCTCGGCCAGGATCTTCTCCACTTCGTGGATGGCCTCAGGCTGACCCACGTCAACAAGGTCGAAAGCGGGGAATCCGCCAATCAGGAAGAGGTTGCCCCAGTCGATACCAGGATAGTCGAGCACTAACTGGTTATAAGTCATCTTATGATAGTTGGCATCGATGTCACGCAGCTCCACACGGCTCTTGCTGGCCTTGGCGATACGGGTCTCGATGGCCATCACGGCCTCCATCTTCTTATTGGCCACGCCTTCATCATTGCCCACCATCACGAAGAGGTTGGTCATGTAGGTCTTGTAGGCCTCACGGATACGTTTGGTCTGCTCGTCATCGTTCAGATAGTAATCCTTCGTGCCTAAGCCAAGACCACCCTGCCCGATGCTCACAAGGTTCATCGAGGCGTTGCGCATATCTGAGCCAACGCCCACACCGAACATCATCGTATCCTCGCCCTTACGGTCGAGCTGAGCCGTCACCAACTGATACTCGCGACGGTCCCTGATGGCAGCAATCTTCTCCAAGGTCGGCTTGATGGGAGTCCAACCCTCACGGTTCAGACGGACACTGTCCATCATCAGACGATAGAGTGAGCCGATCTTCTGACCCAGTGTACCCTGCTCCTGAGGGGTATTGGCATACTGGAGGATGAGTTCCTGAATCTGCTTCTGATTCTCATCATAGAGATCGGTGAAAGCACCGTTGCTGGTATGTTCTGCATCGAGAGGATGGGCTTTCATCCATCCACCAGCTGCATACTGAAAGAAATCATCACCAGGACGCACCGAAGGGTCGAGGTTCTGAGTGAAATTCTGCCCCATGGCTGTCGTAGCCATCATCAGGCAGGCTGCTGTTAAAAACTTCTTCATATTCGTTAAATTTTGATATCTGTCTTCTCTTTGACGCAATTTTGGGCTGCAAAGATACATAAATAATCATAAGAAATGCAGAATTTAAGTTTTTTTTAATCACTCACGTTTGTTATCTCCGCGTTTTTCACTAAATTTGCACCAACAAACTTCTCTATACTAAAACGAAACGTTTATGAAAGATTTAAAAATGTACATCAATGGCCAGTTCTGCGAGAGCTCGAACGGCAAATGGATTGAAGTGTTGAACCCCTCAACAGAGGAAGTGATCTCCCGTCAGCCGGAAGGCACCATCGAGGATGTGAACCGTGCCCTCGACGCAGCCCGCGCTGCCCAGAAGGCTTGGGGCAAGACGCCCGCTATCGAGCGTGCTGGCTATCTGCTGAAGATGGCCGAGGGCATCAAGAAGCGCGAAAAGGAGTTTACCGAGATTATCATGCGCGAACAGGGAAAGACCCGCACATGGGCCGCTATCGAGGTGGGCGCTACGATTGCCTATTTCGAGTATATGGCCACCTTTGCCCGTCATATCGAGGGTGAGATCATCCCCAGCGACCGTCCCAACGAGACGATTCTCCTGACCAAGAAGCCTATCGGTGTGGTAGCCGGCATCCTGCCCTGGAACTTCCCGTTCTTCCTCATCGCTCGTAAAGCTGGTGCTGCCCTCATCGCTGGCTGTACCATCGTGATTAAGCCGAGTCAGCTCACACCGGAGAACTGTACGGAGTTTGCAAAGGTTGTTGCTGAGACAGGTCTGCCCGCAGGCGTCATCAACATCGTTACGGGTAAGGGTTCTGTCATCGGCAACGAGATGGCTGGAAGTCCAAAGATCGACATCGTCAGTGTGACTGGTTCTGTAGGTGCCGGCGAGAGCATTATGGCCGCTGCTTCGAAGAACATCACCAAGGTGAGCCTCGAGCTCGGTGGTAAGGCTCCTGCCATCGTCATGAAGGATGCCGACTTAGAACGCGCTGCCCAGTGGATCGTCGACAGCCGTATCGGCAACAACGGTCAGATTTGCAACAATGCCGAGCGTGTGTATGTTCAGAAGGAGGTGAAGGAAGCCTTCACGAAGATCCTGGTCGACAAGATGTCGAAGGTGAAGGTGGGCGATGTCTGCGCCGACGAGAGCGTGGATATGGGTCCGTTGGTAGAGGCCCGTGCCTTGGAGAGCGTTACCGAGAAGGTGGAGCGCGCTATCAAACAGGGTGCCAAGCTGCTCTGCGGTGGTCATCGCGTTGGCGACAAGGGTTACTTCTATGCTGCTACCGTGCTCGACAACTGCACGCAGGATATGGACATCATCCATGAGGAGACCTTCGGTCCTGTGATTCCGCTGATTGAGTTCTCAGACATCGACGAGGCTATCAAGTATGCTAACGACTGCGAATACGGTCTGGCTTCTTCTATCTTCACCAAGGACCTGAACATTGCTGTAAAGGCCTGCCGTGAACTGGAGTTCGGCGAGACCTACGTCAACCGCGAGCACTTCG
>JAEEGJ010022885.1_pt1 | contig 13197 bp, 8 predicted proteins | sample 8958761 | NCBI WGS metagenome assembly JAEEGJ01 (sample SAMN16246546, study PRJNA631951) | gut metagenome | biome: gut microbiome; feature: rumen; material: RS-attached | host: Bos | place: Iran: Karaj | collected 2018-10
TGATGTCCGCGCTCTTGAAAAAAAGACTGTATATAATTCAGGCAAACTGTAATGTGCATTAGTGTTGTATACAGCTCTCTATTTTATAAAATCACTAATTCATTCTGGCTCTGTTAAGAAATAGTGTTGCTCCGGGAACCGGCATGATACTACATGCACAAATTTATCTGGCAAAAAAAGTCTACTTTTAATAAAAAAAATAAATACCTATGAAATGTATTGGGTTTCTGCGGTATCAACACTTTTGTTAAACAGAGCCAAGATTATTGATATTTCGAAATAAGAATAATGATTATCTCCAACTTATTCTTATAGAGAGCCATAAAATTTAACATCCTCTCGAATCTTGAAACATGGCATCATCATGGGTATCACAGAATTTGAGAGAACTTTTTATGTCATAGATACCCAGTTCGCTTTTCGACATCAACACTTTTCTAGAACAGAGCCAAAATATTAGCACGGAGCAGGTGTTAGTTTTTCAATTTTGAAAATAAGTCTCTTAATAAACCCGTAATCCTGCCTGGATTCAGGAAGTGCCAAATGATATTCCAGCAGCTCCTGACAGGCTGATGCATCATTTAGATCGCAAGCCTGCATTAAAATCAGCGGATCTTTGCCTGATTGATATTTTGAACAGGATTGTTTGAACGAATACTCCGAACTATAACTGCTCATAAGCACATTATCCATTGTCATCTGAAAATTGCCGAACACCATGCCGGGATCAAGAGTACAGGCCTTTTTGCTCAGAATATCCGCATTTTTAATCCTCTCCTGTCTCTTTGATTCACTGCTTACTTCCTGTTTATCATTAGCGTCATAATCGTGACCATATGGGAAAATACTGTACAAAGCGGCAAGATGTGCACAGGCATGCGCACTGTTTAATTCACAGCCCTTTTTAAGATACTTTTCCGCCTGTTCAAAATTTGTAACACCGTAATCCTGAACTTCATACAGACCGTACTCGCTGCCGGCAAAATCGCACCCCTCGGCAAGATTCAGATCACATGCTTTTTCGAAGTATATATTTCCTTCCTTATCTTCCTGATCCTCCTCTGATGACTCATCAGAAATGTCATAAATTCTTCCCAGCAGCAGACAGCTTCTGGCATCGTCGGCATCACAGGAATTTTTCAACTGTTTCTTAAATTCCTTGAGAGGAAATTCAGAGCCGGAAATAATTGAATTTTCATCATGGTTGTATGATGAATCAAATTCTTTTTCAGACAGGAGATAGTAATGAACTGCAAGTTCAGGATCCTGTTTAACTCCCTTTCCTTTCAGGTAAAGATAACTCAGAGACCTGCATCCATCTCCAATCCACCGGCAGGACTTTTCATAATACTTAAAGGCTGAATCCAGGTTTTGCTTCACGCCCGTTCCGGTTTCGTACATTATTCCAAGCAGGCGGCACCCTTGCGGATCATCTAAACCGCAGGACTTATTGAGATATGTTAAAGATTTTTGATAATCTTTTTTGCCGGCAGTGCCGTCAGCATAGAATCTGCCGAGCCAGTAGCAAGCATCACCGTCACCAAGTTCACAGGCCTTTTCATAAAATTTTTCAGATGCCGGTAAATCCTTTTTTACTGTATCGCCGTGTAAATTCTGATATAAGTGTCCCATAACGGTACAGGCTGATGCCGTATTTTCAGAGCATAGTCTTTTTATTTCCGGAAAGGATATGCTGTCGCTTTCCGCATAAAATTCACATGCAATCTTATTTTTGCTTTCACAGACACTTTTAAAAACACTATCCGTGTCGTAACAAAAATAATTAGCCAGCATCTCGTTCATTTCCTTCACAGCGTCAGCTTTTTCGGCTGCCAAACCGGAGGATCCAGCAACGGTTAAAAATAAAACCGAAGTAATCAATTTTGAATTAATATTTTTCACAATATGACTTATCCCGTTATTTCTTAAATTAAGTTTAAAAATCACGACAGACGCCAGGTGATATCCTGTACTGAACGACCTCTTCTCTCCGGCTGTTACAGACAGCAGTGCTGACAGTTATTAAATTCAGACTTTAACCGTGACAGAAAATTCCTGCAGCCATTTTTCCAAGCTCCGGCCGGAAATTCCATGCCGGAGAAACATTTTAAAAGTCTGTTTAAGGAACCAAAAGGGCGGTATGACCGCCCCTTGCCTGAATTGCTGCAAAATGCAGCCCTGATCTTCAGGATCCGGCAAACAACTCATCAAACATAGGCTGCAGCGAAGCCGGAATGTTCAGTTCGGATGCCGCCAGTCTGCTGTAACCGCGTGTTATATACTCGGCAACAGACGTTCCCGCCAGTGAAGACTTTACAGACAGCAGACGGTTCAGGAAGAGAATAAATACAACCCTTTCACTGACTCCGCCGGCGACTATCTCATTAAGTCTCGCCGATGCGACCTTAGGAAGACCTAAATTTTCCAGAGCCGCAATGCTCTTTTCTGAAAACAGCTTCTTCACATCTGCAGTTTCAAGTCCGGACAGACTGAGCACCAGCCCGTCATAATAAACTTTTGTGCCTGAAACGGAGCCGCTGTTCTTCACCTCGTTGCACTCCTGCGGCTCAGGCGCGGATCTTGAGCACATCTTCGAACTCCCTTTCATAGCCATCATGCCGCCGGTAAAAACCGCTGCACTGAAGAATCCTGGCAGTACGGAAGATGCACAGCAGGTTGCAGCACCGAGAAATCCTGCAGGAGCCATCTGCGGCACGGTTCTCATCTCTGGAAGAGAGAGCTTATCGGCATCTTCATTTTCCTCAACAAGGAGATAATTAGTAAGAGATGTAACAAGCCTGTATTTCTCAGCCAGATCAGCAGCCTTTTCATCAGTTCGACCGGTTATACGGCGTCTGACAGCCATTCGCGCAAGATCCGAGCATTCGGTTTCATCCGCCTGCTGCGGAAGCTGCAGATTCCAGGAGTAGTTATTCTCGGACGATGCGGTTCTTAACTCCACCGTTCCTTCAGGCTTCCCGGAAAAACGTGCAAAAAACACGGTAGTGTCACCATGGAAAAGTTGAGGATTCTTCTCCGGCAACACCCAGTCCGGCTTTACAGGCCAGCTTATTTCCGATTCCATCGCCGGCAGACTCATTCTCTGGAAATGACGAACAATTCTTTCCGCCATATCTTCATTAGGAGTTACAAATTCCGGCATACCGCGGGTAACCTGGGACAGCTTTCTGAGAATACCCTCGGAAACAGCCGATCCGACACCTACAGAAAATATTCTGCAGTGTGAATTCACCGCGTCACTGTAAAACTGATCATCAACATATACCTGACCGTCAGTAACAAGCAGAATGTCATGAAGCCGATCAGAAACAGTAGTTTTATAGGCTGTGGCGAGAGCTTTGACAATTTCTGTTCCGCCGAGATCCGCTTTCAGGTTATCCGAAAGGATCCTGGCTCTTGCTATAGATTCCTCCGAATACGGCATATGCTCACTGAACAGAGGCACAACAGTGGATCCGAAACGTATTATGTTAAAGGAATCATGACTGGTCAGTCTGTCAAGGATCTTTTTAAGCGCCACTCTTGCCTGCTCGATTGACTGTCCGCTCATGGAGCCTGAGCAATCAATGATGATATCAAGATACCGCGGCTGCGTTTCCGCCATTTCGCCAAAATCAGGAGTCATTGCAACAGCGGATACATACCCGTCACCGTCCCTGCCCGTTACCGCATACGGAACAGGATTGGAATCCGAACGTATATCAAGGATAAAGTCACGATCTGCAAATGCGCTGACCGCAAGCTGGATCCCGCCTTCAATCTCACTGCGTTTTACCTCGTGAGTCGGACTGGCAATGCTGCATTTGCTGAGATTTCCGACAACAGAAATACTGCACTTCAAAGCGTTCTGAGCAGTAAGAGACGTTACAGGAGCCTGATAGCTGTCTATGCCCGCCTTGGCCGGATCGCCGTACTTCGGAGCAACAACAGAAGGCAGATAAAACCGGAGCTGATGACCGTTCCATATATTAAACTGCGAGTAGCTGAAGGATATCTCAATTTTCTGACCCGAGAGAATATTGCCTACACTCATGCTGTAGAGTCCCTCGTCAATTTTTTCCAGCATGGCGGCGGAGTTGCCCTGCTCCACGGCATCCTCATACTTTTCTCTGGCCTGGGCCTTTTTCATCACAGTGCCGTGACGAACCCGGCCGTCAATTGTAACGGTGAAATCAAGAAGAATAGCGTCAAGAGGAAGAGGAAAGGAATAAACGGCCTCAATATTCTTTTCTTCTCTGTTTTCGTATGTCTGGGTAATGGTAACCCTTGAAAAAACATCACTTATGCTGCCGGTGACATCTATTCCTGTCAGGGGTACCGGATGTCCGGTTCTGTCCTTCAGGACAGCAAACTCACTTTTCTCCAGACTGTTCAGTATCATCTGATTCTCCTTCCTTTTCATTAATTATCTGCAAAAAACGATTTACCAAATCCCGTATCTCCTGCGGCGTCATGCCGGTTTCAGCAGGATCGACAGCAAGTTCAAATCCTGGACTGAGATATATGTGACTTTTAACCGTAATCTCTCCGGGGTTTTTCGCCGTCCGCGAAGAACCCTCAGCTGGTACGGAACTGTCTAAAAGTTCTCTGATACGCTTTAAACTTATTCCTGCCTTCTGCCACTTCTGTATCTCGATAAGTCTTTCAAGATGCTCTCTGAGATAGTACGCTCCGCGATTGGCACCCTCCGGCTTGGGAACAATGCCGTTTTGCATATAAAACCGTATGGTGCGCCGCGGAATTGCCGTAAGCGAACTCAGTTCTTCAAGTGTAAAATGCTTCTCATCTTCCATAGTTTAAATTTAACACTATTAGTGTCAGATTACAACTGTCACATTATTCAAATAACATTAAAAACGAAACACCGATCGCATAATTATAAAAAAATGCCGGCTGGCATTCAGGATTTTAACCGGATCCAAAAACACAGAGAAAAATAATCCTCAACACCTCTTCAAACTGATAAAATCTAGATCGATCTGACCGGCGAACCGGCCCTGAATGCCGCCGGCACTCCGTTTATGCTCTGCATGTGCACAGCTATCAGACGCTTTTGTTCCATAACATGTAATCAAAAAATGAAAACACTGACCAGATTAATACTCAGCTCCGCAGTCATGACTGCACTTTTTTCGTTCCAGACATCCGCTTTTGCAGGCACTCCAGACATCAGACCGGGCCGTTACGCACCGGTATCATCAGAAAATGCAAGAGCATATCACAACAGAAACTCCTTCAGCTGCTCAGGAAACGGGGCCTACTACTGCCACAATCTTGAGAACACCAAGTATAAATATACTCCGGAGGAGCAGGAGCTGGTATACGGAGCCGAGGTCAACGGCGATATTATAATCAGAAAGGATGAAGCCACCGGCGAATATTCAATGTCAGCAATAATATATGTTCTCAGAACCTGCGAGGTGGCCACCAGACTCATGAGTGGCGACTATGATACTTACAGATATAAGGATAAATTTGTAGACTGCGTAAGTGACGACAACGGTTTTATCCACTGCCCGCTGTATGATCCGGATGCTGCTGACGAGAACGTAAGCCGGGTAATACTGACAATCAGCCAGGACAATCCCGACAGTCTGAAAATCACCTCCCGCGTTTCAGAATCCGACAGTGAAAATTTTTCTCCGTACTGCTTCCCGTCAATCGAAAAAGCTGCCTTTGTCTATGAATCCGAGGAGGATTTCAAGCACAACATGTATATCAGCGCAAAGCTTGACTTCATGAGAACTGATGCGGATATCAATCATGAATGGAAGGCTCTTACCAAGGATCAGAGAAAAAAGGCTCTCCCGGACCAGAGAAACTGGATAAAGGAGAAGGATAAAAAATGCGGTCCTGTAACCCTGAATGGTACGGAAGAGGAATTAACAAAAATGTACAGATGCCAGGCTGATATGACAGAAAAAAGAGTCGGCAAGCTTATCGATATGAAATAGCGATTTAACATTTCGCAGTCATCAGGCGGCACTGCCGTCATCCTGCGGGCTGTTGTTTCTTTTACAAAAGGAGTTTCATTTTGAAAAAAACTATAATTTCAGCTGCTGTGTCAGCTGTCATCAGCTTAAGCACCTGCGCCTGTGCCGGTGAGACAGACACCGGTGATGACGGAAATCTTATCACCTCATTAAAATGCGGCGTCACGGTTCTGGATGTAAAGACAGGAAAGGCTCCGGGCATGACTGACTTTCTAAGTGCCGTAAACGCGAAGTGGAACCTCGACGCCCTGTCGGCATATCTTAAACACAACAAGGACAGTCTGACGGACGGTACCGTCTATGCATCCAGCGATGATATCGAAGATGAAACCAACTATTACTTCATTTCCCGCATAATCAAAAAAACCGACGGAACACCTGTCTATGCATATGTTCACGGACACAGCGAGGGAATCGGAAACGAAATCTGCTTCTACAGCTACAATGCGGAAAAATCAGAGTTTGTCCCGTACTCCTCCCCGGTTCTTAAACAGAAAAGCAGCTACAAATATACCGATACCTCGGCGGGCTTTGATGAAGATTCAGATGATCTGCACATGTATACTCTGTTCATGTACAACGAAAGTGATGAAGCGGTTATGAGTATCGAGCATACATACACATGGGACGGAAACAGCTACATACTAAAGGGTGCAAAGATATGGTCAGGCGGAGATGTGAAAACCGCATATGATCAGGAAATGAAAAACCGCAGCAAAATGGCTCTTGTGGATATAGACAGGGACAATATACCGGAGCTGTGGATAAGTTCTGACGACGAGACCCAGCAGGAGATATTCAGCCTCAACGACGGGATCAGACTTATTGCCGACTCCGCATACGGTCCTCCTTCATTCACCTTCACTGCAAACGGGGTATTGAGCAGTGATCCTGACGGTTTCAACCATGTTTACACCAGTCTTAAAGACAGCAGGCCAAAGGACAGGTACAGTGCAAACTGCAGAATAGAAGGTGAAAAAGAGGTATGCAAATATACCATTAACGGCAAAAATGTCACTGAAAAGGAATGGAGCGGCAAAGCAGCATTTCTGAACAAAACCGAGAAGATCACACCGGAATTTGAAAAGCTGCTCGAAATCAACTGACAGAAATTACCGACCGGAAAGGACACTGTCAAGCCAGAGAGGCCCCGACGGTGTCTTCGGTATCCCGAAACGCTGCGGATAAAGCACATTAACCAGATACAGACCGCCTGGCTTGGCGGTTGCCCCCGCCTTTGTGCGATCACAGACATCCATAAGTTCGCCTATCCATTCGGCAGGACGTCTTCCATACCCCACCTCCAGCAGAGAACCGGCAATATTTCTGACCATATGATGAAGAAATGCATTGGCGGTTATCTCTATAACCACAAAATCACCGTAACGCATCACCCTGACCTCATGGACATTTCTGAAAGGGGAAAGAGACTGGCACTGAGATGATCTGAAGGAGGAAAAATCTCTTTCTCCAATCAGATACTGCGCCGCCTCGTGCATAAGATCCGAATCAAGACTCTTTCCGGAATAGTCGCTGAGACCGCCTGAGAGAATGCCGCACCGCTGCCTGCCGTTCCAGATTATGTAACGGTATGTTCTGGCATAGGCGGAAAAACGGGCGTGAAAATCATCTGCAACCTCCGCAGCCCAGCGAACCGCAATATCCGGAGGAAGAAAGACATTGACTCCCTTGCTCCAGGCATATGTACTGCGCGGCTTTCCTGATGACTCATAGTCAAAATGAATCACCTGCCCTGTTGCGTGAACACCGGCATCGGTTCTGCCGGCACAGATAATTCTGACGTCCTGAGCGGCTATTCTTCCTATCGCAGACTCCAGTTCACCCTGGATGCTTCTCACATCATCCTGAAGCTGAAATCCCTGATATGCACTGCCGTCATATTCTATTCCAAGTGCAATACGCATTAAATCTTACTCAGCATCTGTTCTGCCTCCTGGCGGTATTCAGGTCCCGCCCGCTTTATTACATCAAGCAAAGTATCCCTGGCGCTGTTCTTATCATCAATGCTGAGATAGGCTTTGGCAAGACTGATACTGTCCTTGGCATCACTGTCGCTGAGCTCTGGCGGAGGTTCCACTGGAACCGACTGGGCCAGAAGAGCGTCAATATCGTCGGCATCAACTGTTTCATTTTCAACTTTTACTGTTTCGCTTTCACTGACAGCGGCGGGAACCACCGGATCAGATTCTGCAGTAGAGGAAATTGAATTAAGTATGTCGTCAATATCATCGGAAGACATCTTTTCATCATTCACTGCCGCGGATCCGTCTTTTGCCGCTCCGGCTGAAGCAAGAATTGCATCAATATCATCGTCAGATGCCTTTTCATCAGCTGCCGGCTTGCTGTCTCCGCCTCCAGCCGCAGAGAGGATTGCATCTATATCATCATCTGATGCTTTTTCTTCAGCTGCAGGCTTACTTTCCTTTGAATCTCCCCCCATGGATGCGAGGATTGCATCTATATCATCATCTGATGCTTTTTCTTCAGCTGCAGGCTTACTTTCCTTTGAATCTCCCCCCATGGATGCGAGAATTGCATCTATATCATCATCTGACGCTTTTTCTTCAGCTACAGGCTTACTTTCCTTTGAATCTCCCCCCATGGATGCGAGGATTGCATCTATATCATCATCTGATGCCTTTTCTTCAGCCACAGGCTTACTTTCATTTAAATTTACTCCCGCAGATGCAAATATTGCATCTATATCATCATCTGATGCCTTTTCATCAGATTTGTCACCGGTATTCGGATTTTTTACGGAATCATCCGCTGTTTCTGAAGAAACACTGGAATTTGCAGAAATGACAGCGTCAATATCATCAGAGGATGCATTTTCGTTTCCGCCTGAGCTGTCACCCATAGATGCAAGGATGGCGTCAATATCATCATCTGTCGCGTTCTGAGCCGCACCGGAACCTGTCTTCATGCCTGAAGCTTTGGCCAGAGGACTGTCCTCTTCAATAACACCGCTTGCCTCGGAAATAATTTCATCGATATCACGGGTTGTAAGATTGCTTTCCAGATCGACACTGCTTTTCCCTTTAGGCATAGATTCAAGAAAATCACTCTCATCAAGCTCAGTATTCAGATCCTTAGGCACAAGATCATCATTCTGTGAAATATCAACCTGCTCGCGGTTTGATGGATCCTCTGTAACGACATCAGTGGATCCGATATCGGCTTTCTGAAAGGTTTCCTCATCCAGATCAATCGTGGACGCAGAGGAATCATCGGCAATAATGAAAGAGTTGTCAGAATTTTTATCCCTAGGCTTCTCATCACTTGCACGGTTGAGATCAATACCCAGACTCTCACTGTTAAGATCAGCGCCGGATGAAGGAGCCGCATCAAAATTAGGCGATTCACCGTCAGTCGGCACCATGGCAATAGGATCAAGAGACATGAGATGATCAAAATCACCGGTCTCCTCAAGCTCGTCATCCACGCTGGTTTCCATTTCACTGCTCAGCTTACGGCGTACTCTGAAGGAGAGATATGTAACAATAATCAGCAGAATCATTATAATTATGCCGGCACCTGCTATCAGACTCAACGGAACCTCAGACTCTGCTTTAACCTCTGAAGTTTCATTTTCTCTCTTTTCAAGAAGATCATTAAGTCTGCTCATCTGCTGCATAAGAGCGGCATTCTGGGCTCTAAGCTCCGATACCTCCCTGCTGATATTCGAAATATCTGAATTTGATGTGGCAATACGGCTGTTGATATCATCAAATTTGCCGTCCATTCTTCTGGAAACCTCTTTGGAGACCTCCTTTGAAACCTCATCAATAATTTCACCCTTGGAGTTTTTTCCCGCTACATTATCACCGTTAAATGACAGGGAAGCCCCGGAGGTTGTGGTTTTATCACTTACTTTTCTCTGATTGGCTGCAACAAGCTCCTCAGGTGTGGTCTTATTTCCGTGATCGTCAACAAGAATAACAGTAGTCTCTGTAGGCTTTACCTCCTTCCCCCTGTCACTGCCGTCATCCTGCTTCTTATCACCCTGGTAGTAATGAACTCCGGCATCTTTGCTGTCATTTTCAAGTGTAAGAGTATTCTGCTGAACCTTTGCTGTCTCCTGCTTTGATTCATCAGGCACGGAAGTATCGGCCCTGTCGGTGGACGGCTGGCCGCACAGACCTGAAGGACAGTTGGTTTTGGCATACTGGAACTCGGACTTGCTTACTCCGCGCTGCGCATAAAGTTTCTTCGCAAGCTCCTTGTCTTCAGCGGCCGCCTGCTGAGCTGACGGGATCTTAAACATGCAACCGGGAACAACAGAATCAAGACTGCCGTCATTGAAGCATTTGATGTTCTTTCTGAAAATGGATGCAACCTGCTGATTTACAGATACCTTGACATCCTTTGTTTTCCTGGCCAGATCAAAAATGGTCTGTCCAGGCTCAATAGGAAGAGTTGCTGCCGTTTTATTGACATTGTAGTCAGCCGGAAACCCGCTGTATGTGAAAAAACCTATATTTTCACTTCTGGCGGAAGGCCTTGCGGACTGGCCGTTTTGATCACCGCGTCTGCGGGGATGAAGCCTGTTTGCAGGAATTGTATGATGTCTTCCTGATTCAGCTTTCGGATCGGTATATACCTGACCGCCCGGTCCTTTAATCTCAACGTAGAAGGTCTCAATAGAGGCACCGCGCGAGGAGGTTCCGGTTTCTATATCATTGCTGTTAATTGCCGCTGCACCGGCACAGATTGCCATGCAGATAATTGTTGCAACAGATCTTAAAAATCCTTTTTTCATATGGCAGGGTATCCATTAAAAGCATCACACTCTGAAAGGCAATGCAAAATACATGCTATTTTTAACAGCTTAATTGTCCAACAGCTGAAAAATCACCAGTCTTTCATCATATTTTCAATGATTCCGATACAGTTGGAAACGCATCCTGTAAGAAGATTATCCATAACAACGAACATGCTGTACTCATCCTCTGCTCCGGTGCAGCTACGCAGTCTGGTTACAACCTGGCGTGATCTGTCAACTCCGTGAGTTACAGGAGTCACCGTCTCGGATGGTATATAATCGTTTATAACGCTCTTAGAAATCAGATGACGGATCTCCGGAAGATTTACGGTAACCGACGTTCTGAATGTCAAATGAGCGCAGTATCCGTAAAACAGCGGCACGGTGTAGGAATTATAGGTAACATAACCGTCTATGCCTGAAACAAACTGCTCAATTCCCTTAATCTGCTCCCTTTCATGCCTGGAATACTGACGCTCCGTTTCATTGAGAATCTCATCCCCGTCACATTGCTGATCCGCTGAAGGAACCACATTAAACGCCACCTGTGCAGGAAAATTCTTCATAACAGGAGGTTTTCCGTTAAGCAGTGCAACCGCCTGACCGGCCAGCTCCTTTACAGCCTCATGACCTGCAACAGACACAGATTCAAGTGCGGTGACATTCAGATACTGAATGCCGTAATTATTTGCTATTTCCCAGACCGCCGATACGCAGGAAATAACACCGGCAGAAGGGGACACTATATAACTGCACTCTGGATCGGAAACCCTGCTGCCGTTAATCTGCGGGATCATCATGATATATTCATCGCAGACCGGTTCTCCACCGGTGGCATCCACTACTCTGCAGCCGGCTTCAAGCGCACTCAGTACCGGCTCCCTGGCATTCTTCGGACTGCAGAAAAATACAGCGGTGTCTACTTTTGAAAAGTCAAAATCATCAAGCTTCTCCTTGATATAATTTTTTTGTCTGAACCTGACTGCATCATAGTCATCAGGAACCTTTTCAAGAGGATACAGCTGGGCGATTTCTATATTTTCATTTTCCTGCAGCTTTTCAAGAAACATTTTTCCCTGTGCCGTATCAGTTCCGGCAACCGCAAGCGATATGCTTTTCATACAAAATCCTGTCAATAATCTTCAAAGAGATCCAAATCTGCAGCGATCCGGACCGTAGCAATCTGAATGTATATTTTAACAGAAAGGTCTTAATCACGGTACAAATGGAAAATTTAATGGTTAAGGGATCATCACATACCATGAACAAATTCTGAAAACGCTGGATCAGCAAGGTGACACGGAACCTTTCAGCACATTTTCTGAAAGTGCCTAGACAACAGTAAAGCCGGCTTCCGACATTCTGCTTTTAAGTTCCGCATTATCTATACTGATTCTTATGGAAGACCATTCACGGCGACCCGGATATTTTTTGCGCATTAAATCAAAGGATGCCGGATCCCTGTATTTTTCCCTGAATATCAGACTGTCCCGGAGAGGATTGTATACATCAAGAGCATAGGCTCTCCATGTCTCCTCAAACGAGTCGCATGAATGTCTGACTGCTGCATCAGATATGCCGAGCAGTTCCTTCTCCTGCGGAAGATCCGCTCCCAGTCCGAAGTGACGGCAGAATTCAGATGCTATCATGGAGGTGCCTCTTAATTTTCCTTCCGTGCTGTAACCGGCTATATGCGGAGTGGATATCAGAGTATGGCCGATAAGAGGAATCAGAACCTCCGGCTCATGCTCCCAAACGTCCATAATCAGAGTAAGATCTCCTCGGTCTTTCATACGTTCAAGCAAGGCCGCATTATCCCATACATCGCCTCTTGACGCGTTTACAAGCACAGTTCCGGATCTTACGGAATTAATCACCTCACCTGAAAACATGTGGAGCGTCGGATATTCGCCGTCCCTGGTCAAAGGAACATGGAATGTTACAATATCTGAATCAAGAGCTTCCTGAAAGGAAACGTATTTTCTTTCACGGGGGCTGCCGCCGGTTTGAAGATACGGATCATAGACTTTTACATCCATATCCAGAAGCTTTGCATAAAACTCGACGCTGGATCCGGTATTTCCTCCGCCGATAATGCCGATGCTGCGGTTTCTCAAAGAGATGTTTTCCTTTTCACCAAGAAAGAACAGCGATGACATTACATACTGCCCCACGCTTATGCGGTTGCACCCCGGAGCACTTTTGAAGGCGATCCCGCGCTGAGAAAGAAGCCCGGCATCAACATGATCCGTACCTATGGTGCATGTACCTACAAACTTAAGGCACGGCGCCGAATCCAGCAAATCTTCGCTGATTCTTGTGACCGAGCGGATAATAAGAGCGTCAGCTTTTGCAAGAGCATCCCCGGGAATACTGCGTCCGGGGACTTTCACCAGT
>JAEEGJ010022887.1_pt1 | contig 13195 bp, 11 predicted proteins | sample 8958761 | NCBI WGS metagenome assembly JAEEGJ01 (sample SAMN16246546, study PRJNA631951) | gut metagenome | biome: gut microbiome; feature: rumen; material: RS-attached | host: Bos | place: Iran: Karaj | collected 2018-10
TGTATATTTTAAGCATACCCCATAACCCCAATGTACCATTCTCAATAACAGGAGAGCTACCGATACTCGGTAGCTCTCTTGTTGTATTGATTTAAGCAATTTAAAGGCCATCCCTATATCTGGGATGGCCTTTTCTGTGGCTGTGCAATACTCGTCGCTTGCTTCGCCCGTCTTTTTTGACACGTTTTTGACTAAATGGCTTATAAGCATTCGGTTTAGTCAACGATTTTAGCATTATCTATTTCATTTTATGACTAAATATATGTATTACATTATTTTTAGCCATAAAATATCTGATCTAATACAAAAAACGGGAGCAAATCCTTGACTAACAGCCATTTCAAATGCTGACTTAGTCAAAAATATCGTTTCATACCCACCGCGAAGTTTTCTATTCATCGTATTCGATGATATAACCGATTCTCCCTTTATATTGCTCTGCATATGCAAGCAAGTCTTTAGAAACAAGATACAAATAAATATCCGAGTCAGAACTGCTATACTTTATTATTCCGACATCATCATCTCTAAAATTCAATTCTCCGTTATCCAATGAGTATTCGGAATCTCCATACTGACAGTTCTGGTGCAGGATAAAGTCGGCTGTTTCCTCCGTTTTATCAGAATAAATCCATTTGTCTTCCTCTCCGATTTTACCGTTAATATATGATACATAAAAAAGGGAATCCTTTAGATTTTCATCTTCTATTAGCTCTCTAATTGTTTCGTATTCATCTTCACCTGTAACAACTGCAAGATATCCACCTGCCTTTTGGGCCGCTTCAAAAGCTTGATTCCATGTAATGTCTGCCTGAATCAATTCATACCTGTGATAAGCCGATCTTGTGTGTCCTGTTTTTAAAACTGATACTATTTCTTCATACTGATACTCTATATCTTCGTCTGCCACCCAAACCGCTTTATCCATATCCATGTATTTTGCAATAGCTGCCTTATACTCTTGTTCAGTCACAGTATTTTCATAATCCATTTTAAAATCGTCCTGTGTGACATCATCAGAATCCTTACCAATCCAATATTCGCACTCTTCAATGTCCCTATTTTCTCCCGGATAAAAAATATGGTATTCGCCGATCATCACTATATCAAACTTTCCATTTACCAATCTCGTAATATACACAGCTCCTTTAGCATCGGTATATAGATATCCTGAATTAGGTATATATTTAGCCGATTCATCTCTCAAATGCCAATTAATACAACTTTTATTGTAATAAGTTGCAACATCACATCCCCCAGCAAAACTGTTTGAACTGATAAACAATTCCGGAATATCATCATTATCTACATAAATTAAATAGTAACTGTTATGGTTGATTTCCCATTCTATGTCTTCTTTTGTAAGTGGTCTTTTCCACCAGTCTGCAACCCATTTAGCTGTTTCCCACGCTTGATATTCTATGTAGTCCAAATAGGCCTCTTGCCAATTCGAATAAGCTTCTTTCATCTCAGGCCTTTGAATAGTCTCATCGTAAACATCTCCCGCAGAAACTTCTTCAAGAATTTCTTCAGCCCGTTCTGGTTCAGTCTCTGTAACACTTTCGCTTATCACTGTTTCCGAAGTAGAAGATACGATTGCTTCAGAAACAGACGTAGTCTGCCCACAAGCCGTGAGCAGACTACCGATAATCATTAAAAATAATATTCCTGTTTTTCTCATATAACCCCAAACCCTATATAAAAATTATTCTTCTTCCTTACCTGTTATATCGTCGAATAAATCCTGCAGTTTCTGTGCGGTGAGGCCCTTTTTGGAAAGCCAGTGGTCAGCGGCGATTTCTTCGGTGAAGTCTTTGAGCATGTAGGAAGTGATGAACTTGGTGTCCTTGCTGATGAAGGTGGCTACAGGCTCGATTTCGGCAGATACCAGGTGGGCACGTTCGTCGCCTTCGGTCATTTCGATGGTGACTTCTGCCATGGCGCCTAACATTCTGGGAACTTCACTCTGGGAAGAGATGAAGTTGCCGAGGGACCAGTAACAGGGTACTTCGCGGCCGTCTTCCGCAGTAAGAATTTCAAGGGGCTCCACTACATGAGGATGGGCGCCGATAATAAGGTCTGCGCCGGCATCCACGAAGATTTTGGCTTCACTGCGCTGATAGGTGGTGGCTTCATAAACGTATTCCGTACCCCAGTGAGGGAACACGATTATAAAATCCGCCAGCTCGCGGGCACGCTGAATGTCCGAAATTACTTTGTTATCGTCATAAAGTGTATTTACAAGATACTGCTTGTCCTCGGGAAGCTGGAAGCCGTTTAGGCCGTAAGTATAGTTTAAGAAAGCAATCTTAATGCCTCCAAAGTCCTTGACGGGTATCTCGTTAAAGTCTTCTTCATTGTCATACATGCCCACCATCAGCACTTCGGGATGCTCTCTCCAGAATGCAACGGAGGATTCCACACCCTTAACGTTTTTGTCAAAAGAATGATTGGTGGCATGGGTTATTACATTGAAACCCGCCTTAATAACGGCCTCGCCCACCTCATAAGGGCTGCCGAATCTGGGATAACCGGTGTAATTGGCAGGGTCGTTAACAAGAACCGTCTCCTGATTGATAATCTTAATATCAAACTGAGCCAGCTGATCAAGTACATGCTCGTAGAAATGGTCGTAATTGTAGGTTCCGTCTTCTCGGAGGCCGGAACGGATGAGATTGTCGTGAATAAGGTTGTCACCCACCGCGCAAAGCTTAACCGTAAAGGTCTGAGGCTCGGGTTCGGGTTCAGGCTCCGGTTCGGGCTCGGGCTCTACTATAGGCAGTTCTTCAAGCACCGGAACGGGCTTCTCTTCTTCTTTGGACACAATCGCGTACTTGCTGCTGCAGGCGGTAAGTGAACCCGTCAAAAGTGCCGCAGCACAAAGAAGGCTGCAGATTCTTTTTACTGACTTAATCATAATAATAAATTCTCCCTTTTATGGCTGTTCCAATATGGAAATAACCTTATCTATACAATTAAACACAAGCACATCGTCTCTTTCCACTGCTGTGAGGAAAAGAAACTGGCAAGTCTTAATATCATCCGCGCACTGGTCCGTAAAGTCTCTGTGGGCTGCCACCATCTGACGGAAATCATGGGCTATGAAGGGTGTCATCATTTCTCTGTAGGAGTCGGACAGAACCACTATTTTGCAGTCATAGGGCGCATCCTGGGCATAGGTGCGGCAGACATCCGCAAGAGGGCTTAATCCGTCTACATATACGTTGGGACGATAATTGGGCATAAACTCCGTTTCCGGAGGATAATTGTCATGGCTTAATCCACCCAGGGTTATCAGGTCCTCACGAGTTACGGGAACCGAATATGGACCTAACAGCCAAGGATTGAAGGTCTCCACTCCGATGTTTTTGTAATACGTGGAAAGGCCTACGTATGCTCCCATGTGATTCCAGTGAGAGTCGTATTTGTAATATACCTGCCAGTATACGTCAGCCGCTTTGAGTTCTTCCACAGGATAGAAGCACTTAACCTGAGTGTTGGCATTAATATAATCCGTCAGGCGCTGGGTACGCTTGTAATTGTCTACGACTTCCATGGTGGGAAGATATTCCGAGTAAACCTGCTCTTTGTTGGGCATGAACATTATCATGGGGACTATGCCTCTTGCATCGCACAGTTCCTTGAGGCGATTAACCTTCCCGGCATATTTGGCCATATCGCTCTCGGGCAGAATGTTGGCACCTGTATAAAAGTCCATGAAATTAGTGCCGGCATAGAACAGCCAGTTAAAGCGGCCTATCAGGGTACCGCCCACGTTCTGGGGTGCCATGTAAGTGGTGTCCACATATTTGGCTATCAGGTCCGAAGTCATTAATTTGGCGCATTTTCTGCACTGATAAAGATTGTAGCCATAGGTTTCGTAAGAAGCCTGACTTTCTTTAATCAGAACATAGCTGTGTTCGGGCTCCAAAACTTCTTTGTAGGTGTAGTCGCAGTTATCACACTTGTACAAAACATAGCCCGCATTGTTGCAGTCGGGCTCAACTCTTTCTACCTCAACAAGTTCATGCTCGGTTTCGGCGCCGTCAGCCGGTGAAACATCTTCGGGCTCTGCCGATACGTCATTGCCGGTTTCATCTCCCGAAGTATCGCCAAACATGGAGTCGATGTTACCCACTTCCACAGTCTTTTGCTCGGAAGGCTTGCCGGAAAAGAAGGTCATAAGCCCTCTCATAAAATCCTGATAAACCTTCTCGGTCTTACCTTCGGCACTTTGATAAGCCTCAATCATGCCGCCTCTGAAGGGAACTCTGTCGTCAATGTACAAAGAAAGATTCTCGCCGGACTTAAACAGTTCTTTAAAATTGAACTCGTTCTTGTTACGTTTTTCTTTGCTGACGTCAGACTGCTCGGCATAGTATTCGGGTGCAAAAATGCGCACTCCCGCCCAGATAAACCAGGGAAGGGAAATCATGGCCACAAACAAAGCGATATATATTTTTTTGAATACGCGTTTTCTTTTGCTCAAAACAGCTCCTAAAACTGGAAGTAAATAAATGGATTGTAGGTCCCGTTAACCAGGAAAATAATGCTGAGTGCAAACAATACCAGGGTAAAAACTCCTGTAGCCAGCTTCACTATTCTGCTCTTTCGGCTAAGCGGAATCTTCTGAATAATACCTGCACACAAAATTGCAAGAATAAGCGTGATTAACCTCTTGCCGGTTAAGAAAGAAAGGGCGTTAAAGCCTTCGCTTCCCTTCATAAAAAGCCTTGAAATAAAGGTTTTGGCAAGAAGGATATTGTCCGCTCTGAATACTATCCAAAGTATCGTAACTATGAAAAACGTTACAAGACGTATAAGTGTCTTGATTCTGAAGCGGTCGTACAAATCCTTTAATACCGCTTTTTCAAAGATAATGAGTATACCGTAGGACACACCCCAGATAAAGAAAGTCCAGTTGGCGCCGTGCCAGATACCCGTAAGCAAAAATACCAGGAAGAGGTTTCTGTATGTGGCAAGCTGTGAGCCTCTGTTACCGCCGAGAGGGATGTAAACGTACTGTCTGAACCAGTATGACAAAGACATGTGCCATCTGCGCCAGAAATCGGTGATTCCTACGGACTGGTAAGGATAATTGAAGTTTTCCTTGAACTCAAAGCCAAACATCTTGCCAAGACCGATGGCCATGTCGGAGTATCCCGAAAAGTCATAATAAATCTGGAAAGTATAGCCTATAGCGCCGAGCCATGCCGCACTGGCGCCGATCTTCGTAAGGTCGAGAGCCCATATGGTGTCTACCATTTCACCGAGGGTATTGGCTATCAGCACCTTTTTGGCAAGACCGAAGGTAAAACGTCTGATGCCCGCCGCAAAGCGATCCACCGACTCCTGCCTGGCGGATAACTGTCTCTCAATATCCCTGTACTGAACGATGGGTCCCGCAATAAGCTGGGGAAAGAAAGAAATATAAAGGGCAAATTTAAAGATATCCGTCTGCAGCTGTGCCTCGTCCCTGTACACATCGATTACATAGGACATGGCCTGGAAAGTGTAGAAAGAAATACCGATGGGAAGCACCACCTCAGGCCAGCCGAGGGCACCGTTACCGGTAAGTGTCCACAAATTGACCGCTCTTCCGCCGGTAGCAAGTTCCGGAAAAAGAAGGGTCTCCAAAACCGCAGTAAACAGATTAAAGTATTTAAAGAAGAAAATAATGCCGATATTTAACAGAATTACCAGCACAAGAAAAAACTTTCTTGCGCCGTCTTTGTGACGTTTCTTGCTGACAGAGAATCCCCCTGCCCAGTTAAGCAAAATTACGAATAATATTAAGGCGAGATATTTTACCCCGCCGAATGCATAGAACAATATGCTGAATGTAAGAAGAATACTGTTTTGAAGTCTGTGCTCTTCTGTCTTGCCCTTAAAAAAATAAGGAAGCACGTAGTATGCACCCAGACAAAGGGGCAGAAAACACAACAAAAACAGCAATGAACTGAATACCATTTATATGCTCCGTTATGTCTATTTCACACCCGTTTATTTTACCATTATCACTATGCATTTGCAAACCGACAATACTTAAGATTACATTAAATTGCAAAGAAAGAGGAAGCCTTCGGGCTTCCTCCGTTCAATCAAAAATTCGTTATTCTTTGGCCGTATACTTGCGAAGGGCGATTACGATTACGGGTATCAAAACTATGTGAAGGATGATACCGGGAATTGCATTGATGAATGCTCCGGCAAGAAACGCCTGCCAGCCGAATCCAGCTTTGGTAATGCCGTATACTATGGCACTGGCAACGCCCCAGACCACGCGACCTATAAGCATGGAGCAAATAAGGGTTACGTAGATGTAGACTATCTTCTTGGGGAAGAGTCTGTAGAGCAAACCGCTGACACAGCCGTAAGTGGCAAGTTCAAAAGCCATGATGACTCCGCTCGGAAACAGCACCGGCATGCCAAAAATCAAGCCTCTTAAAAGAGGAGCAATAAATCCTACCGCAAGACCGTACCAGGGGCCGCAAAAAAATCCGCACAGGAATACCGGAATATGCATGGGCGATAAAGCCTTACCAATCTGAGGAATCTGGCCCGTCAGCAAAGGAAGAACCATTGCTATGGCTAAAAACATGCCTGACAGCACGACTCTGTAAATGTTTTTTTTCGATGACATCTGTTAATACCTCTTTTTCTGAATGATATCATCGTCTTGAACGATCGTGGTGCCTTCATGACACCATTAAGATAAATTGCGAATAATTGATTATAGCACAATCTTTTTAAGCGTTTCAACCGTTTCTTTGACCATGTCTCCCATGGAAAGGCTCTTAACACCTATTACCTTATTGTTGCAATGACTGACGGGAAGAAGCAGCTTGGTGGCACGGCTCTGTCCCACTGCCACAGCCATGGCGGGGGTTACTTCTCCCAGAAGCGCATCCGCCACGGTAATGCCTATGGGCCCAATTATGACATCCGCGTCAGAACTCAAAACCTTGACGGGATTCTCCCCCGTTGCGGCATTGTCGGCTCCCGCTTTAAGCATGGCCGAAGTAGCCAATACATTGGTACCGACTGCATAAAGCTCACAGTCGATTTTTTCTTTTACTATTGACTCTGCAATCAGGGCTCCGAGCTTGCCGCCCTGACCGTCTATTATCAAAACTTTCATATAACCTCCGTTTATTAAGCGTCGGAACCGCTACCCGCCTTGTTGCCGATGCTCTCAACATCGTAGGGCGTTGACTGGTATACGTAGTAATTAAGCCAGTTGGTATAAAGAAGCTGTCCCGTGGAGCGCCAGTTGACGATGGGCTTTTTGGTAGGGTCATCATCAGGGAAATAGTTAACCGGTATGTCCGGATTCATTCCCTTGTTAAGGTCTCTGAAGTACTCATCTGAAAGGGTATTGGCATCATATTCCGCGTGAAGACCCACAAAGAATTTATGAGAGTCTTCGGTCTTAACGATGGCAACGCCGGCTTCATCGGAGTAAGCCATAAGCTCAAGGCCGGGGGTATTCTCAATCTTCTCTCTTTCTATGCCCATTGCTCTTGAGTGGGGTGCATAGAAAATGTCATCGAAGCCTCTGAACAAGGGAGAAGTGGGCTTTAATACGTGATGGCTGTATACGCCGGAAAGCTTCTTTTCACGGTCGTAACGCTCAAGTCCGTAGTAATAATAAAGTGCCGCAAAGCAGGCCCAGCATAGGAAAAATGTGCAGTGTACATGGGTCTCGCACCAGTCAAAAATCTCCGTCATCTCCTGCCAGTAAGCCACATCCTCAAACTTAACGTAATCAAGGGGGGCTCCGGTAATAATCATTCCGTCGAATTTTCTGTCCTTAACCTTGTCAAAGGTGGTGTAAAAAGAATCCAGATGGCTGGCATCCACGTGAGTGGGGGTATAGCTTTGGGTCTGCAAAAGCTCCACATTAACCTGAAGGGGGCTGTTGGAAAGCTTTCTTAAAATCTGAGTCTCGGTAATCTCCTTATTGGGCATAAGGTTCATGATGAGAACATTTAAGGGACGGATATCCTGGTGCATAGCCCTGAATTCCGTCATTACGAATATATTTTCCTGTTCAAGTATTGCCTGGGCAGGCAAAGAATCCTGTATTTTAATAGGCATGATATTATCTCGCTTTCGTCTATTTTAGATATAAATTTACAAATTCCTCTTCGCTCATAATGGGAACGTTAAGTTCCTTGGCGGTTTTATTTTTGGAGGATGTGGAATTTACATCGTTATTAACCAAAACAAATGTATTCTTCGAAACGCTTCCCGACAATTTGGCGCCTCTTCTTTCGATTTCGGCCTGAAGATCCTTTCTGCTTGCGTAAAGGTTAAGGCTGCCGGTTACAACAACAGTTTTACCGGATAAGGGAGACTCGTCTGATACCGCATCCTCCTTACGCATTCGGACTATAGACAGAAGCTTGTCGACTTCCATCTTGTTGCTGCAATTTGCAAAATAACCGATATAAGAATCCGCAATAACTTCACCTATGCCGTCTATGGACATAAGCTCGTCTCTTGTCAGATTGAAAACACATTCGGGGTCGTTGTCATAAGCTCTGCATATAACCTTGGCATTGGCAAGACCGACATTCAAAATGCCCAGAGAATACACGAAATTGGCCAAAGAAATGTCCTTTGCCTTTTCGATGCTCTCCAGCAAATTTGCGTAAGATTTCTCCCCGAAACCTTCCATTGTGACAATCCTGTCATGAAATCTTTCGAGGTTGAAAATATCACTGTATTCCTTGATAAATCCTTCGTCCACGAATTTTTCGAGGGTAGCCTCGGAAAGGCCATCCACGTTGAAAGCGTCGCGGCTTACGAAGTGAGTAAATTTCTTAATCTGTTTGGCGGGGCAGAAAGGATTGACGCAGTATAAGGTCCTGGCTTCTTTGACCACTTTTACGGAAGTGGGGCCGCCGCAGCAGGGACAGCTCTTCGGAATCTCTATATTGCCGCTCTTGGTAAGGTTCTCGGCAATCTGGGGAATAATCATGTTGGCCTTATATACTAAGATTTCGTCGCCGATACCAAGCTTTAAGTCTTCCATTACCGATAAATTATGAACGCTGGCGCGGCTGACACTGGTGCCTTCAAGCTCCACGGAATCAAAAATAGCCACAGGATTAATAAGGCCGGTTCTCGACGGGCTCCACTCAATCTCTCTCAAAGTGGTGCGGGCGGTTTCATCCTGCCACTTAAATGCTATGGAATCTCTGGGGAATTTGGCGGTCATGCCGAGGCTCTTGCCGTAAGCTATGTCCTCGTAACACAGCACCAGACCGTCGGAAGGAATATCGTAAGACTTAATACGGTCGGCAAAATAAGCTATTCTCTCGCCCACTGTATCACGGTTAACCTTAAAATGTTCTACAACTTCGAACCCGAGTGAACTTAAGAAATCATACTCCTCGCTTCTGTATGTAAACTCTCTGCCCTCTGCGCTTACCAAAGAAAACGCAATGAGGCGCACATGTCTTTTGGCGGTAATCTCGCTGTTTAACTGGCGAACGGAACCGGAGCAAAGATTGCGGGGATTCTTATATTTGTCCTCTTCATCCTCGATTTCTGCATTGACTTTTTCAAAATCGGAATAGGAAATAACCGCTTCTCCTCTGAGAACCAGCTTCTCCTTAAAAGAAATCTTTAACGGAATATTGGTAAAAGTGCGGGCATTGGGGGTGATAACCTCTCCCACTTCTCCGTTTCCGCGGGTAACGGCCTTGGAAAGTTCGCCGTTTTCGTATGTAAGCACTACCGTGAGTCCGTCAAGCTTCCAGCTTAATAAGCCTTCTTTGTCCGTAAGCCAGGATGCAAGCTCCTCCCGGGATTTGGTCTTGGCCAAAGAAAGCATGGGGCGGTCGTGAGTTTCCTTGGGAAGGAAGTCCACTGCCGCATAACCTACGTTATGTGTGGGAGAATTGGACAGAACTATGCCTGTTTTCTCTTCCAAAGTGACAAGCTCGTCATAAAGCGCATCGTACTCAAAATTGGACATAATTTCTTCGTCCTTTGCGTAGTAGCTCTCACTTGCCTTATTCAAAATCTGAATGAGTTCCGTCATTCTCGATCTGTCGTCTGCCATTTCCCCGTCAATTTCCTTTACTGTTTTTGTTATCCACAGCCTTTTTCAAACTGTCGATTTCTTCATGGGATAATTGTCTGTATTCTCCGGGCTTAAGTCCCGAAAGAACCACATTTACCACTCTCACTCTTTTAAGTGTAATAACCTTTGCATTAAAGCCTTCACACATGCGACGAATCTGACGATTTAAGCCTTGTGTTAAGACAATAGAAAAAGTGTCTTTTGAAAGCTTCTTAACCTTACAGGGGCGCGTGGTGGTCTTTAATTCCTTAAGATAAACGCCTTTTTCCATTTTATCAAGCATTTCCTGATAAATGGGGCGGTTAACCTTTACCACATATTCTTTTTCATGGGCATTTTCGCCCTTCATCATCTTCTGAATTAAGTCTCCGTCATTGGTCATAAGAAGGAGGCCTTCGGAGTCCTTGTCGAGTCTTCCGGCGTAGGTGACTCTTTCTTTGAACTTAAGAGCCTTGGTGACGGTTATTGCCGCATGGGCATCCCTTTCGGTACAGGTGACGCCTACGGGCTTGTAATAGGCCAGCACAATGGTCTCATCGTTTGGCTTAATAAGCTTACTACCCACCTTGACGCTGTCGCCTTCGGATACCCTGTCGCCCATCTCGGCAGTTCTGCCGTTAATGGTGACCTTCCCCTCTTCAATGAGCTTGTCCGCATCGCGCCTTGAGCATATGCCGCACATGGCTATGTATTTATTTAACCTGATGTCTGTTTCTTTGTCCAAAATGAAGCTCTTATCTTTCAAATTTTAGTAGTATTCAAGTCTCTCGCCGAACACCTTCTCGTAGAAATCGAGAATGTCTTCAAGAGATACTCCGTAGTACTCGCGGCTTCCGTTGTGGTCCCAGTAAAAAGCAGCCATACAAAGAAGGTTGCCGTGAGCATCTATAATGGCAGAGCCCGAAACACCCGGAGTTAACTGAACGCTTACCTCCATAACGGGGTAATCAAAGTTTTCAAAGTATTCGCCGAGTTTGCCGGATTTTCTTACGATGTAACCGTATCTTGTGAACATTTCGGTGCCGTCGGCGTAGATAACATACATGCCCATTTCGAATCTCGGGCGTGATGATATGGTCTTATAGTAGTTTAAATTAATATGAACCGTCTTAAGTGATTCAAGAAGCTCCTCCGATAAATCTGCCTTATTCAAACGCACAAAAGCTACATCGGGAGTAACACTGGTGCCTACCACACGTCCGGTCACATGTGTACCGTCGCAGAGGCAGACCGTAACGGTGGGACGGTCCTTAACCACATGCTGATTGGTGCAGACTATTATATCGTCTTCATTAATCTTCACAATGAATCCGCTGCCCCAATAGGTGGCAAAGTTACTGTAGTAGTAAATGTGAACCACTGCGGGCTTTATTCTTTCGATTGAGCCCTCAATGTCTTCGTCAATGTTGTAGCCGGCATCGTAAGGATTAATGATGCCTTCCACCTTAAGATTCTCGGCTTTAAAGCGATCCGTGTTAAATAAATCCTGAATCTTAAGAGCGCTGTAGGAATGAACCACACCCGACATCTGAGCCGTAAGGCCGTTTGAATCGGTTGCGGTGTAGGTTACTGTATAATCCCCTTCTTGGGACGTGTAATCGGGAGCCTTAATCTTAACCGCAGAAGTTAAGTCTCCGTCCTTGTCGTCAAAAGCATAAACATCTCTTGCAAAATCAATGGTCTGTCCGAGAGCCACATAATACTCGGGGTCCCCTGAAATTGTGTGAATCTCCGGAGGCGAGTCCACTATCATGGACATATAAAACGAACTGTAATTGCCGGAGGAATCCGTTGCCATCAAAGTTATGGGATGAACACCTTCGCCGGTAAACACCACAGATTCCTCATCCTGCTTCTTAATGGAATCGTCCTGCTCCGTATTCAAAAAAGAAAAGGTTACGTCGGAATCCACATCCATGCAGGTAGCCACGTAATCTTTGGCAAAAGAAACGGCATTTAATTCCGCCACATATTTAAGGCCCTTAAGAGTAACCTTTGGTGCCGTGGTATCTCTTACGGAAATTGTAACCTCATAATCATCAAAACCGTGGGAAATGTGAAGGGGATAATCTCCCACCTTGTCAGCCTCTACCTCGGAAAAATCCATTTTTGCAAACCGGACCGACCACTTCATACCGTCAAGGTAGTCAAGGGGGGCGTAGCTGATGCTGTCTCCCAGTTCAACGTTCACAACCTCGGATTTGAGTGCCACATCAAAGAAAAACAATGCACCCGCCACAAGACAGCACACCACTCCCACAGTCAAAAGAATCCGCCTGAAAGCACGTATTTTTTTGCCGGGTTTATTCTCCTGCCCTGCGGATTTTTCTTCCTTCTTTCCAGCACTTGTGACACATTGCGACATAACTGTCATTTCCTCCAAGCATTACCTGATTACCCCTGTAAACGATGTTACCCTCTGCATCGATTCTCGCATTGACGGTTGCCTTTCTGCCGCAGGCGCATACCGTCTTTATTTCTGTCATGGAATCCGCAAGCTCCATAAGGCGCTGGGAACCCGGGAAAAAATGAGTCTGGAAATCTGTTCTTAAGCCAAAGCACAATACCGGCAAATCCTCATCATCCACCAGAGCCCTCAAATCGTCTATCTGCTCGGGGGTGAAAAACTGAGCCTCGTCCGCGATTATTACATCGTGCCTGCCTGCTTTTTTGTACTCTTCTATAATGCTTTGCTCGGGTGTTATGACCTGAGCGCTGGCACTTAAGCCAATACGTGACTTGATAATGTCGGCTCCGTCCCTGTCATCAATACTGGGCTTAATAAGCCAGACCGTCATGCCAAGCTCCTCATAATTAAACTTGGTAATAAGTGCCTGTGCCGACTTGCTGGAGCCCATTGCCCCAAATTTAAAATATAATTTTGCCATAACCGCTTAATCCTTTTTATTAATATGTGCTTTAACCCTCTCCATTACCATGTCGAGGGCCACCATATTGTGACCGCCCTCGGGGATGATAATGTCAGCGTTTTTCTTGGAAGGCTCTACGAACTGCTCGTGCATGGGTTTAACCGTATTCAAATACTGTTCCACTACACTGTCGAGACTTCTGCCTCGCTTTTTTACGTCCCTTAAGATA
>JAEEGJ010022888.1_pt1 | contig 13194 bp, 18 predicted proteins | sample 8958761 | NCBI WGS metagenome assembly JAEEGJ01 (sample SAMN16246546, study PRJNA631951) | gut metagenome | biome: gut microbiome; feature: rumen; material: RS-attached | host: Bos | place: Iran: Karaj | collected 2018-10
GGGTGCTATACAGAGAGTATAATTTACTGAGAGTATAATTCCCCACAAATATTACTACCAGTTATAAAGGGCATATAATCAACACACTAAACAAATACACGCAAAGTTTACAAACTATACACAAAAAATTTACACAATGTATTGTGCAATATGCTACACTATCTATGTATAGTTATGCAATAATGACTATACAAATATAACTAATACAAGGAGAGTGTTTTTATGAAAAACAACGAAAACAACACACAGGAGAACATGCTATTCGAGGAACAGGAAACACCTACACAAAAAGCATTTAATCAATGGTGTGCTCAACACACTGCTCAAGGTACTTGAACCGGAGAAGATCGCAGCAGCATATTATGAAGCTATACGGAAGGAGTAAGAAAATGAGAGTCCTAAGAATTGAACCCGGGCAGGATCCCGAGTTAATCGACATAGAGAACAAGTTGGAGAGCCTGCAGCAAGAGGTAGGCGGGTACATAGAGTGTGTAACTCTGATATCAGGAGAGCTTGAAATGATAGTAAATGAAGAAGGGTGGATCCTTGATCTGCCCTTCAATGAGCTTGCAAGTGTGCTCTCTAATCATCATATAGCAGGGACTGCTATAATAGCTTCCTCTGCAGGTGAAGAGTTCATAGATCTGGATCCAAAACATGACTACTACCTCAAGAGAAAACTAAGTCAATGGAAGATGGTGAACGAATGAAGCTCAGAGTGAGGGACTACACCTATGAAGAGCCTGTGACTGTTGGAGAGTACTGGAGCCAGCAGGATGCTGAAAAAGCTATACACACCTATATCAATGATGTGAAGGGAGACTGTGACGAGCTGACATGTGAGCAGTATGACTATCATTATGAAATATGGACGAGCTTCACTCCTGCAACAGCTGCTGTACATTGCTACATCAAGTCAGAGATGGACAGGTACTGGAAGGGAGTGAAGCAGAATGTCTGATATATTATCAGTAACTGTCAAGCGGTTTTTTGCATGGGATATCATGGAGCATATGTCCTTGATAGTGGAGTATGATACAGGGAGAGTCAGACAGCTCTCTGTACTCGACTATCAGGAGATCCCTTACACAATAAGGGACTTTATCTGCGAAAAGAATTTTAAAGAGTCCAATGTGATACCCTTCGACAGACCGTCAGGCTATAACAAGATCATAGTATCAAGATACGAGAAAAGGAGTGGTATGAATGTGCAAGAATATGAAATGCAAAAATAGGAGCATAGGCTGCAGCAAGTTCTGCGACAGATCCAGAGAGAGCTTCCGGGAAACTCTCGAAGAAGTGAAGCTGCAGCTGAGAGTCAGACAGAGGGAAGCTGAGATCATCAGGAAGATGTCAGAAGGAAGGAAGTAAGAAGAAATGAAGATAAGCAAGTATGCGGTAGATCCCGGTGAGATCTACAAGATGTCCGAAAGTGAGCTGAAAGTATATATCAGGTCTTCCTGGAAATCAATAGAGTCTAAGGTGAGAAGAACAAGAAAAAGTGAGTTTGCGGACTTCTCTGAGATGCTTCACGACCTTGAAGAGATCGAAGGAAGAACAGGAAATCTCTCAGGAGCTACAAGAGGGATGAACACCAAGCAGCTGCGCATGAAGGCTCTGGGTATCAATCAGCTGTACAGGATCACAGAGACACCGGGACAGCTCCAGAGAGAAGGCTATGACAATATCATGAACTTCTTCAAGGAGCCACGCTTTACAAGACAATTCATAGAAGGTATACACAGAAATCAGACTATCCTCAAGAAGCTTGCGAACAAGAACGACAAGTTCATCAGGGACATCCTGGGATCTGAACAGATAGCACAGATAGTAGAAGAAAACGAAGGAAACGACACAGAGACATACAGGAAGCTGCTGCTTGCTACATCAGAAGTTCTTGACATGTACGAAGACGAAGAGAAGAACGAGCTCATAGTAAAGGAGTGGGATCCTGTATATGAGTACCAGGGAGACAATGTGTGGACAGAGAACGAGACAGGAGAAGTGATAGATGTCTACTCAGAATGGAAGTGGGGACAGTGATACAATATCATGACCTTAACAGAGAGATAGCTGCTCTCAGCTTCCAGAAGCGCACAGAGCGCAGCAAGTACTATATGGATATAATCACATTCGACATAGAGACAACGAGCTATAACAAGTATGTGAGCTTTATGTACGTGTGGCAGATCTGTATTAATGGCAGATGCTTCTATGGCAGAAAGTGGGAAGAGTTCATTGAGTTCATTAAGTACCTGCAGCTGTACAATGGTATGTTTGTTGTATGGGTTCACAATCTCAGCTTCGAGTTCTCCTTCATCCAGGATCTTTTCAAGTGGGATAATGTATTTGCTATCAACTTTCACAAGCCCATCTACGCAAAGAGTGATAATGTTATCTTTCGCTGCAGCTATCTCATGAGCAACTTATCACTTGAGAAGCTCGGAGAGAACTATGAGCTGAGTACCAGGAAACTGAAAGATACACTCGACTACTCACTCATCAGACACCAGGAGACAGAGCTCACTGAGACAGACCTCAACTATTGTGAGAATGATGTGAGAGTGCTCTATGAGTACATTGACCTGTGGCTCAGGAAGTACCAGAACTTCTCCCCTGCTGCTATGCCCCTGACAAGTACAGGATATACACGGAAGTATCTGAGGGATAAGGCTTCTGAGGATAAGCAATTCAAGGCTCTGAGATCCATAGTGAGTGAAGCGTCACCCAGACAGAGGAAGCTGTATAACCTTCTGCAGAGAGCATTCGCAGGGGGATATACACATGCTAACTTCGTTTTCTGTAAATGGTGTTTCGAGCCAAGGAAAGACGGAACCGGGAGAGTTAAGTCTAGAGACAAGACTTCCTTCTACCCTGCTATCATGGTGAAAGAGAAGTTTCCCCGGAAGTTTGTGAAGATCAAGAAGGACAAGGTCTTTCAGTTCATCAAGCTTGGCTACGCAGTTATCATGGATGTATGCTTCAAGAATATCCGCGCAAAGGGTACGCTCACTACAATATCAGAGCATAAGTGTGCTCTTATTAAGAAGGGAACCTTTGATAATGGTCGAGTGTACTCTGCAGAGCTCCTGGTAACATCTATCACAGAGTTGGATCTGGACACAATAACAAAGGTGTACGCCTTTGACAGTATCAGTATAGGAAACGCATGGGCAAGCAAGAAGAGGTATCTGCCTAAGGTCATGGTAGAGACCGTGCTGGATCTCTACGAAGGTAAGACACAGCTCAAGGATGTAGAAGGCAAGGAACAGGAGTACCAGAGGTTGAAAGCGCTCCTGAATTCACTCTACGGGATGTGTGTCACTGACATAATGAGAGCCATCATCATCTTCATGGGAAAAGGTGAATGGGAAAAACAGGAAGCTCCTGACAGTGTACTGCTTGACTACATCAAGAACCCTAACAGCATACTGCTCTATCAGACAGGTATGTATGTGACAGCATATGCAAGACATGAGCTCCTGGAGCATAACATAGCGATAGGAGACGATAAGGTCGTATACAACGACACAGACAGTATCAAGTATCTGTATGATGAAGGGACAGAGAAGTACTTCGAGGAATATGACAAGAAGGTACTGCAGCAGCTGCATGCTGCACTCCGGTACCAGAAGATAGATCCGGAGAGGATAAGTCCTGTGGATATCTACGGAAAGCAGCATACACTCGGTATGATGTCAGACGAAGGAAACTATCTGTACTTCAAGACCTTAGGCTCTAAAAGGTATATAGGTATCAAGGAAGGAAAAGGGAGACTTGAGTGTACTGTTGCAGGAGTGCCTAAGGCAAAGTGTGCAGCATATCTTCTGTCAGGTCTCCCGGAAGAGAAGGTACATGATGACAACCCACCTCAGGGACCGCCTACAATACAGCAGGCTTTCAGAAAGTTCTGCAATCAGATGTACATACCATCTTCAATGAGTGGTAAATATACGCATTATTATACGTGTCCTACTGAGGACATCGAAGTAGAAGACTACACAGGGAAAAAAGCTGTAGTGTCACCGGGTTTTGGTATCTCACTGCAGCCACAGCCCTTCGAGATCAACCTGAGTGCACAGTATAAGACATTCCTGGTGAACCGTATCACTGTAGAGGGAGTCAGCCACTGTGAACGCCTGGAGGATCTCAGAGAGTTTACAAAAATCAAAACATTATGGGAGGACTTAATGTCATGAACGAATGGGAAAAAGAGTTAGGTATTCAGATGTTTATGAATAATTTCAAGGCACTGAAACAACACTGTGAAGAACATGAGGAGTGCAAGGGCTGTGTTTTCATGGGTGAGCATGGTGTATGTATACTGTACAGAGAGCCTGTCATGTATGACCTGGATCAATTAGAAAAAGCTATCCGTCAGGATATTGAACAAGAGAGGTGTGTAGAGGAATGACTGTTGAAGAATTTGAAAAGGTCAAAGAGCTGAAAGATAAGATAGACAGACTCTATGATGAGTCATACTACTTATACAAGAATGACCTTATTCATAATAGGAAATATAATTTTTTCTACATATACGGAGCCACAGACGATGGCAACTTCAAGCTTTTCGAAGTGTCAGAGGAACTTCTTGAAGCTATGAAGGATTGGTATAGTGATAATATACAATCACTTGAAAAAGAATTTGAAGGGATCTGAAAGAATGGGCATAGGTAAAGACGGTTATTACACTCTCGATGATATCAAGAAGTATAACTGTGTCTGGAATATCATCTACGGAGATCGAAGCAAGGGCAAGAGCTTCGCTGTGAAGGATGACGCTCTGAGCTACGCATGGGAGACACAGAAACCCACGCTTGCATATATCAGAAGAAATGACGCTGATATCACATCAGATCTTGTTACCAAATATTTCCAGGACAGAGGTACTAATGTAGTCGAGAAGGTCACCAAGGGAGAGTATGACATGATAGATTACTACAGAGGATATCTCTGGTGGGCAAAACGTCAGGACGGTAAGATCAAGAGAGGTGAGCCCTGCGGTGAAGCATTCGCTCTGAGTCTGTGGAGAAGATACAAGAGTACAGGACATCCATACCTCACTCACTTCATTGTAGAAGAAGTCCTTGCAGATCGTGGATATGTAAGAGATGAGCCATCAGTTCTGCAGAACCTTGTGAGCACCTGTGCAAGACAGGACGGAGATATCAAAGTATATCTCATTGGTAACCTGATAAGCCGTGTGTGTCCATACTTCAAGGACTGGAACCTGCAGGGAGTCAGAACACAGAAGCCCGGTACTATAGATCTCTATAAGATGAAACAGGAAGACGGCACTGTAGTTCCTGTAGCTGTTGAGTACTGTCCTTCACCAGAGGGGAAGAAGTCGAAGATCTTCTTCGGAAGAGCTGAGAAGTCTATCCAGGGAGGAACATGGGAGACGAAGGACTATGCTCACCTGCCTGATGACTATGAGAACTTCACAGAGGTATATAATATCTGCTATGACGCTTCAAGTGGGTTCAGGTTCAATCTCAAGCTCCTGAGTCATAAGACAGAAGGATACCTGATAGTGTATGTGTATCCTGCAAAGGTGCTCACGGGAAGGATAATATCAAGGCAGTTCTCAGAGGACATCTTCGTCACTCCGCAGCTCTCCAGAGACAATCCGGTAGAGGTGCTGTATCACAATCTGATAGTCAGAAATAAGATAGTATACTGTGATAATCTCACAGGAGAAGACTTCAACAATTCGTTGAAAAGTGAGGGGAGACAGGTATTATGATCAAGGAATATGTGATCAAGAAAAGAATGTTTCTATTCGATGAAAGTGATATTGAAAAAGAAAAAATACACAATGAAATAGAAGACAAACTAAACGAAAAAGGGATCGTATATGACAGAATAGAAGTAAGATCTGTATTAGATCCACTTAATTGTGAATGCACATTCTATGTAACAGTGAAGTAATTAAAAGAGCAGCTGCATGTAGCAGCTGCTTTTTCTTTATAGATATACACCTGACTGCAGCAGTCTCTCTATGGACTGCTTTTCTTCTATCGTACACGGTAGTGAGTCAAGTATCACGTTAGAGCACTGTGTGAAGCCTGTGTACTCTGAGAGAAGACCTGTCTCGAGAGTTGCGAAGCCTGTCACATGTCCATACTCTACCGGATCATAATTAGGATCCATAACAGGGCGGAAGATAATGAGTCTGCACTGCTGCTCCTGTCTGACAGCTGCACCAGGATTGATACTTCCGACCTGACGGAAGGGAACCTGTGTGTGCTGCAGGTTATACTCAGCTGCTTCTATGCCTATCTCAGAGCGTTCTTCTCCGAATATCGTTGACATAACACTCTGTGCCATTCCTAAGGGGTTCGAGCTCATGGCAGAACCTAAGAAGCTCATAGCACCCTGTGCCATGGACTGTGCACTCTGGAGCTTGGCAGCCTTCAAATTCTGATAACCGTTAAAGAGGTTCCTCTGCAGATCCTGTCCTGCAATAGCAGTGACAGGTATCTCTATACCTATCTGTCCGGAGATAGAGTTGACTACAAGCTCATCCTTCATGATGTAAGCTGTGCAGGTTCCTGTGGCGTAGTCTACTACCATCTGCACTCTGACATAGTGTCCCATGAATTCCTGCGGATCTATCGAGACTGTACCACAATAAGGGATAATGAGTATTGCTGTGCTGTACGGAGCGTAGTCACGGAAGTCTCCGAAGTGTGGATAGTAAAGATGCTCACCGTAGTCATAACGTGCTGTAGTACATGTTACATTGTACCCTGACACACCTGTGTGATATGTACCCAGAAGGATCTCTTCTGTTGCAGAAGAGTGAGAGACCTTAGTATCAAGTGGTATGTAGTAATACCTGAGTGATACTATAACATCTGTGGGCTCTGTTGTCAGATAGGTCTGTGAAAAGTATTCTGTTACAAGCTGGTCTACAGGCTTGAGACTCAGAGACTCGAAAAACTTAGTCGCAAGCCCTGCTATTGAGAGCTCATCAAGTATGTACATATCTGTGAAGCTGAGAGTAGGAGACTGTGTGAAGTCATTCCAGTCTGTGACATCACTGTATGTATTAGGATCTCCCTCTTCGTCATCGTTGGTACCGTCATAAGGAGTTACATGGAATACATTTGTTGTCCAGTCATTATTCCTGTACGTTGCTGCTTCTCCGGAGTTGGCTGCTACATAGTTTCCTGTAGTTACACCCAGGTCATTTATCTCAGGGATGAAGAAGTACTCGCCATGGATATCTTCATTAACTCTGTCACCGTCAGGACAGAACCTGAAACCAAGATAAGCAAGCTGTGTGCACAGATACTCTTTGACTTCATCGAATGTCACACCTGCCTTGAGAGTTCTCTCAAAAGGTCTGCGGTCACTGGATATGAAGCCACCATAGTACTTGTCATCATATATACTGTCTTCTGCATGGCTGCCATTGATATAGTTGAGCTTGTTCTGATAGTAGTTAGCTATTCCTGCTAAGTCTTTATTTGCATATGTTACACCTGTGATATAGTATGTACCACTGCTGCCTGATACCTGAAAACGTTCTCCTATCATCTGCAGCACGTTCTGGGTTGCAGATGTTACAGTATGGTCTACAAGACACAGACCGTTATCGAACTGCTCAAGAACATTATCTTCCCAACAATCTGTACAGTCCCAATCAGGAGCAGCGAACTTGTTATTCAGAGATACCATTGAGACTGCAGCTGTTCTTGCTGTGTTACCGCTGTGCTTATAGTAGAAACCCACACCGAAACCCGACCAGTCTGTAGAGTTCCATGTTGCCCTGAGACTTTCCCTGAAAGATGTTCCCACACCTGCAGCAGAGAATATGAAGGGAACTGCAAAGATCTTGTCATAGTTGAAGTCTGTTACTACATGAAGCTCCTTGTACTTGGAATTCATCCAACTGTTAGTTACAGTGTCTGTGATATCAAGGTCAGACCTTGAGAGTGTAGCCATCCAGCAGGGGAAGGTCTTGGCATTAACTCCTGACATGTTATTGTGTCCGTTGCAGCTGAGATAGAAGGTGTATCCCTTCTTCCTCTCCTGCAGCAACCTGGAATGATACACTGTGAGCTCTTCCTGGTACCCTGCATTACAGCCTAACATCCAGTCAATATTGAAGAAGTCAGACTGATAGTTGATTTTCCAGGGGCATGCTGACTTATCCCATTCAACAGCCTGATACTTCTCTGTGTCAGCCTGGATGTCTGTCCACAGACTGTGATCGAGAAACTGTACTATCATGTTGCTGCTGCTGTCAGTTATCTGTCTGGTAGATCCACTATACCACTCTCTGTTCAGATCCATCCTGTTCACCTTCTTCCTGTTCTCTTGTAGGCGGTGTCAGATCGTCACCGCCCTTGATAGTCAGTATGTAATGATAATTGAGCCATCCGCTGCCATGCAAGCTGTTAGGCATAACAGAAGATATGATACTCTTCTTCCCTGGTATGATAGGGAGTTTGTCATCCGGGTACATCGTAGGAGCTCCTATGCTCTCAGATCTCACTACAGTTGCTGTGCAGTTCCTGATACCCTGTGCATATGTTCTGAGAACATCAACAGATCCTGAGACTATACACATTCCACCAGGCTGCAGTGTGACGTTCTCGATGTAGTAGAACCTGCCAAGCTGCAGGATATACATATAGTTAGCAAGGGATATATCAGATGTGTAGCTGAGTATTATCCTGGGGTTGAGTACCGTGCAGCCTTCATACGGACTGCAGGGAAGTGCAGCTGCCACTGTAGTGAATGTCTTGTCTACTGTCCGGGGATCATCAAGAGTCTGTAAGATAGTTACATTCAGCATAGATCCCACACTCCTATAGTCATTTCCCTGGAGAAGATGTCACAGAAGTAGTTGCAGAAATTGTATTTTCTTCTCAGAACGAGCTCAGACTCTAACATCTGCTGAGAGGTCGTTACACCTATATTACCCTTCCTGGTGAGCTCTCTCGAGTGTCCTTTATCACCTTCAAGCTCAGACTCAGGAGCCTGGATAGTGACATTGCCTGAGTATTGTTCTGTAGTGCTTGCTGTGTTCTCTATTTCTCTTCCCCTCTTCTGTTCGGTTCCAACTGTCTCAGGTATCTGCTCTGTCACTGTCACCTGTGCATTATGACCGTCAAGTGTGGGAGCGTCTGTAATAGAGTTCTCTGTGTATGCTTCAAGTCTTCCTGTACTTGCATCCTCATATGTGGTAGTGTATCTCTCTGACTTAGTTTCAGGGATAGTCTGTGTGGTCTTCTCCTGACCGTAGAGCACAGATGTAGATGTATTACCTGCAGAGGTTGTCTTCACTCCTTCGAGATCTACAGAGCCCTCTTTTTCTATCATGTCATAATTGCTAAGAGGATCATACTCAGAGCTGAGAGCTTCATAGACTCTTGTAAAATCGTCCATGTGTATCATGAGCCATGCGTTGAGTGTAGTCAGATACCTCTCAGGATCTACCAGGATGTCCTTGTAGCGTGCAAAGAGTATATCATCAAGCTCCTGCCCTATCTCTGTGTGATACTCGAAAAGAGACCACGCAGGAAGCACAGTGATGAGCTGATAGTTACTGTTGAACATTGTTCGCAGCTTGGCTTCCTTCTGTGTTCTGTACATTTATATCCACCTCTCTTCCCTGTGATAAGTAATCTATGTTACAGGTCACTCTGACATTGTGTCCTGTACGTTCATTGAACTTGTTCCAGTCTTCTTGCTTGACTTCGAGCATGTCTGATACATTCAGCTTGAGCATTGGATCATCAGCTGCTACTTCCTGTGTTACCTCTCGCTCTCTCTTGTTCTGGCTCTTCTTGATACCTATTTCTTCAAGATATGCACCCAGTATATTGTTTCTGAGATCCCATAATCTCATATTTTCCTGCTGTGACTTAGTCGGTACGAAGTTATGACGCAGCATAGCGAAGCCCTCATTGACAAGAGTCTGTATCTCTCCATTGTACTTGTCCCGGGCTTGTTTGTCTGCACTCTTGGCAGCCTGTTCTGTGAGAGCTTCAACTACATCTGTCTCTCTGAGGTTAACGAGCTCACACACCATGCTTATCTCAGCATGTGCCATGAGCATTGCATAGCGTTCTATCTTAGGCATTAACGGCTGCATGAGCGATGTGTTACGGATCACAAAACCTGTCTCTCCTATCGTTCTGGATCCGAAGTGCAGGGGAGTACTGAATGTTATCTTCTTGAAGATGTCATAGTAGTCTGTCACTCCGTTGAGGGAAGTCTCAGATGCACATATCCAGTCACCATTAGAGAGCTTGACTATGCCTGCATATCCTCTTATATATGACATGATGTCTACTACATGTGCAGGAACTGTCTCAGGGAGTCCTTCATAAGTAAACAGTCTCATAGGGTATTCAAGGAGTGTGTTTACCCAGTATCTATAGGAAGGGTTGAAGGTGAAGCTCTTCTTCCTGAATTCATAGAGAGCTGCACCGTAATTATCTAAGTACATTATATCACCTCTGTATACAAGGAGAGCCCGGTTTCCCGGGCTCTGTTGTGTTATTTCTTCTTGCTGTTGTTATTCGGGGGAGTCTCAGAGAGTGTGAGACCGCTGAGGTCAAAGGTCTGATATCTTACATCAGTGCCATTTGTTGACAGGATAGCAAAGAGCTGCAGATCCTTGTCAGTTACCTTGAAGACTCCTGTATGTGTGTCATCGTCTATGATTTCAACGAGTCCGGAAGAGACTGAGGGATCAAGACCGACCTTCACAGATGTGTACTGAGTCCAGTTACCGCTTGCAGGAGAGAAGCCAAGTGCAAGGAAATAACCCTCTCCCCATACTGCAGGGATATCTCCTGAGGTGAGCTTGTAGAGTGTTCCTGTTATCTTATCGCCTGTGACTGTTACACCGTTCTGAATTGTAGCAACAGATGTGTCATAGATAGACTCTGTGCCTGCAATGGCTGCAGGTGTTACAGAAGACATTGATGTGATAGTCCAGTCTGTTGCAGCGATATAGAAAACAACTCCTATCTCATAAGGACGTACAAGATAACCGATGTCTGCCTTATGATACCAGTTAGTCAGCTCACTTGCAGGGTTGTAGAGGGACTTAGTACGGATCTTATCTACCATAGTCATCATACGACCTCTTGCAAAGAGATGTGCTACAATACCACCCTGCTGCACTGCGAGATCACCATTGATAATATCTATCTTGGACTTCTGCGCGAATGTAGCACCTCTGCCAAGTCCCTGCCAGGAGTTTATCTTGGAGAAGCCGGGGAGCTTGAGAAGGTCTTCATGGTATGTGTCAGCATGTAGATAAATACTCAGCTTGTTAGCAAACTCAGAGAGCATATGGAGCTTGAAGTCATCCTGCAGCTCTCTCTCAGCTCCTGCTGTATTGTAGAGCACTGAAAGCTCTGTAGCGTTCTCTACTGTGTTGAGGATCTTCTCTGTAGCATATCTCAGGAAGTCCGAATTGTACAGGCATGTGTCAGGAGTCAGTGAAGTAGTAGGATCTACCTCTGCCTTGTAAGCGGTATACAGGTTGATGGCTGTGTGAGCTCCTGTGCTTGCTGCACCATAGATACTCTGAGCCATAGCTGTACACTCAGTTATCTTGTCTGTATCGTTGAGCTTATCTGTCATACCATCATACATGTCCTGCATTACCATTGACAGGAAGGAAGCCATCTCGACAGCATTATGGAAACTCTTCTCGAGCTGATAGTCATATGTGACCTTGTCTATTTCCCATCCTGCAAGACTCTTGTAGATAGACACATTGATAGCTGTGTCATCCTTCTCGAGCACATCGAAGGGGTTCACCTGTTCGCCCCATGAATTGTTCTTCTTAGCTCTTGCAACCTGTGACTTCCAGATCTCTTCTACAGCCAGTCCGAAGGTCAGAGGATCTACCTCAATGTCTCTTGACTTCCTTCTGATCTCCTGGTATCTGCAGATGATCCTTCCGATCACAGCAGGAAGCTTTCCATAGAATTCATCTTTGTTTGCGTCTGTGCTGAGAACTACCTTACCAAGAGACACAAGAGACTCTGTGTCCTTTACTGTGATAGCTCTGTTACCTATCGAGCCCTCAGTGATGGCATTGACAAGCTGATAGATCTGTGCATAATTTGCCATACTTTTCATTACCTCTCTTTCATCAGTTTCCTGATACTGTCATGTGTTTACACCTCATTCCTGTGTAGTAGGTTCGGGTGTCTGACTCTGTGCAGGTGCAGGAGTAGGGATGGGATCCTGCACCGGTACAGGTTCGGGTGAAGGCTCTGGATCCAGAACAGGCTCGGGTGTGTTGGGAACAGGAGACGCAGCATTCTTCTGTTGAGCCTGTGAAGCTGCAGCAGCTGCTGCAGCTTCTTCCTTCACGATATCATCATAGACCTGGAAAATGTCAAACATGTTGCTTCACCTCTCAGACCATATCAAAGGAGTGAGCTGTGCCCTTCTTGGTCTTGATTTCCTTGAACACGATCCTGATAGGTTCGTCTTCGGTAGGTGTGAGACCACATGCAAGAAGCATTTTCGTAGCTCTTATGATACCATTGGATATTGAGCTTATGTGAGATCCATCGAGTGTGAAGAAGTGTACACAGGGCTTGCAGACTCTCTCTGAGTCCTCATCCCCCATGATAGAAGGTACATCAGCACTTGTCACTACTATTGCAGTGACATCTACCTCTTCACCTATCCAATCCTTCACTGTGTCAGCGTTTCCGTTGAGAGCGTTGAAGAGCTTAGAGCTGTCTGTAGTTGTAGACGTTCTCAGGAGTGGAGCTGTCCCGGGCTCTACTACTGCGTAGATAGACTGGTCTACAGTCATTGTGAGGGATGTCTGTGCAGGTTCCTGTGTGTCAGCTGTCTGTGCAGCTTCCTGTGTGTCAGCTGTCTGTGCAGCTTCCTGTGTGTTCTCTGCTGTCTGTGCAGCATCCTGGATCTCGTTGAGTTCCTCTGTGTTGAAGTTAGTTGTCATTGTTCATTACTCCTTTTCAATTTCAGGTTGATGTTCCTGTGATCGTTGAGCTGTATATGCTCACTTCTATTATACAGGTTGTAAATGTTTAAGTCAATTGTGCATTATGACAAAATTATTGTAAACTTTTTGTTATTATGTTCATTTTGTTAATTATGTATGGGTTGTATAACTGGTAGTAATATTTGTGGGGAATTATACTCTCAGTAAATTATACTCTCTGTATAGCACCC
>JAEEGJ010022892.1_pt1 | contig 13193 bp, 13 predicted proteins | sample 8958761 | NCBI WGS metagenome assembly JAEEGJ01 (sample SAMN16246546, study PRJNA631951) | gut metagenome | biome: gut microbiome; feature: rumen; material: RS-attached | host: Bos | place: Iran: Karaj | collected 2018-10
GTCCACGCAGTTGTCGGGGTGGGAGTCCGGATGCCCGGCCGTGCCGAGCTGCACGGCGCCGACGACCCCGACCTTGACGCCGTCCACGAAGAGCATCTTGTAGGGAAGCAGGTGCATCCCCCATTTGGGATCCGGGTGGACGTTGGCGCATACATAGTCGAAGGTGGACAGGGAGATCAGCCTGGCCAGTCCGGCCTGGCCGGAGTCGAACTCGTGGTTGCCCAGAGTGGTGAGGTCGAAACCGACCTGGTTCATCAGGGCGACCATCGGATAGGCCGGGATCTCATAGAGGTCGTTGAGCGGCTCTCCGGTGCGGTTGTCTCCGGCGGAGATCACGAGCAGTCCGGGGTGGACGGCACGCATGCTGTCCACGATGGCGGCCAGTTGCGGGAAGGCCTGGATGTTGGCGTGCATATCGTTGGTGGAGATGATATGCACCTCTTTGGGCTGGGCGCCGGCCAGGGTGCAGACCAGGCACGCGGCGGACAGCAGGAGCGGCAGTTTCCTTTTCATCTTGCAGGCTTTATCTGACTTTGCATTTGAGGATCATCCCGTCGTGCAGGGGGGCGTCCAGGTCGAGACTGTGGCCGTAGGCGTCGAAAACGGGCGTCTGCTCCACCAGTTTGAGGTCGTACTTGCGTCTGACGAAATACCGCAGAAGCGCGTGACGGACCTGGGCCCTTTCGAAAAGGTCCAGGCTTGTACGGTTTACTTTGACTTGCATGGCGTCCTTCAGCCTTTAGTCGCCTGTATTGGCCAGCGTGCCGGCGATGTACTGGTCGTAGGCGCTCATGTCCACGAGACCGTGGCCGGAGAGGTTGAAGAGGATGGTCTTGGCCTCGCCGGTCTCCTTGCACTTGAGGGCCTCGTTGATCGTGGCGGCGATGGCGTGGCAGGACTCCGGAGCGGGGACGATGCCTTCGGCCTTGGCGAACAGGACGCCAGCGGCAAAAGAGTCGAGCTGGCGGATGTCCACCGCCTCGATGAGGCCGTCCTTCAGCAGCTGGGAGACGATGGCGCCGGCGCCGTGGTAGCGCAGGCCGCCGGCGTGGATGTTGGCGGGACGGAAGTCGTGGCCGAGGGAGAACATCGGGATGAGCGGGGTCAGACCCGTCTCATCACCAAAGTCATATTTGAACTCGCCCTTGGTGAGTTTAGGGCAAGAAGCCGGCTCGGCGGCGATGAAGCGGGTCTTCTTGCCGTCCAGGAGGTTGTGGCGCAGGAAGGGGAAGGAGATGCCGCTGAAGTTGGATCCGCCGCCGAAGCAGCCGATGATGATGTCGGGGTATTCGCCGGCCATGGCCATCTGCTTCTCGGCCTCCAGGCCGATGACGGTCTGGTGCAGGCAGACGTGGCTGAGCACGGAGCCCAGCAGGTACTTGCAGTTGGGGGTGCTCATCGCGAGCTCGACCGCCTCGGAGATGGCGGTGCCGAGCGAGCCCTGGTGGTTGGGGTCGGCGGTGAGGATGTCCTTGCCCGCACGGGTGGACATCGACGGCGACGGGGTCACGAGGGCGTCGAAGACCTGCATGATGCTGCGGCGGTAGGGCTTCTGCTCATAGCTGATCTTGACCTGGTAGACGGCGCAGTCCAGACCGTAGAGCTTGGACGCGTAGGAGAGGGCGGCGCCCCACTGGCCGGCGCCCGTCTCGGTGGTGACGTTGGTCACGCCCTGCTGCTTGCAGTAGTAGGCCTGCGGGATGGCGGAGTTGAGCTTGTGGGAGCCGAGCGGGTTCACGCTCTCGTTCTTGAAATAGATGTGCGCCGGGGTGCCGAGAGCCTCCTCGAGGCCGTAGGCGCGCACCAGCGGGGTGCAGCGGTAGTAGGAGTACTTCTCGCGCACGTCCTCGGGGATGTCGATCCAGCGGTCGGTCTGGTTGACTTCCTGCCTGGCGCATTCTTCGGCGAAGAGGGGGAAGAGGTCTTCGGCTTTGATGGGCTGCTTGGTGCCCGGGTGGATCATCGGCTGCGGCTTGTTGACCATGTCAGCCTGGATGTTGTACCATTGGGTAGGAATCTCGGATTCCGGGAGGATGAACCTTTTCTGTTTCATTATGGCGTGGTGTTATAGATTCTTGTCGATGTAGGATGCGAGCGCTTCGACGGCGCTCTCCGGCGTCGCCCAGCTCGTGCAGAAGCGCACGCCGGCGTGCGTGTCGTCCACCTCCTGCCACAGCTCGAAGCCGAACTGCTCCGCGAGCGGCTCCAGGGCGGCTGTCGGGAGGATGGGGAAGACCTGGTTGGTGGTGTTCTCCACGAGGAAGGGGATGCCCTTGGCGCGGAAGGCCGCGCGGATGCGGTTGGCCAGGCGGTCGGCGTGGCGGGCAAGCTTGAAATACAGCCCTTCGTTCATCAGCACCTCATACTGCAGGCCGAGCAGGCGGCCCTTGGCGAGCATGCCGCCGTGCTGCTTGATCAGGTAGCGGAAGTCCTCGGCGAGCGCGCTGCGCGTGAAGACGACGGCTTCGCCGAACAGGGCGCCCTGCTTGGTGCCGCCGACGTAGAAGATGTCGCACAGGCGGGCGAGGTCACGGGGCAGGATGTCCACGCCGGAGGCCTCCAGGCCGTAGCCCAGGCGTGCGCCGTCGACGAAGAGGGGAATCTCCCAGTCGCGGCAGACTTCGTGCAGCGCTTCGAGCTCCTGCTTGCTGTAGATGGTCCCGAGCTCCGTCGGGAAAGAGATATAGACCATGCCGGGCTGCACCGTGTGCTCGCGGCTGAAGTCGCGCTGGTGCGCTTCCAGCAGGGCGCGGACCTGGGCGGCGGAAATCTTGCCGTCCGTGGCGGGCAGGGCCAGGATCTTGTGGCCGCTCTGCTCCACGGCGCCGGTCTCGTGGACGTTGATGTGTCCGCTGTCGGCGCACACGACGCCCTGGTGCGGCCGGAGCTGGGAAGCGATGACGGTGGCGTTGGTCTGCGTGCCGCCGACGAGGAAATGGACCTCGGCGTCCGGGCAGTCGAAGACGTAGCGGACCATGTCCGCGGCCTTGGCGCAATGCGGGTCTTCGCCGTAGCCCAGGGTCTGCTCCAGGTTGGTCTCCCGGAGCGCCTCGAGAATCTGCGGACAGCATCCTTCCAGATAGTCGCTTTCGAAATGGATCATAAAAAAGAGAAGCCTACCAACTAAGCGTAAACATTCTGCAAGGTAAGAAAAAAAAGGATTGAATATACCCCCGGAATGATTATTTTTGCGACAAGTGCGGTGGGAAATGAAAAGAACCGCGATTCGCATCGCGGTTCTTTCTCAATTCTAACCAAAATTATTAACCAATGAAATTCAACTCGCATCTACATATTGCAAGGTTCGTGCCAGAATGATCAAAACTAATGCTGCCAGATTGCTTGATGCCGCCGGCATCCCCTATGAACTGATCCCTTACGACTTTACGGAAGAGGATCTGAGCGCGCAGCACGTGGCCGCGGAGCTGGGCGAGGACATCGACCAGGTCTTCAAGACCCTGGTGCTGCGCGGCGACCGCACGGGATTCTTCGTGTGCGTGATCCCCGGCGACTTCGAGGTGGACCTCAAGGTGGCCGCGCGCATCTCCGGCAACAAGAGCTGCGAGATGCTCCACGTCAAGGAGCTGCTCCCCACCACGGGCTACATCCGCGGCGGCTGCAGCCCCATCGGGATGAAGAAGGCTTTCCCGACCTACATACACGAGTCCGCGCTGCTCTACGACTATATCTACATCAGTGCAGGGCAGCGCGGGCTCCAGTTCAAGATCGCTCCGCAGGCCCTGATCGATTTCGTGGGCGCGGAGCTCTATCCCATTTAGCTACAGCGGCTTGTATGTGAAGTCCAGCAGCTCGGCGCCCGCGCCGAGCAGGTAGGCCGGACGCAGGGCGAAGAAGCCCTTGTAGACGTTGTGGTGCATCTGCGAGACGTCCTGGTCCTCCATCACGGGCTCCCAGACGCCGACGGCCGTCTGCTCCCAGACGCTCACGACGTTGTGCTCGTTGCGGATGCGCACGGCGAAGGTCGGGTCGCTGCCGGTCAGGCCGATGCCGGCCTCTTCATTGTAGAAGAGGAACAGGCCGGCCTGGCTGCCCTCCGGGATGGAGAAGCGGGCCGTGATCTCGTAGGAGGCGTCCACGGCCGTGGTCGTCCAGAGGGTGCCGCCGGCGTAGCCCGGCTGCCATTTGGCCCAGAGGAGCGGGTTGGCGTAGTCGCGCAGGTAGGCGTAGTCGCCCTGCAGGCCGCCCTTCTCCCATTTCGCGCCGTCCTTCTCGGCCAGCACGGGCCAGCCGTCTTCCGTCCACTCCACGCTCTCGATGATGGTGCTGCGGCCCAGGGTATGGAAGCCGTTGCGGTAGGCGTGGTAGACGATGTACCAGTTGCCGGCGGCGTCGTCGATGAGGGTGCCGTGGCCCTTGGACCACCAGGCCTCGTCGGCGCTGTAGGTGTGGACCATCGGGTTGTGGGGGCTGTTCTCCCACGGGCCGAGCGCGCTCTTGCTGCGGGCCACCACGACCATGTGGCTGGTGGCGGGGCCGGCGGTGCCGCCCTCCGCGCTCACGAGGTAGTACCAGTCGCCGCGCCTGAAGAGCTTGGGCGACTCGAGCCACATCCCTTCGGTCTCCCATTCGGCCGGGAAGGCCCAGCCGTCATAGACCTTCTGCCGCGGGCCGGCCGCGGAAAGGCCGTCAGGCGCCAGGGGCGTGACCCAGCCGTCGTTGGTGTAGAGGTAGCGGCGCCCGTCCTCCGCCACGACGTGGCCCGGGTCGATGCCGGCCACGTCGAGCCTGACGGGGGCGCTCCAGGGCCCTTCGGGCCGGTCGGCCACCACCACGTAGTTCTCGCCGCGGCTGGTCGGGTAGTAGATGTAGAACTTGCCGTCCACCTTGCAGATCTCGGGGGCGAAGATGGAATAGTCGCCGTCTTCGACGGCCCGCGCCACCGGCTCCCAGTGCAGCAGGTCGGTGGAGTGCCAGACGAGCAGGGCGGGGAAGTAGGTGAACGACGAATGCGTCATATAGAAGTCGTTGCCGTCGCGCAGGATGGTCGGATCGGGGTAGTCGCCCGGGAAGATGCAGGTCTTGAGGGGCTTGACTTTGGGCGTGCAGGCGGCGGCGAGCAGGGCGGCCGCAAGCAGCAGGTGGAAGGCTTTTCGTCTCATTATGTGTCAGTTTTCTTTGTAAAAATACGGAAAAAAACGCTGAAATGAGTATATTGGGGCGAACACTAAAACACATTCGCCATGAAAAAGACTTTTTGGGATCGGATCAGCGACATCACGCACATCCACAGACGCGCGGCTTTCGTGGACCTTCCGGAGCGGACCGGCACGAAGGAGACCGCCTTCCAGACCCTTGTCAGGGACCGTTATTCCTGCCGCAGCTTCAAGGACACGCCGCTCACCGAAGAGCAGGTCCGCCAGATCCTGGAGGCGGCCCGCGTGGCGCCTACTGCCGCCAACAGGCAGCCGGTGCATGTCTGGGTGGTCAAGAGCCCCGAAGGGCTCGAGAAGCTGAAGGGCGCCACGGACTACATCTACGGCGCGCCCGCCGTCTTCATGGTCGGTGCGAAGCCCGACGCCGCCTGGGTGCGCAAATACGACGGCAAGAACGGCGCCGACGTGGACGCCGCCATCGTCGGCACGCACATCATGCTGGCCGCCTCGGACCTGGGCCTCGGCAACGTCTGGGTGGGTTCTTTCGACCCCGCGCGGATCAAGGCCGACTTCCCGGAGACCGCCGGCTACGAGGTCGTCTGCCTCTTCCCGGTGGGCGTGCCCGCCGCCGGTCCCGCTCCCGGCCACGCGCAGCGCCAGCCGCTCGACGCTTTTGCCTCCGAAATCTGATTTTTTGCTTTTTAGCGGAGAGATTGCTATATTCGTGGACTAATACGCTGAAAATGAAAAAGTCCATCCTCCTTTCCCTGGCGGCGCTCCTGCTCCTTGCAGCGTGCGCTCCCAAGCAGTCCGAGAATGCACCGGAAACCACGTACCCCATGATCGAACAGACCACGCCCAACCCGGAGAACGCTGCCGAGGCGCAGCAGTTCCTCAAGAAATGCGGCACCTATTATCTCGCCACCGTGGCGGGTGACCAGCCGCGCGTCCGCCCCTTCGGCACCGCCGAGATTTTCGAGGGCAAGCTCTACATCCAGACCGGCAAGGTCAAGGACGTCTACAAGCAGCTGGTCGCCAACCCCAAGGCTGAGATCTGCGGCTTCACGGGCACGGAATGGATCCGCATCCAGTGCGAGCTGATCCCGGACGAGCGTATCGAGGCCAAGCAGGACATGCTGGACAAGAACCCCGCCCTGCGCGCGATGTACAAGGCCGACGACGACAACACCATCGTCCTGTACCTGCGCAACGCCACTGCCACCATCTCTTCCTTCAGCGCCCCTTCGCGGAGCTTCCAGTTCTAGGGAGGCCCGCGTGGACTTTGCGGCCATAGATTTCGAGACGGCGAACGAATGCCCGAGCAGCGTCTGCAGCGTGGGCGTCGTCATTGTCCGTGACGGACGGATCGTGGACACCTTCTACAGCCTGATCCACCCGGAGCCGGACTACTACAAATGGTTCTGCCGCCAGGTCCATGGCCTGGGCCCGGAAGACACGGACGGAGCGCCCGTTTTCCCCTATGTCTGGGAGAAGGTGGCGCCGCTGATCGAGGGCCTGCCCCTCGTGGCGCACAACGCCCGCTTCGACGAAGGCTGCCTGCGGGCGGCCTTCCGGGTATATCAGATGGACTATCCCGATTATATGTTCTACGACACGCTGGCGTGCTCGCGGCGGATCTTCGGATGCCGCCTGCCCAACCATCAGCTGCAGACCGTGGCCGCCGCGTGCGGCTTCGACCTGACGCAGCACCACCACGCCCTGGCGGACGCCGAGGCGTGTGCGCACATCGCGTTGAAACTGCTTTGACAACGAATCCCATATGTACGATTTAGCCATCATCGGCGCCGGCCCCGGCGGATACGTAGCCGCGGAGCGCGCCGGCGCGGCCGGCCTCAAGGTCGTCCTCTTCGAGCAGAACGCCCTCGGCGGCGTCTGTCTCAACGAAGGTTGCATTCCCACCAAGACCCTGCTCTACAGCGCCAAGGTCTATGATTATGCGCAGCACGCCGACCGCTACGGGGTGAGCGTGGAAGCGCCCGCGCTGGACTTCGGCGCCGTGCTCAAGCGCAAGGAGAAGGTCGTCCGCAAGCTCGTCGCCGGCGTGAAGGCGCAGATGAAGGGCGCGGGCGTGGAGGTGGTCGCCGCGCAGGCGGAGATTACCGGCCGCAGCGCCGCCGGCTTCACGGTCGCGGCCGGCGGGCAGACCTATGAAGCGGCGAAGCTGCTGCTCTGCACCGGCTCCGAGGCCGTCGTGCCGCCCATCCCGGGCCTGCGCGAAGGGCTCGGCGGCCCGGTCGTGACCAGCCGCGAGATCCTCGCGCTCGAGGAGCGCCCGGAGGAGCTGGTCGTCATCGGCGGCGGCGTGATCGGAATGGAATTCGCCAGTTTCTTCAACTCGGTCGGCACGAAGGTGACGGTCGTGGAGATGCTGCCCAAGATCCTCGGCCCGATGGACGGCGAGGTCAGCGCGATGCTGCAGGCGCAGTACGCCAAGAAGGGCGTCACCTTCTGCCTGGGCTGCAAGGTCGTGGCCGTCGAAGGCGACACCGTGGTCTACGAGACCCCGGAAGGGGAGACCTGCCGCGTGCGCGGGGACAGGATCCTCGTGTCGGTGGGCCGCCGCGCCCGGCTCGAAGGCTTCGGCCTGGAGCGCCTGGGCGTGGAGCTGTCGCTCAACAAGGCCGGCCGGCCCGTGGGCGTCAAGGTCGACGCGCAGATGCGCACCAGCGTGCCGGGCGTCTATGCCGCCGGCGACGTGACGGGCTTCTCGATGCTGGCGCACACGGCTTCCCGCGAAGGCGAGGTGGCCGTCAACGACATCCTCGGCAAGGCCGACGCGATGCGCTACGACGCCATCCCGGGCGTGGTCTACACCAACCCGGAGGTCGCGGGCGTGGGGCTGACGGAAGAGGAAGCGGTGGCGTGCGGCGTCGCGCACACGGTGCAGAAGCTCCCGATGGCGTTCTCCGGCCGCTTCGTGGCCGAAAACGAGCGCGGCGAAGGCCTCTGCAAGATCATCTGCGGGGCGGAGCGCCACGAGGTGCTGGGCGTCCACATGCTGGGCAACCCGTGCTCCGAGATCCTGTCCGCGGCGTGCATCGCCGTCTCAGAAGGAATGACCGCCGGGCAGCTGAAGCGCATTGTCTTCGCTCACCCGACGGTCTCCGAAATCCTCAAGGAAACGGCTGCTGCCCTGGTCTAGGAATCCCTTTCTTTCCGGGCAAACTTCTTGATGGCTTCCGCGTGCGGCTCCTGGCTGGCGGAGGCCGCCTTCAGGATGACGTGCCGGCCTCGCAGGTGCCAGAGCACGCGGCTGCCGTCGAAGGTCTCATGGAGTGCATCCTTGAGCGGCAGGGTGGCTGTCTGTGTTGCCATGGTCCTGGTGGTGTCGAGCAGATGCTGAAGAGAAGCGTCGTAGACGAAATGGATCCTGTAGCGTTCCTTCAGCTGCTCCATGCAGCTTGACAGGGGCTCCTGTGCCGTCATGCATAACGGCGGAGCAAGGAGCAGCGCAGCGATGAACGCGGCCTTTTCTTTTGTACGGAAGTTTTTCATAGCAGGTCTCTTTTAGAAGTTGACGGCCAGGGTGAGCCCGGGCGCGAAATTGCTGCCGGGTGCATACTTCACGGAAGGATACAGGCTCAGCGAAGTCCCCTTGGCGAGGACATCCTGCCGGTACATGTTCTTGACCTTGGCCACGTGGGTCGCATCCACGATCGACCAGAGGTCGACGGCGATGAAGCCGAGAGCGGACAAGATGCACGGAATCGCGTATGCGGCGTCGTAGGCGGTCGCCTGGTTGAAAATGGCGGTGGCGCCGGCAAGCGCCATTTCACTGGCGAAGAAGGCGATGCCGCGGCCCACCTCGTCGCAGACCATCTGTCCGAGGCCCGGGATCAGGAACGAAGCGGCACCTGCCCAGACGGGGCTGTAGGGATCGGTCGACATCTTGACATATTCCCGGGGATTATAAGTCTTTTTCAACTCGCGGTATTTGGGCGCGACCTGCGCGTTGAGGAGGTTGCAACCGAGCACGACGGTTGCCAGAAGGGCGATAATCTTTTTCATTGTTTTAAGGATTAAGGGTAAAAATATTATTGTTATCAGGAAGAATTGGCACCGATGCGAGGGTCATGCTGGCGTCAGAAGCGATGGAGACGAATCCCAGACCGCCTTTGACGTTGGAGGGAAGGGTTGCGGGCTCGAAAAGGGGGTTCCATTCCTGGCTGTCGTTATTGACATTGGAAACCGTTTTCACATAACAGTATCTTTCGTAGGGGATTGACAACAGGTGGAACGTGAGGTCCATCCGGACGGGCGTCGCCGTCAGCTCGCCGGCGGCGTGGAGATCGTAGGCAAGATAGCTGGGCTGGAAATAGAGCTCGCTGATGGCGATTTCCACATCTGCGGAGCTTTCCGAAAACGCTTTGTCCGTGAAGAGGGTATAGGGACAATAAATATCATATCCCAGGAGGTCGGAAATGAAGTTGTATCTGCCGTCTTTGTGCAGATCCATTCCTTCCGAGAGAATCGGATCCTGATCGAATACATAAGGGACGGAGCTCGAAAGCGTGGAGAAATACTCGTTCCCATCGGCATCCTGCCGTTTTACCTCGGAACGCTCGGTGACGAGGAGGTAATACCAGTTTTTCTCTCCGGGGCAGTCGACCAGACGTAACTTGCAGTGAAGGGTGGATGCGTCCTGGTCCAATTGATCATTGTAACCTTTGACGCGGAGGGTGTCTACGGAAGCGATCGACGCCGCAGCGGGTGCCGTGGCCGTGGCCTGTGCGTGCAGGTCCCGCCAACTCGCCTCCAACCGGACCTCATCGCCGGGGTGGATGTCGGCAGAGAAGACATATCGGCTTCCGCTTCCCTTTCCCCAGCTGGTTTCCGGCTCCGGGCTGGTGGATGCTTCTGCGGCGAACTCGCCGTTGATATAGACGTTCAGCCGTGCATCCGGCAACTCGCCGACACTGTTGATCTCTCCAAGACTCAGCCAGACACTGTGCGTCGTGTCGTAAGTATGTAGGTCCGCGTTCATGATGATGACCTCGGCGACCTCGCCGGACTGATACTCAAGCGGGTTGGAGCAGGCGCCGGCAAGCAGCGCCAGCAGGAAATATATCGGAGAAAGCTTTTTCATACGTGTCAGAAATTGTAGGTGTAGCTGAACGCCGGGAGGATGGGTAAAATGGTAAGTTTGACCAGGGGGAGGGAATGGTCATCCATCTCGATAATGTCGCCGTACATGTCGGGCAGGACGAAATGGGGATTCATCGCATTATAGGCATTGTAGATGGAGAAATTCCAGACGGCTTCGTTGCCGCGGCGCGTGCGGTGGCGCAGGTTCACGCCCAGGTTGAGCCGGTGGCTGGGCGGCAGACGGTAGTTGTTCCGTTCGCTGACACAGTAGCCGGGGCGCGGGTAGGAATCTTCGAAATACCGGGGTTCGAGGACGGCAGTCATCCGCGTGGGAAGCGTCATCATGTTGCCGGATGAAAATATCCAGGAGAGGGAGACATCCACCTTCTCCGAGAACTTATGGTTCAGTGTCAGGTTGAACGTGTGCGTGCGGTCATATTTGTACAGGAAGGGACGCCCCATGTTGATGGTCCCGCCATCGAACCAGCGGATGCTTCTGGAAAGCGTGTAGGAAATCCACCCGGTGGTCTTTCCCCGGGTCTTCTGCGCAAACAGCTCCAGGCCATACGAGCGGCCGCGTCCCGCTTCGACCATGGATTCCCATTCGCTGGAATCGACCAGGACGGAAACACCTTCCTTGAATTCCATCAGGTTGCCCATTTCTTTCCAATATCCTTCCAGAGAGAATTCCCAGCCGGGCAGTCCGTCATAATAGGTCCCGATGGAGTAATGGTCACCCACGACAGGGGGGATTTTGCTGGTGATCGGCACCCACAGGTCAAGCGGGAGCGAGAGGATGGAGGACGAGAGCAGGTGGACATACTGCGCCATGCGCGAATAGCCGGCTTTGAAGGAAAGGCCATTGTCCAGGGTGGCCTTGGCCGACATGCGGGGCTGCAGGGAGAAGTAGTTCTGTCCCTGGGTGTTGAACCAGGTCACGTGCAGGCCGGGGGTGAGGAAAAAGTGACGTCCCAGCGAGATGTTGTCTTCCGCATAGAGCGAAGTGTCGTTGCCGAGGAAATGTTTGCCCGCCATGAGGAGGCCTGCCAACTCGTCCGTTTGGGCCTTGAGCTTATACGTGAGTGCCTCCGGGATGAAGTCGTGCCGGGTGTACTCTGCGCCGAACTTGACCAGGTGGCTGGGCGTCGGCGTCCAGTCGAAGTCGATGCGGCCCCCGATGTCCTGGATGCCGGAACGGAAGCGTACGCTGCCGGTCTCGACGGTTTCCTTGCCGTCAGTATTTCTCGTCTCCGTCATGCCGAAATCCATGTTCATCCGGTAGCGGTTGTAGAATACGGTCGAGTTGGAAAACAGCTTGCTGCCGAATACGTGGTTCCAGCGCAGGGCGGTCACCGTGTTGCCCCATTCGACCCCGTAATTCTGTTTTGAGAAGGTCTCCGTCTTGTGCCCTTCCTCGCCGGTCTCCGGATCCGGATCTGATGTCCATTCACTGTGTTTGTCCAGGATGGCTTTGCCCGCGTCCGCACCATGGTAGGTGCTCAGGTAGAGGCGGTCCTTGTCGGAGATACGCCAGGTCAGTTTGCCGTTGAGGTCGTAGAAATAGTAGTTGTAATATTCGTCTTTGAGGAGCAGGCGCATGAGCGGCGACAGAACGACCGTATGCAGGCCGCGGGCGCTCAGCGAGTAGCTGAGCTTGTCCTTGACGATCGGACCCTCGAGGTGGAAGCGGTCGTTGAGCAGGCCGACGGTGAGCGAGCCGTGCGTCTCCTTCATGTTGCCGTCGTTGGTGCGGATGTCCACGATGCTGGAGATGCGGCCACCGTAGCGGGCGGGGAAGGAACCCTTGTAGAGGGTGACGTTCTTGACGGCTTCCGGCTGGAAGACGGAGAAGAGACCCAGCATGTGGTCCATGTTGTAGATGGACACGCCGTCGAGCAGGATCAGGTTCTCTTCCGGGCCGCCGCCGCGGACATACAGGCCGGAGAAGCCTTCGATGCCGCCCTGGACGCCGGGAAGCAGCTGCAGGGTCTTGACCACGTCGGCCTCGCCGAACAGGGCCGGCGTGTTCTGGATCTGGACCAGGGGCACTTCCAGGGAGCCGAGGTAGGCGGACTGGATGCCGGCGTCTTTGCGCGCGACGATGCGGGCGGCGTCCAGTTCGGAATTGCCCTGCAGGGTGAAATTGATGGTGGTGTCGCGCTGAAGGTCGAGTTCGAGTGTGGCCGTGTCGTAGCCGATGTAGGCTATCTGCAGTTGGTGACGGCCGGCAGGTAAGGTTAAGGTGTAGTAGCCGAACTCGTTGGCGGCTGCGCCGTCCTGGCCCGAGAGGACGCCTGCGCCGATGAGCGTCTCGCCCGAGCGGGCGTCGGTGATGAAGCCGTTGAGGGTGAAGCGGCGGGTCCTGACCACGGGGGCTTTGGCGGCGGCTTTCAGGATGACGTTGCGGCCGCGCAGCTGCCAGGCGACGGGGGCCCCTTCGAAGGTCTGGCGGAGCGCCTCCTCGAGTGTGATGGAGGCCGCCGGGGCGGACTTGACCCGGATGGCGTCGAGCGTCCCTTGCAGGGATGCGTCGTAAACAAAATGGACGCCGTAGCTTTCCTGAATCTGTTTGATGCGGCTCTGCAAGGTCTCTTGTGCCATCAGCGGCAGAAGGGCGATGCTGGTCAGGGCCACGACTACGGCGACCATTTTACTCAAGTAGAAGTTTTTCATATTTATTGGATGTCGATTTCTGTTCCGAGCGCTTCCTGGATGAGGAAGATGATTTCGTCAAGTTCTTCGCCTTCAAACTGTCCGGTGAGGCGGCGGTTGCCGTCCGGCGAGCTGAGGGCGCAGCCGAACTGGGCGCTGAGCTCGCTCAGCACGTCTGTCAGCGGGGTGTTGTCGTATCGGTAGGAATGGGTGGCCCAGCCGGCGGGGTTGGGGCTCTCTGCCGGGCTGAGAAGGGGCGCGGCGGCGCCGGCGGCGAGCGCGGCGTGCATGCCGCGCGTCAGGACGAGGCCCTCGTCCTCT